>Ga0207880_1000234_pt1 | contig 25186 bp, 24 predicted proteins | sample MalvirmetagMSP91_FD_184226 | JGI IMG/M metagenome (GOLD analysis project Ga0207880, IMG submission 184226) | Marine viral communities from the Deep Pacific Ocean - MSP-91 (SPAdes) | ecosystem: Environmental > Aquatic > Marine > Oceanic | place: Pacific Ocean | collected 2011-04-27
ATAAATATATCCACAAAAATAACTAAGGTTTATCAAAAGAATACTGAAAAAAACATTAATAATATTTGTGAGTGTTCCTGGCTTTTTATCTTCTTCTCCATCCCAAATTTCTTTATCGAAAACTTTTCTCATTTCTATGCAAACACGAATACTTTCAAAAATAAAAATTGAAATGATTGATAACGATATAGCAGTAGAAGCTAAACTCCATTTAAAAATAATCAAATCTATCAGATAGAAAGTAATTAATGTGATTATTAAATATATCGGAGCTTTAGTTCTGAAAGGCATCTCTCCGTTATGTATTGAAGACGTTATAAATCTTCCCCTTCCGTATTTAAAATATTGTTTAAATAAATCTAAAAAATTTGCTCGGGGATAGTACCAGCTTTTAATCTTTGGAGTTATAAATATGCTACTTGCTCCATATTTTTCAATCAATCTAAGATTCAATTCAGAATCCTGATTAGTAACATTTTTTGTACTAAAGCCACCTATTTTTTTTAAATCTTCTGTCCAGAAGCACCCCAAAAAAACTGTATCTCCAAAACCTTCAAAGGTTTGGTCCATATACTTAGCCCCTCCGTTTCCGAAAAAACTTTGTACAGCTAAGGCAATACCTGATTGAACTACATTCTTTGCCTTATACCTTTGAGATCCCCCTACATTTCTTGCGTTCGATGTAAGCAAAGCTTCCACACAGTTTTCAATATAGTTTATATCATACTCACAATGACCATCTGCTCTTAAAAATACTTCCCCTTCAGCTAACTCTATCATTTGGTTTAATGCAAATGATTGAAACTTATCAGAATTATTCAGCAACTTTATTTTGTCATACTTTTTTTCCAACTTTTTAACAATTTCTATCGTGCTATCAGTACTTCCTCCATCAGCAATAATTATTTCTTTTAAATTTGGGTAGCCCATTCCCAAAAAACACTGAATTACATCCTCAATAAAGTTCTCTTCATTTAAGACTGGTATTGCAATTGTTACCGATGGCTTTCGATTTACAGTTTTTTCCACAAAAATTTTATGGTATTAATTTAGAATTAATTAAAGTATAATAACTATTTTCTTCGAGACATTTCTTTGAAAACTCTTTATGAAAATACTTTTGATTGGTCGGCTGGTAATTTCAACAAAACTGATTCTAGTTTTAAAAAAAACTGGATTAAACTTCACAACTATCAGTACTGAGACTGAACCAATTTCAAAAAAAATAGTATCCAACCCTATTTTTGAAACCTCAAACTATTTAGGTCGGTTCTATGCTTTCTTAAGCATTCCTTTTGCTAAATATACACGTTTTTTGTTTTCTATTCCCTTTCTAACCAATCTTTTGCCAAAATCTTTTTTAGAAAAATTAACATCTTTATTCAGCACAGAAAAACCTGATGTTATTATTGGAAATTGGGGTGTTGGAATTTTACCTGAAATTAATCTGCTAAAATCTCTATTTAAACTTAGAGAAACTCCAGTAATTTTAAATATGGAAACCTTTCCTACCGGATGGGATTCTAAAGTCCGTGAATATTTAGAACTTGTTTTCTTACGGCTTTCGTTGAAAAATATTGAAGGGCTCATAATTCCAACTAATGAAATGTATGAACTGCTTCTTTCCAAGGGTATCTCGTTGGATAAAAAAATAATTTACAAACGCCCTTTTTATTTCCCTATGTCATACTTCGAACGATCTGCACCTGAGGATCAACAAGCCAAATATGATCTGATCTTTCTCGGAAAACCTGACTTATTTAGAAGTTTAAACACTGTACAAGATCAACTGATTGAAATTGCGAATTCAGGTGTTTCTATTGGTTGTTCTGAGCTTTTTCAAGTAAACCATGAAAACATTCATACATTTAAACCTTTTAATATATACGATTCTGATTTTGATTTCTTAAGTCTTTCTAAACTTTATAAAGCAGCCCTTATTACTTTCAATATTGATAATAAGAAACCGCAACCTCCAAGGTTTGAAACCTCATTGCCTCATAGATTCTTACTCCCTTTAGCATTGAAGCTTCCTGTTGTTATTCCTAAAAAGGGCTTTAATGGGATGGGCAAAATAATTGAGGAATATAAAATAGGTTTTCGGTACGATTCAGTACAAAAACTCAAAAAATATCTTTACTCTATCCAAGTAGAAGAATCCAAGTCCAATATTTATAAAAACAAAAAATATCTGGATTTCAATATAGATTCTTTTAAAGAATATTTAGAGAAGTTTTAATGAACCTTCAATTACCAGCCATTTAATTTAAATATTCTAGCTTTTATAAGCTGAAAAGAATACCCCATAAAATGAGCTAAATGCATTATTATCAAAGCTAATAAAGCAAATAAACTAATACTAAAAGGCTTGGGTATAGTCTTATTGTTATTTCTCCAAACTTTTTCTTTAAAATAGTTTCTATGCTTTAGAGAAATTCGCATTGAATCAGCAATTGTCACAAAAAGAATAGCTGCCAAAATATAAATTGAACCTAAAATTCTATCAAAAAATAAATGATCAATAATAAAGTATGGGATCATTACACAAAAAAATACGAACGGGGCCTTACTTCTAAAAGGGATTTTGCCTTCATGCGCAATCGATGTAAGTAGTCTGCCTCTTCCATAATTAAAATATTGCTTAAATAAACCCGAAAAATTAGCCCTTGGGTAATACCACAGCTCTATTTTAGGATCTATATATATTTTTCCGTTTAAATGTTCAATTATCCTATAGTTTATCTCAGCATCTTCATTTGTATGGTTTGATTCCCGATATCCTTGTAGCGCAATTAAATCTTTGGTCCAAAAACAACCCATTGGAACCGTATCAGAGTAACCTTCATAATATGGGTTGTAGTGTTTTGCACCACCGTTACCAATTAAACTCAATACAGCTACTGCTGTGCCAGCTTGAACCAGGTTTTGTGCTAAGAACCGTAATGCTCCACCTACATTTTTAACTTCAAACCTATGCAATGATTCAATGCATCTTGATATATAGGAATCACCGTATTCACAATGTGCGTCTGCTCGGATAAAGACCTCTCCTTTTGCTATTTCAATCATTTTATTTAAAGCATATGACTGATATTTATCAGGGTTGTTAATCATAACAACCCTTGAATCATTTTTAGCAATTCTTGTTATTATTTCCTTTGTATTATCTTCGCTTCCACCATCTGCAATTAGAATTTCTAAGAGATTTGGATAATCCATATCAAGAAAACCATGAATTACCTGCTCAATGTGTTCTTCTTCATTATAGGTAGGGATCGCAATAGTAACTGAAGGAAAATTCTCTCTATTAGACATTAAAAAATTTTCGATAACCAATCCTTTTTTAGAATTTAAACCCTATTCCCACCACTCAGCAAATAAAGCACGGCCATTCTTACCGCTACACCGTTGGTAACCTGATTGAGGATAATAGCTCGATCGCTGTCAGCGACTTCACTTTCCATTTCCACTCCACGATTAATCGGTCCGGGATGCATGATCTTAAAATCCGGGTACTTTTCCAGATGCTCTAATTTTATCCCAAATCGTTCATGATACTCTCTTAGCGATGGAAATAATTCCGTCCCTTTTCCCTGTCTCTCAAGTTGGATTCTCAACGCCATGGCGATATCACACCAAGCTAACGTCTCTTCCAAATTATGAGAAACGGTAACCCCAAGATCCTTCGCAAAAACCGGCATAAGTGTTTTAGGACCGCAAATTACAACCTCAGCGCCAAGTTTTGTTAAACCGATTATATTGGACCGAACTACTCTGCTGTAAGCAATATCCCCAATTATAGCGATCTTCTTTCCCTTTAAATCAGGATGAATTTGCTGCATGGTAAACATATCCAGCAATGCCTGAGTTGGATGTTCATGTGCTCCATCTCCTGCATTCAAAATAGCAGCATCTACACATTGTGTTAAAAAGTGAGGAACTCCCGGACTTTCATGCCGAACTACCACCATATCAATTTTCATAGAACTGATATTCTGTATAGTATCTTTAAGTGACTCTCCTTTTTTTGTGGAAGAAGTACTTGCCGAAAAATTCACTACATCAGCTCCCATTCTTTTCTGAGCAAGCTCAAAAGATAAGCGTGTTCTTGTGCTGTTTTCGTAGAAAAGATTAACGATGGTTTTGTCTCTTAATGTCGGGACTTTCGGTACCGGACGATCCAGTATTTCTCTGAAATATTTTGCCTGTTCCAACACGAATCGGATATCGTCAGCTGAGTAATCTGCCAATCCGAGAAGATGTTTTTGAGTGAAGTTATATTTTTCCAGATCTATGCTCATCTATCTTCCTCCACATCTACTAAATACACGGCATCCTCACCATCAAACTCCTGAACTTTTACTCTGACCTCTTCATTTTCATGAGTTGGAACATATATTCCTGTAAAATCTGCTGCTACCGGCAATTCCCGATGACCACGATCTACCATACAACAAAACTGAATTTTTCTTGGTCTTCCGTACGCCATTAATGCATCCATAGCTGAACGAACTGTTCTTCCGGTGTACAATACATCATCCACTAACATGATATCTCTGTCATACAGATCAAAGGGAATCTCCGTGATCTGCACTTCCGGCATTTTAAGTTTTGAGCGAAAATCATCCCGGTAAAAAGTCACATCAAGCACTCCGAAGTCGATATCTATATCGAATTCTTGTTTGATTACTTCTACAATACGGCGACCGATGTAAACGCCCCGGGTTTGCATACCTACAATGGCAAGTCTGGTTGGGTCTTCATAAGATTCAAGGAATTGATGAGCAAACCGCAAATAAGTGCGATTCAGGTCTTCCCCGGTCATGATCTGTGCTTTCTGCAATGGATCCATAGGTTTTTAAATTCACCCAAATTTAAGCCACATTCAACTCAAATCACAACCTTTTGTGAAATGAAATAATCGAACATTTCATTTTCTTTCCTTTAGCTCCTATTCTCCCTATTTTAGAAGTCTTGAAAAATCGCTTTTTTAACACTTAAAAAGAATACTGTTACATGAAAATCCACGAGTATCAAGCTAAAGAAATTTTAAAAGAATACGGAGTTGCCGTTCCTGACGGAATTGCTGCCACTACCGTTGAAGGTGCCGTTGAAGCCGCTGAAAAAATGAAAGAGAACGGAGCTTCACTTTTTGTTGTAAAGGCTCAGATTCATGCCGGCGGACGTGGAAAAGGACGCACTAAAAAGAACAATGCAAAAGGCGTTATCCTTTGCAAAACTATTGATGAAGTTAAAGAAGCTGCTGAATCTCTTTTAGGCGATGTACTTGTTACTATCCAAACCGGCGAAGAAGGACAGCTTGTTCAAACCATTTATGTAACGGATGGCGTTGACATCAAAAAAGAATTTTATGTAGGCGTGCTACTTGATCGCGCAGTTAGTAAAAATGTGATCATGGCTTCTACCGAAGGTGGAGTTGAGATCGAAAAAGTTGCTGAAGAAACTCCTGAAAAGATCATCAAAGAATGGATCGAGCCGGGAATGGGACTTCAGGTAAATCAAGCTCGTCGTATTGCTTTTTCTCTTGGTTTAGAAGGCAAAGCGCTCAAATCTTGTATCAAATTCATCATGGCTTTGTATAAAGCATATGAAGAAACTGATTCTGATATGTTCGAGATCAATCCGTTGATCGTAACTCCGGATGACGAAATTTTCGCTCTGGATGCTAAAGTGACATTTGACGGAAACGCATTGTACCGTCATCCTGAATTGGCTGAACTCAAAGACGAAGCTGAAGAAGATCCTGCAGAACTGGAAGCTTCTAAGTACGACCTGAACTACATCAAACTAGACGGAAACGTAGGTTGTATGGTTAATGGCGCCGGACTTGCAATGGCAACGATGGATATTATCAAACTTTCAGGTGGTGAGCCTGCTAACTTCCTTGATGTTGGTGGTGGAGCTAATGTTGAGACGGTTAAAAACGGATTCAGAATTATTCTGGAAGATAAAAATGTGAAGGCGATTCTTATCAATATCTTTGGTGGAATTGTTCGTTGCGATCGTGTAGCTAATGGTGTTATTGAAGCTGTTAAAGATCCGGAAATTGCTGAAAAAGTACAGAATGTGCCTATCATTGTTCGTCTTCAAGGTACTAATGCTGAAGAAGCTAAAGAGATCATCGACAATTCAGGAATGAATGTAATTTCTGCTGTTCTTCTTAAAGAAGCTGCAGAAGCGGTTTCTAAAGTGATGGCTTAAACCAAAGCGTCATCCTGAACCATGTGCTGAACTTGATTCAGTATTGTTTCAGGATCTTCGACTTTATTTATAAAATTAAAAAAGCCCGACTCATTGAGTCGGGCTTTTTTTGTTCTGTTTGAATCTGTCGTCGTTAATTCCCCACCCGTAGGGGCAATTCATGAATTGCCCCTACGGGTGGGGATGATACATTTAAACTATACTAAAACTCCCACTTCACTTGTAGCAAGAAATTTCTTCCGGCTTGCGGGTAGTAGTAATTGAATCGTTGTTCTCCACCGGCTATAAAACCAAAAGTGTAGCCATTGGTTTCATATTTCTCATCCAACAAATTGTTGATCATCAAATTTGCTGTGATCGCCTTTACAAAACTCAGGTTCGTAAATGTATAACTGATTCTAAGATCATTTACCAAGTAAGGATCAATTGAACGAGCATCATTTTGAGTGTTATCCAAATACTGCTTAGAAACGTATTTCGTGGTCAGTTCTGTGGTCAAACCATTATCAGAGAAACCCAGAATAGAATTAGCAATAATACTTGGCGAAAGCGCTATATCAGTATCAGAGAAATTTCTTTCGATCTGACCACCATTATCATAATCGTCTATAAACTCCGTGTAATTTTCGATCTTATTTTTGCTGAATGTTGCGTTAGCAGCCCAACTAAAATTTGATGTTATGGAAACACCTCCTTCCAGCTCTATCCCCAATCGGGAACTTTTCGGTACGTTTTGACGAACCACTCCGCCAACATCATTGATCTGTCCGGTAACTACTAACTGATCTTCATACAACATCGCATATCCATAAGCACCAACAAAGAATTGACCAAAATCTCCACGATATCCTGTTTCAACATTATACAGCGTTTCAGGATCAGGGCGACTTGCTGCTGATGATTCCACATATTCTGACCTTGTTGGTTCTTTGCCCGCTACTCCAAATGATGCGAACACTCTGTTTCCTTCATTGACCAAATAACTCAGACCGAATTTCGGGTTCAGAAATACGATGTCATCAGAGCCACGCACATCTACTACAGTATTGTTCTGAATATCAACTCCGTCAAATTCATAATTGATAGTTCGCACCTGCATATCCAGATAGGAACTCAGATCTTCATTGAAGAAATACTGTGCCTTACCGTACACATTAAAATCTGTTTTAACGGCATCGTTATCATAATAACGTTCTTCAAATTCGCTGTCACCTGCAAATCGTGCCCAGATCACTTCACCGAAATGAGCTCCCTCATATCTGTTCAACCCACCACCAAAGGTAACATTCCAATCTTGTGAATGAGTGTACTTACTTGAGAAAACCATTCCGTAAAAATCATTGTCTAACCAACGTCTTCTTATCAGGTCTGTTTGGGTTGGATCTCCGAAATTTTGAGGTGAAATTCCATAATCAGATAGATCTTCGTCCGCTTTATACTCCTCGTAATAACCTTCTCCTTTTGTATAATGCAGCGAGGCATTCAGCGACCAATTATCCTGTAATCTGTAAGAATAGTGAAGCTGGTAATAGTCCTGACGATAGTTATCGACTTGGTTTTGATAAGGACTTCCGCTTTTTTCAGTTCCTGCTTCATTAAATGTTCTGTTTCCGCTTTCCAGAACACTCTCTTCAACTCCGTACCAGGATTGATAAGTGATTTCCTTTCCTGAGAAAATGTCGGCTTTTAACAAACTTCTCTCTCCTCTTTTTGAACCTGACAGATAGAAGGAATTCAGGTCTGATTCAGCACGATCGATATATCCATCAGACATGATCTTTGAAAGTCTTCCTTCAAAACTCCAGCCGTTTTTCATCAAGCCGGAACCCAACTGAATATTTGCTTTACGCGTGTTGAATGATCCAATCCCTGTGTTAATTTCAGTGTACGGATCCAGACTATTTGAACTTGTTTGAAGGTTGATGGAGCTACCGAAAGCGCCCGCTCCGTTTGTTGAAGTTCCTACTCCACGTTGAACCTGAATATTCTCGATGGATGAAGCTATATCCGGAAGGTCAACCCAAAACACTCCGTGCGACTCTGCATCATTTACCGGAATTCCATTTATGGTCACATTAATTCGCGAAGGATCAACACCTCTGATACGAATGCCCGTATATCCTATTCCGGCTCCGGCATCTGATGTCACAACGGTAGATGGAGTCAGGTTTAATAAGTAAGGCACATCCTGACCAAGATTCCTTTTTTGTATTTCTTCCTTATCCAGATTTGAAAAAGTAACGGGAATAGATTCATCCACTCTTGTGGCTTCTACCAGAACTTCGTCGCTAACATAAGTGTCCGGAAGCAACAAAATTTGAAGATCGGACTGACTTCTAACAACGGTTACAGTTTTACTTTTGAAACCAGTGAAACTGATTCTTAATGACCTTTCTTCGTCTTCTAACAGATCGATCTCAAAAGAACCGTCTGTGTTTGTGGAAACACCGTTGTTAGTTCCGGTTTGTAAAACAGTGGCCCCGATCAAAGGTTCTTTTGTCTGAGCTTCCAGTACTTTACCGGAAATTTGAATTTGTGCAGCTGCAAAAGTTGACAGCATGGTGATTAGGATCGCCACCATCAGCGATGATTTGATTAGTTGAAACATAGTTCCTCTTCTTTAGGAATGCCCGGTCGCCGTAATTTGATTTGGCTTCCCGGCAAAAATTATAAGTTTATTTAAAAAAGAGGAGGCGAAACAAGCGCATCTTAAATATAGATAAGCGAACAGGTTTTCCTCCGCCGGTATTACCCGGATCAGGTAGTAGGGTGTAATCTCAGCCTCAGCATTTTGCTAAAGCACCCCTAACCTTTGTAGCTTTTGCTACGGTTGTAAAACTACGCACTATTTCATCAAAACACGAAAAAAACTGTTAACTTTACCCATTAATTTTAAGGCTCCTGATATGAAACGAATCCGACCAATTTTACTTTTGATTGCATGTGCATTAACTGGCTCTTGTGAACTGAAAAAAGAGATGAGCTCCGTTAATCCGACTAATTGGGACAAACGATCTGCCGATATTTCGCAACTCAATTACCTTGAATCCGGGAAAACATATCTATCTGTTTACTCTCAAATTTATAGTCGAAATGAGCACCGCACTCATGACCTTACGGTAACAATAAGTATGAGAAACTTAAATCCTGCTGATACCATTTATATCAAAAAAGCCGAATACTTCGATAGTCATGGAGCTTCTATCAGATCTTACTTTGATAAACCAATATATCTTGCCCCTATGGAAACAGCGGAAATTATAATCGATGAGAGTGACAAAACCGGTGGACCAGGAGCAAATTTTTTATTCGATTGGGGAATAAAAAGTACTTCAAATAGTCCCCTTTTTGAAGCTATCATGATATCTACTTCCGGACAGCAAGGTCTTTCATTTACCACACAAGGTGTGGAATTACACTAATGCCTTTTACATATAATTAATACCGTAAAACGAATTTCTATGAAACTGAAAATACTTTCAATTCTACTGATCACTTTTTTACTCATTACTTCATGCACTCAAAGCAACCGAAGTTATTTATCGGAAGATATTACACCGCTGGATGTGGAAATACATATCACTTTTTTGGCGAGCGATTCTCTAAAAGGTCGCGAAGCCGGTTCTGCTAACGAAGCTATTGCAGCAAACTATATTGCCGATCATTTCCGGGATTTTGGTTTGGAACCTGCAGGAGATAACGAAACTTATTTTCAGGAATTCACCATTAATACCGCTGTGTTGAGAAATCCTCATGCCGGAGATGATGCCGAAGGCGAAAAATTACTTTCCAAAAATGTAGTTGGTTTATTACAAGGAACCGGCAACTCTGATGAGTTGATCATTATTGGAGCACATTATGATCATTTGGGTTTTGGAGAATTTGGTTCCTTATACCGCGGAGAGCAAGAACGCATTCACAATGGCGCTGATGATAATGCTTCGGGAACTGCCGGAGTGCTTGAACTGGCTGAATATTTCTCCGCAAATCGCCCCAAGAAAGATATTTTGTTTCTGGCTTTTTCAGGTGAAGAAATGGGGTTACTGGGCTCTGCTTATTATGTAGATAATCCAACAGTAGATCTGGAAAACGCCCTTGCTATGATCAATATGGATATGATCGGTAGAATGGTTGATAAAAAACTGATGATCTTCGGAATTGGAACCGCTGAAAACTGGACAGCCATTCTGGATTCTGCCAATACCGGAAATCTGGATCTGAATTTGGTCAAAGACGGGACCGGAGCCAGCGATCACACCAGTTTTTATTATAAAGAAATTCCCGTGCTTCATTATTTCACGGATACGCACGCCGATTACCACCGACCTTCTGACGACACCGAGTATATAAATATGAATGGCACAGCTTTGGCACTTCATCATTTGGTGCGGGTTATTGTTCAGTTGGATGAACTACAAAAAGACGAACTTGCTTTTGTGGAAGCTCCCGGTGAACAACGTCAGTCTATGAGTTTAGAAGGACCAACCCTCGGCGTGCTCCCGGATTACGGCTATGAAGGTAAAGGAATGAAGATCACGGGTGTAACTAAAGGCAGAGCGGCTGCAAATGCCGGAGTTAAAGGTGGAGATATTATCGTAGGAATTGCCGGCGAAGAGCTTGCCGATATTTACGCTTATATGGCCATGCTGAACAAACTCAAAAAAGAGCAAAAAACTACCATTACAGTCCTCAGAGATGGCGAAAGAATGACGATGGATCTGGAATTGTAGGATTGGATTTGTTCAAAACTTCAGTTCAATATTCTTGTACTGAATAAATCCTAACTTCTTTGTTTACTAGTATTTTAAGATTGTTTTATGGATTTTATCCGGACAAACTCGGAAAACCCTTGTCTGGATAATATTATGTTATGTGTACCAAAAATCTAAACCAATAATCAGATGGGTGTAAGCTACAGTTTAGTTAACTATACAAAGAAAGAGTATGTAATCTTTGATAAAGTTCTTGCCAGCAAAGCACGAGAATTAGCTGGAAACCCAGCTTCTGCAGCTATCTCAACTTGGTATTTGTTAAACAATATTGGTGACAATATTTCTTTTATCTCCGATACATATAATGAATGGCCATTCCCTGAAGGATCGCGAGATGAATTAATGAATTATACAGAAGTAACAAATAGGATTGTTTCCTCCTTAATTTCAGAAGCTATTCTCGTAGATGAAGGAAAGGAGTTCCTATTTGATGATGATAAAGATATTTACTTTAGAAAACTCCGCAATATATGGTTAGAATAAATGCGGGTACACATAACAAGCGTTTTAAGTCGAACTCGGGAAGTGGCTCCGCTATTTTTAACTTTCAGGTAACTGATTAATTCTGTTACTTTCAAAAAAACCGAAAACCCTTCGCCGCTTAAACGCGGGGTCGTTATGTGGCTTACTTATTAAACTTCTATATTTTTTTGATGAAATATTTATTTGCTCTACCTCTCATAATCATCTTAGTATTTTCTTCAAATAGCTATTCACAGAGTCTATTTCCAAACACTTTTGAAGATTGTAATACGGAAAGGTTTGCTCTAGAAATGGATACTACAACCGCAAAAATTGCAGATTCAAAATTAATTTCTATAATAACAACTGGATTGGATCAACAAAATCTTGAAAATGTTAATGGAATTATGGCTCTTCAAGTAATAGTCGAACTTGATGGAAGCTCATGCTTGTTAAGTTACGACAATCGACTAAATATCGAAGGTTTTGGTTCGAAGCTAAAAACAGAAATTGATAAGAATTTGAAATGGCTAGAACCATCAAAGAAAGTAGCGGCAATTGTATCCATACGTATTCAAGATGGATTAATAGAATTTAAAAGGTTAGGAATGGGCGGGGATAAAGGTATTCATGAACTCCAAAACTAATTCTATTGTCAAGCCCTCGCCACATAACAAGCGTTTCAAGTCGGACGCAGGCAGGATTCGCTAGTAAGTTTGTAAGCAATAAAAATTTTCAGTTACTTCAACAAAAAACGAAACGCTGGGTCGTTATAAATCTTGCCACTTCGGCTCATAAAATAAAGTATAGTAGTTCATGAGAAATACAATTAAAACAATTCTTTACCTCTTAACAATTTTACTGACTTTCCAAACATTTTCTATAGCTCAGTCCATTGAACTTACCGACTCAGAAGTTGAGAGATTTCTATGTAAAAAATGGGTTATTCAGTATATGGATATGCAAGGGATGAAGATCGCACCACAAGAAGGGGCAGAATTCATATTTTTGTTCCAAAAAGACGGATCATTTGAAATGCTTCCTAATAACGAACTTGACCCAAACCCAGAAATGAAATGGGTGTATTCTAAAGAAAATAAAAGCATTCGACTATACGAATCAGACCGACTAATAGGTAAAATTTTAGAACTAAAGGAAGATAAGTTCGTTATGGATTTTGAATCAACAGAAGATATGCCAATGGAAGGAATGAAAGGTCATTTTAAACCAGCTGTATAAAATTAGAATCAAAACACCATTTTAATAGCATTGCTTACAATTTTTGAATTGAATTATGTCAACTAAGAATAAGGTCTAACAAGCGTTTCAAACGTACTTGGTTAGGGTTCGGAACAACGGAAAGCACCACTCGTCATTTTGAGCTTGATGTAGAATAAGTAATTGATCGGATTAACGAATGAGCCTTTAACAGATCCTGAATCAAGTTCAGGATGACCCTACTATTCTGACCCACTCTTGTTCTCTCCCTAACATTAGGGAATCCCGACAATAAGCCTGACCTCTACTGAAAGCTTACCTTTATTACTATTTTTGGGAGTGAGCAGAATTCTAATATCATATATTCATGAAAATACTAGTCCGAAACCTTACACGAAGCATTACAGAAAAAGAAATACAAGAACTTTTCGAAAAATACGGTGTGGTTGAAAGCTGTAACTTGGTTCTGGATAAAAGCACGCGAAAGTCAAAGGGCTTTGGTTTTGTTGAAATGCCGAACTCAGATGAAGCTAAGACAGCAATAAAACAGCTGAACGGTAAGAAGTTTGTAAATCACCCCATCAGAGTTAAACAAGTGGATTAAGCCCACAGATCCTTCGGAAATATACGATGACACCACATTTTTGTTCTCGTTTTGTAGCTCTACTGCGAAACACGGTTGGAAAACTCTGGCTTCAATGAGATTACTTCCTTACATGCATTACTCTTAAATGGTGAAAATCACTCTTTCAGAAATCCGGCATTGAGATGGTGAAGGAATAGCTGATCATCATAACAGAATCTCAACGAATAAAACCTGTTCGCAAAGCGAGCATTTGGTTTTATTCAGAGGTTCGCCGATGATCTGCCCGGAAGCATCTCCGCCGGGAGCTTTTGGTACTTTTGTCGGTACAAAAGTGCAGAAATGAATGAGATGAAAACTGATCTTTAACTCTTCCAGAGTTATAAATACCCAAATTTATGAGTAATCATCATGTTCAACTCTGGAAGAGTTGGTGCACAGATCTTACTCCACTCCTAAACCTATTTCTGAATTTTCGCATCTACCCAACTGTGCAGATCCTTCGGAAGTATCCTCAGGATGACTTTTTGGAATAAATATTACCTTCAATCAATATTGAACATTCATTATTCATTATTCAATATTCAATACCCTCTCCATCCTCTCCTGAATTTCTTCCAACATCAAATTTCCGATACTGCCTTCGTGCGTATGTTTCAGTTCTTTTGGAGGTGCAAAACTTCCATCTTCGATCTGTTTTGACACTTGCTGATAGGCTTCGCGAAAAGGAATTCCCTTAACCACTAATTCATTAACAGCCTCTACAGAAAAGATGAGTTTATATTTTGGATCATCCAAAATGTCCTTAACCGGTTCAATTTTTGACACAGAATAAGAAGCGATTTTCAGACAGCTTTTCATTTCTTTGATGGCCGGGAATAACAATTCCTTTAACAGCTGAAAATCTCTGTGATACCCGGAAGTGAGATTACTTAAGGTCATCATGATCTGATTCGGAAGCGCCATCAGCACATTCGTTTTGGCACGAAGCAATTCAAATACATCCGGATTTTTCTTGTGAGGCATAATACTGGAGCCCGTTGTAAGCTCATCAGGTAATTTTAAGAACTGAAAATTCTGACTATTGTACAGGCACACATCAGCGGCTAGCTTATTCAACGTTGAAGCCAGATTTGCCAGCGCTGAGGCAACAACCTGTTCTGTTTTTCCTCTTCCCAATTGAGCGTACACTGAATTATAGACCATACTTTCAAATCCAAGTAAGTCAGAAGTCATTTGTCGGTTAAGCGGAAAGCTAGAACCATAACCTGCCGCAGATCCCAGTGGATTTCTGTTCACAACTTTATACGCGCCGTTCATGATCTCAACGTCATCAACTAAACTCTCTGCGTAGGCAGAAAACCACAATCCGAAACTACTCGGCATTGCCGCCTGAGTATGCGTATATCCCGGCATCAAAACGTCTTTGTATGTGTCTGCCTGATCAATGAGTGCAGAAAATAAGTCGTTGGTAAGCGATCGTATTTCTTCTAGTTGTTCTCTCAGAAATAGGCGAATATCTACTAAAACCTGATCATTTCTGGAACGCCCGGAATGGATTTTTTTACCTACGTCACCCAGTTTTTTGGTGAGCATCAATTCGATCTGGGAATGTATATCCTCCACATCATCTTCGATCTGAAACTTTCCTTTTGCAATGATCTGCTCCTGAATAGTCTCCAGTTCTCTGATCAAAATCTCCAGCTCAGACTTTTCCAATAAGCCTACAGATTCCAGCATAGTGATATGAGCAATGGTTCCACGCACATCATGTTTTGCCAGTTCAAGATCCAGCTCACGATCTTTCCCAACCGTAAACTCTTCAATAAATTGATCGGTTTTAATTCCCTTTTCCCAAAGTTTTTTTGCCATAATCTTTCTCCTTTTATTCTCCCCTTTTAGGGGAGATGAAAGTCCAAACAGTTCTTTGGACTTTCTGAGGGGTGTTGCCAGTTTGTATGATTGGCAACACCCTCCGTCCGCTAACCCGCGGACACCTCCCTCGAAGGAGGATTTAATTCCAGTTTATTTAATAACTCAATATAAGTTTCGATTCCTTCTTCGATTTCGCTCAGATAAATAAATTCATCGGCGGTGTGTGAGCGATGTGTGTCTCCCGGTCCCATTTTAATACACGGAAACGGCATGTGAACCTGATCCGACATAGTTTGCGAGCCATAGGCTTTTATTCCAAGCTCTTTGCCTTTCATTACTAAAGCATGATTCTCAGAAATACCGGATGCGTTCAGATTCAATGATCTTGGATTTACTTCACAATTCACATGATCTTTAATGAGATCAACAGCTTCTTTGTTAGTGTAATGCTCATTCGGGCGGACATCAACAACGAACTTACATTCATCGGGTACCACATTGTGCTGTGAACCTGCCTCGATCTGCGTCACCGTCATATTCACTTTCCCGAGTACTTCCGATCTCTTTTCAAATTCATAATTTCTGAACCACTCGATATCTTTCATCGCTTTATAAAGCGCGTTTTCTCCTTCACTTCTTGCAGCATGTCCACTTTTCCCGTGAGCAATACAATCCAGAACGATCAACCCTCTTTCAGCAATCGCCATATTCATTGATGTCGGTTCTCCTACCACTCCAAGATCGATCTTTCCCAATTCTTCTAACACAATTGGAACTCCTTGTTTGCCTGAAGTTTCCTCTTCAGCAGAGGCCAGAAAAACCAGATTGTAGTTTTGATCAGTCCCTGCCAAATGAATAAAAGTATGCAACAAACTAACCAGTGGCCCGCCGGCGTCGTTACTTCCCAATCCGGTCAATTTCCCCTCTTCAATCGTTGGACTGAAAGGATCATAACTCCACTTGGAAGAAGCGTTCACAGTATCGTGATGAGAATTCAGAAGAATCGTCGGCTTTGTTTCATCTCTTTCTCCTGCCCACGCCCAAACGTTATTCTTCTTTCTCTGAGCATCAAAACCTTGCGCCTTCAAATACTCTTCGATCACATCCGCAGTCTTGTCCTCCTCCCCGCTGTAGGATTGAATAGAAATGAGTTGTTTTAGTAATTCTATGGCGTTTTCGAACAATTCATCTTTCTTCACATTGACCTCCCCTGACTTATAATCAAATTTACAATTCCCGGGTAGTTCCTCCCCTCCTCCAACAGGAGGGGAAAACTCATTTTCAAATAACCAAATCTGCTTAAAGAGTCCTTCTCCTTGGACAAGGAGAAGACAGAAGAGGTCGAAACTAAATGGATTAGCATTTTCACCTAACCAACCTCGTTCCTTTTTTTTCCTCTTTAAACACATCAAATCCTACAATTCTGACTTTTTTAGCTCCTGCATTCAACGCTTTAAAACCCAGATCCAGTTTAGGGATCATTCCTTCTTTTATGATGCCATTTCCTTCCAGATGACGATATAACAATAAATTCATTTCGGTGATCAATTTCTCACCATTCATAACGCCCTCAAGATCAAAACACAGATCCATTGCAACATCTCCGTGCTCTGCCAATCCTGAAGCAATAAAACCCGCAATATTATCAGCGTTTGTATTCAATAACTGTCCATTGCCGTCGTGTGTCAGAGGCGCGATTACTGGTGTAACTCCTTCGTTCAATAAGCTGTTTAAAACCGTCGCGTCTACCTGTTCGATATCTCCCACAAATCCAAAATCGATAGGTTCGGGATCTCTTTTTTTCGATTGGATCAGGTTCATATCAGCGCCGGAAAGACCAATTGCGTTACAACCCAAAGCCTGAAGTTTTGCCACGATCTTTTTATTCACCAACCCGCCATAAACCATGGTCACCACATCGATCATATCGGAATTGGTTATTCTTCTGCCATTGATCATTTTGGATTCCAGTCCCAGCTTTTCTGCTACATCAGAAGCTATTTTCCCTCCGCCATGAACCAGGATTTTCTTTTCTTCAATTTGAGCAAAATCCTGTAGAAACTGATCCAGCTTTGCTTCGTCATCAATGACTTTACCACCGATCTTTATGACTTTTATTTCACTCATTTTTCAAAATTATTTTGAATATAGTTTGAGCGGAAACAATTCTGTTGGTTGCTTCTTCGATCACCAGTGAATTCGCGCTGTCAATTACTGCATCGCTCACAACCACATTTCTTCGAACGGGAAGACAGTGCATGAATTTAGCGTCATTCGTGAGTTTCATTTTAGCCTCATCAACCATCCAGTTTTTATCTTCAGAAAGTATTTTTCCATACTCTGAATAACTGCTCCAGTTTTTTGCATAGATGAAATCAGCTCCTTCAAATGCTTTTTTCTGATCGTATTCAATTTGTGCATTCCCAGAAAACTCCGGAGCTAATTCGTAACCTTCGGGATGAGTGATCGTGAGATCATATTCCGCTTTCTGAGTCCATAAAGAAAACGAATTTGCCACCGCCTGGGGAAGTGCTCTCGGATGAGGTGCCCATGTCAATACTACTTTTGGTTTCTCTATCTTCTTATGAGTTTCAATAGTGATCAGATCCGCAAAAGCCTGCAAAGGATGTCTGGTAGAAGACTCCAGATTTACCACCGGCACCGGACAATGTTTAAGAAACTGACTCAAAACCTGTTCTGAATAATCTGCTTCACGATCTTCCAATTTTGCAAAAGCACGGATCGCCACCAGATCAAAATAAGAACCGATCACAGCAGCCGCTTCCTTGACGTGCTCTGCTTTATTTCCATTCATGACAGCTCCGTCAGAAAATTCCAGTTGCCAACCACCTGCGCCTACATCAAATACTGTTACATCCACACCCAGATTCTGAGCCGCTTTTTGCGAGCTCAATCTGGTTCGCAAGCTTGGATTTAGAAACAACAAGCAGATCGACTTATTCCGAATGCTTCCCTTCTCTTTAAATGGATTTTTCTTTACTTCCAGCCCTTCCTGAATCAGGCTTTTCAGATCGTACACATCATCAATTGAGAAAAACTGTTTCATGATAATTCTTCCTTTATAGCTTTTAAAAAATCCTCTGTTTCTCTTTTTCCAATTCCCAAAGCCGGCAACAATCGTATTGTGTTTTTATCGGATGAGGAACCCGTAAAAATGTGATGTTTATATAATAATGCCTTTCTCATTTCAGCGATCTCAAATTCGAATTCCACTCCTATCATCAATCCTGCACCACGAACTTCTTTTACCTTCGGGAGCTTCTTCAATTCTTCCATCAGGTAGGCACCCATTTCTTTTGCGTGCTTGATCAGGTTTTCCTTTTCCATCACTTCCAACACCGCCAAAGAAGCTGCGCAGGCCAAATGATTACCACCAAATGTTGTTCCCAGCATCCCGAATGAAGCCTCGAACTTTGGATGCGTGATAATTCCTCCTACAGGAAACCCATTGCCCATTCCTTTTGCCATGCTGATAATATCAGGCTCAACTCCTGAATGTTGATGAGCAAAGAACTTACCCGTTCTTCCAAATCCCGATTGTATCTCATCCAAAATGAGAACCGTATTTGTTTGATCACACAGCGTTCTAATATGCTTCAGGAATTCAGAAGTGGGTGCATGAATGCCGCTGATTCCCTGAATGCCTTCAATCAAAACCGCACATACCTCTTCTTGTTTTAAGACTTCTTCAACACCTTCAAAATCTTCCAATTTTAGTCGAGCAATTTCTGCTCCTTCATTTACAGGAAACAAGATCTTCGGATTGTCAGTAACTGCAACAGCAAGCGAAGTTCTCCCGTGAAATCCTTTTTCGAAAACCAAAATTTTCTTTCTTCCATTGTATGCAGATGCCATTTTCAGTGCATTCTCGTTGGCTTCTGCCCCAGAATTACACAGAAATAAATTCCAATCCGTATATCCTGAAAGTTCTCCCAGCTTCTCTGCTAGTTCTTTCTGAATTCCGATGGGAACAGAGTTTGAGTAAAATCCGATCTTGTTGATCTGCTCAGTGATGCGTTTCACATAATGCGGATGTGAATGTCCGATAGAAATAACGGCATGACCACCATACATATCTAAATATTTTGTTCCGTCTTCCGTGAAAACATAATTCCCTTTAGCTTTCACAGGCTCCACATCAAACAAGGGATAAACAGGTAATAAATTCATCAGAATGCACTCCCTTTCAATTTCAATCCGGTTGTTTCTTCCAGACCAAACATCAGATTCATATTCTGAACTGCTTGTCCTGAGGCGCCTTTTACTAAGTTGTCTATAACTCCCGTTATCAGTAATTGATCTCCCTCTTTCTGAAGATGAAGAACTCCTTTGTTAGAATTCAAAACTTGCTTTACATCCACTGCTTTTTCTGAAATATGAACAAATGGATAACTTCTGTAATAGTCTTTGAACAACACAACGGCTTCTTTAAGGGACAATTCTGTTTTCAGATAACAGGCTGCTAATATTCCTCTGGTAAATGCTCCTCGAAAAGGAATAAAATTAATAGCACTGTCAAAATCACTTTTGAGCTGAGTTACACTTTGCGTGATCTCGCCCAAATGCTGATGCGTAAATGCTTTATACACTGACGCATTGTTACTTCTCCAGCTAAAATGTGTGGTTGATGTTGGGTTTTGTCCGGCTCCGGTACTCCCCGTTATCGCCGATACATGAACATCATTGTTCAACAAATTAGCTGAAGCCAGAGGTAACAGGCACAACTGAATACACGTTGCAAAACACCCCGGATTAGCTACTTTTTCTGCTTTTTTGATCAGGTCTCTGTTCAACTCCGGCAAACCATAAACAAATTCATTTCCTTCGAGTTTTAAACGAAAATCTGAACTCAGGTCAATGATCTTCGCCTTTTCAGGAATTACTCCTGAATCTATAATTACTTTTGATTTACCATGACCTGAGCAAAGAAAAACAACATCCACTTCCTGATCTAACTGCTCATCAAATATCAGATCGATCTCACCGATCAGGTCCGGATGTGCTTCGTGAATTTTTTGTCCCGAGTGACTTTTACTGACAACAGAAGTCAGTTCCACTTTGGAATGATTCATCAAAATTCTGATCAACTCACCGGCTGTGTATCCTGCCCCTCCTATTATTCCAACTTTAATCATTGTTCTGTACCGATTGTTGAATGAGCGTTGCGTTTGCCAGGATCTTCGTAAAGCCTTTCACATCTTCACCGCTCCAGCCCTGATTCATCTCTCCGTACTGACCATGTTTTGATTGCATCAGATCAAATTCAGATTCAATACCGATCAATTCGAATTGCTTGGGTTCTAATTTCACAAACACTTTTCCCGTTACTTTTTGCTGAGTATTTTCCAGAAAAGCTTCGATATCTCTCATCACCGGATCCAGAAATTGTCCTTCGTGCATCAACATTCCGTACCATTCGCCCAACTGATCTTTCCAGTACAACTGCCATTTTCCCAACACATGTTTTTCCAGCAATTGATGCGCTTTGATAAATATCATGGGTGCTGCAGCCTCAAATCCAACTCTGCCTTTTATTCCGATGATGGTATCACCTACATGAATGTCTCTGCCAATTCCATAAGGCTGCGCAATTTCCTGAAGTTTTTTGATCGCCTGAACAGGAGTTAACTGTTCACCGTTAATGGAAGTTGGTTCTCCATGTTCGAACCCGATCTCTACTATTAACCCGTCTCTATTAACTATTTTTGTTGGCCATGCTTCTTCCGGAAGTGTTTGATGAGAAGTGAGTGTCTCTGCACCGCCCACGCTGGTTCCCCACAGTCCTTTGTTGATGGAATATTTCGCTTTCGACCATTCTTTTTCCACTCCGTGACTTTTCAGAAATTCCACCTCTTCTTCACGACTCAGTTTCATATCTCTGATCGGTGTGATGATCTCCATCTCCGGAGCAAGCACATTAAAGATCAGATCGAAACGAACTTGATCATTTCCGGCTCCCGTACTTCCGTGTGCGATGGCATCAGCGGCGATCTTCTTGGCATATTCTGCTATTGCCACAGCCTGAAATACACGCTCTGCACTTACTGAAAGAGGATACGTATGGTTTTTTAACACATTTCCGAATAACAGATATTTAATTCCTTTCTGGTAGAATTCCTGCTCAACATCAATGCAGACATGATCTTTTATACCAAGATCAGCAGCTTTCTGTGCCAGTTCTTTTTGTTCTGCTTCATCAAAGCCACCTGTGTTTACAGCCGCTGTAAAAACTTCGTATCCTTTTTCTTTTGCCAGATGAATGGCACAATAACTGGTGTCTAAACCACCACTGAATGCTAATACTACTTTTTTATTTTTCTTCATGATTATTTCCTTTTACTTGAAAGGTCATCCTGAACCATGTGCTGAACTTGATTCAGTATAGTTTCAGGATCTTCCTCCCTGCTTGGTATCTATAAATTTAAAAGACCTTCAACGGTTTAATGAGTTTCTGAACTGAAGCGGTTTTCATCTGCACCCAGCGGTAAAACTTTCTGATGTTTGCTTCGCGTTCTTCTTTTGGTTTGTTATTCGGATGCTTAGGATCGTACAGCATTCCTGTGCATAAACAATTCTTACGATCATTTCTGGAGAGGATGTCGTAATTCGGACAGCTTTGACAACCTTTCCAGAACGTATCGTCCTGAGTGAGTTCTGAAAACGTCACCGGCTTATAACCAAGATCCGAATTGATCTTCATAACCGGCAAGCTGGTCGTGATCCCGAACAACTTAGATTCCGGATACTTCTTCCCGGACAATTCAAACGCCTTCGCTTTGATCTTTTTCGCAAGCCCAAGTCCTCTGTAATCAGGATGAACGATCAGTCCCGAATTCGCCACATACTTTTTATTTCCCCAGATCTCTATGTAGCAAAACCCGACCAGTTTATCCCCATCTAAGGCTATAACTGCATTTTCATTATCAAATTTGGTTTTGATGTACTTAGGATCACGTTTTGCAATACCTGTTCCGCGCTGTTGAGCTGCTTTTTCAATAAGTGCACAGATCTCTTCCGCATAAACTGCGTGCTTGGATGAACCGTAATAGATAGAAACCGACATGTGAGTAAAAGATGGAAATCCCGAAGGATGAATTAGAATTGAACTGCTTTAATTAATTCAGATGAGATGGTAATCGTAGAAAACACGACATACCACTATGCGTTACCGCCGCCGCGGAATGCGCCGTACAGATCGTCTTTCAATTCTATGTGCAAGAGATTTTTGCATGGCTTGTAAAATGGGGAATTGAATCTTTTAAAACAAGGGATGATTTAACTTTAATTTTAGATTATGTCATTTCTGTAGAGGTCACTTAATTCGTTCACGCTTTAATAGAGATAATTATGGAAAAATTCGCCCTTAGTATTTAAGACGGAATAGAGAACATGATCCGAATGCGTCTGCGAAGCAGGAATAATCCTTTCCCCACGGATCTTTTAAGTCTTTAGTTTAAGCGGAGACTTAAAAGTAATAAGTTCAGGAAGTCTTTTGACTTCCATTAAAGCCTCTCAGCTTCTATAGTTCTGTGTTCTTTTGTACCAAAAGCTCTCTCATTCATCTTTTAGCTTTCACAAAAATCAACAACACTACCTACTGAAGCACCTACTGTACCAAAAAAGACTTTGCCAGAAACACCTATTGCTACACCCTTGCAAGCTATACCTACTCCTCCTGTAGAAGCTCCTATGATTACTCCGGCTGTTGTTACACCAATTGTATACTTGTTTTTTTTTATCTTCCTTCCAAGTTCAGATGACAGCTTTAATGGTGCTAATGGTCCCCATGATTGTTTAATTGATTCTATCCGCTCATTTTGATGAAGAGTTTGGAGATCAAAGAATTTATAGTCCTCTGGTAAGGTACAGTTTTCTATAAATCTTGAGGATTTATGAACGAATTCAATGACATCTTCTTTTGAATTTAGTTTCCCAAGCTCAACTGTAACAATACGATCACCCCTAGATACTGCATAACTATTTTTGTGATAAGCAATTTCTTTCGCAACTGGAAAATGATCTAACAGATGGTCAAGAGAATTAAATTTTTTACAGATTTTGGGTCGCGATCCTCCAGATTGGTAATGAATACCAGTTATGTAATTATTATTTTTCATTTTTCTTGCTGTTTGGTTTAATTTTATAATTAGTTAAATCATCTTCACTTTGTATGTCTCCAATTGTCTTTATTAGATGAGTTCCATTTTGGAAGTAAAATCGATAGGAGTTTTTATGAAAAGCTATTGGCTTTGTTTCTTTGAAATGCTCAAGCAAAGCTTCTGTTTCATTAAAAGTGTGGACTATTGTACTTCCAGCCCAGTACTCGACCTTTAATATAATTGAGTCTTTATTTTCGTCGAGTTTTTTAGTGCCTAATTCAAAATCCTTAACCAATTTTTGAACTTTTAAAAAAGCCTTGCCTCTCTTATTAATAGTATATTTCACTTCTGAATTTTTACTATAAATCGTTTTTTCCAATAAAGAATTGCCCTTCAATTTAGAAAGTGTCCTATGAAGGTTTCCACGTTCTTTTTTTTCTATTTCTGAGTGGTTTTCGATTAAATTTCCAATCTCTACTAGCGAAAGCCCCTCGGGCCTTTGTAACTCTTGAGCGGAAAAAATTTCTAATATGATAATGTCATCTGCTGAAATTGAAAAAGTTGAAAATGAAGGCATATAGTATTTTGTTTATTATCTTCATTATCAAGTTAATATTAAACGTTATCAATTTCAATATAAAGTGATAACGTTTGTTGTTTTCAACATAAATAAAATGCTGCAGTGTTTTAAATCGGGCCCCGTTCGAACGGGATATCAAGACAAAAGTAGGCAGCCTTGTGCTAAGCCAAGCCTTTTTATTAGATTTGATTCCTTTGCTCTATGTATTTTTGTGCCGCTCCTGAGCTTCCTCAGCACAGGCGCCAGTACCAAAAGCTCCCGACAAGAATTATTGGCGCGAACTCCATTACACCGACTAATCATTACAAAAGGTCTACGTAAGTATGATGCATATTCAAGAATCAGCCTGAGTGTAATGATTGTTCCTTCGGAGCCGTCGATTTCATTACGTTCTTGCTCCGCCAATAATTCTAAAGGTCGGTGTAAGTTGGAAGTTGTTCGAGAAACTGAAATTAATAAAGGATACGGTCATCTCGTGGCGAATACCCGAGATCCGGATTTGAATAGAAAAAATCCTCCTTTGAAGGAGGTGTCCGCCGACTGGCGGACGGAGGATGTTGTGCGGTTTATTAGCTCAGAAACTGTACAACATCCCTCTGATCTCACACAAGTGTTTGATCGGTCTCCCTTCGAAGGGAGATTTAGAATCTTCGCATCCATTCTTTCACCCAACCTTGTTCACTCTCCAACCCCTTTGTGTTCTCTGTGGTTAAAACAATTCCCAGCATTTCCTGACCCCAACCTTGTTCTCCCCCTAACATTAGGGAGAAAGACTTATTTTTGTTAATTCAGATTTCCATCCCTGAACTAACTTTACTAAACTGCTAACAAATTAACTTTAAGAAGAGCCTCTAATATCAATATGGTTAATATCTCTGTAGATGGTAAAAACATCAATACGAATACTTTCGTGATTCCGCCAATGGGTTTAAGTTCTTCAAAAAGTCGCATGAACAAACATGCCTTTACTTGTGAAATTCCGAAATCTAAAATTATTGAACTCATGAGCTCAGAATACAAACAGTGGGTATCGGAATCTAAAGATGATGACGTTCGCTATGATGAACCTCAAGATGAATTAGGCCGAGCAGGATATCCTGATATTGATCTGGTTTTGGAGAATAAGGCACTTACTAAACTAACCTTCGGTGATTATCTTGTTCGAGAGCTATTGGAAAAACTGATAGAGAATAATAAACCAAACCAATTCAAATTCTGGTTTGATGAGATAACTGATTGCTCCATAAATCAAGACTTAGTTATTTTTGAAGGAGTTTGCTACAGTAAATAGAAGTAGCGGTACCCGCGACCCTTAACTCTGAATCGAATTCTTATCCCGAGCCTTTTGGCTTCC
>Ga0207880_1000250_pt1 | contig 24306 bp, 32 predicted proteins | sample MalvirmetagMSP91_FD_184226 | JGI IMG/M metagenome (GOLD analysis project Ga0207880, IMG submission 184226) | Marine viral communities from the Deep Pacific Ocean - MSP-91 (SPAdes) | ecosystem: Environmental > Aquatic > Marine > Oceanic | place: Pacific Ocean | collected 2011-04-27
TCTTAAGAAAATTTTCGATGTTTTCAGATCATAAAACAACCAATAAGTACCTCGCTTTATTCACTTTCTTTACTTCGTTAATCATTTACTGCCTTACACTTGCACCCACTGCCAGTTTTTGGGATGCCGGCGAATTTATTGCTGTTGCGCACGGATTACAAGTAAACCATCCTCCCGGAGCTCCTTTTTACTCTATTCTTGGTAGAATTTTCTCCATGTTTATGCCTACAGAATATGTTGCTGTGAGCATTAACTTCATCAGTGCCCTTGCATCTGCACTAACTATCATGCTCTTATATCTGATTATTGTTCGTCTGATAAGAGAATGGAAAGGTGATGTTTCAGAATTCAGCCTGATGGACAAAATCGGAATGTACGGTGGAGCTTTAGTTGGTGCACTTACATTTGCAGTTTCAGATACATTCTGGTTTAACGCTGTAGAAGCGGAAGTTTATGCACTGTCTATGTTCTTTACGGCAATTGTAGTCTGGCTTGCCCTAAAATGGTCGGAACGTCATGAGGACCCTTATAACGAAAAATGGCTGGTTTTGATCGCATATATGTTTGGATTAGCCATCGGGGTTCACCTCTTGAATTTGTTAGCACTCTTTTTTGTAGCTCTCATTATTTATTTCAAGAAGAAAGATTTCACCTATATGTCGTTTGGCATAATGGGAATTCTGGCAGTCACCTCCTTTTTTGTGATTTATCCTGCTACTATAAAATGGATACCGGATTGGTCTTCCAAAGTCGGAGGTACCACTTATGGCTTGATCAACCCTCTCGTATTCATCTTTTTGATTATGCTTGCGGTAGCCTGGGGAGTTTGGTATACCCATAAAAAGAAATATCGCCTCGCAAACATAGCGATCATTAGTTACGCTATGATTCTAATGGGTTTCTCTTCCTACTCAGTAATTATGATCCGATCTATTGCTGATCCTCCCATTGATGAGAACGATCCTGAAACTGTAGAAGCTTTTGTAAAGTATCTGAACAGAGATCAATATGGTGATACTCCGATTCTGAAAGGAAATAATTATGATGACGCCACCGGACAAGTAACCCGTGGCACTGAAAATGAAGAACTTTTCCCGCGTCGCCATTCTCTGGATCCGCGTCATATGGAATACTACAGCAGATATGATAGTGACTGGGACTTCTTCTGGGATTATCAGGTCATCCACATGTATGTTAGATATTTTAACTGGAACTTTATAGGCAGAGCTTCAGATATACAGGATACCGGTTGGCAATCCGGTTTTTCAGCTCCGAAATATCCGAGTAATAAGGCAAGTAATTCCTATTTCTATATTCCTTTCCTGCTTGGACTTTTTGGTCTCATTTATCACTTTTCCACGGATAAGAAACGGGCATTTGCCGTCCTTTCTCTATTTGCTGTAACTGGAATCGCTGTAATTTTCTATCTCAATCAACCACCCTATCAACCCAGGGAGAGAGATTATGCCTACGTCGGTTCCTTTTTTGCATTTTCAATCTGGATCGGAATTGGGGTAACCGGATTGGTTGACCTGATCAAATCCTACATCAAAGAGAATTCTATGGCAGCTTATGCAATAATTGGGTTGTGTTTAGTTGCTTCACCTGTTTGGATGGGGTATCAAAATTGGGATGATCATGACAGAAGTGATCGTTATATAGCTCCTGATTATGCTAAGAATCTTTTGAATTCCTTAGCTCCAAACGCTTTAGTATTTACTAATGGTGATAACGACACCTTCCCTCTTTGGTATGCTCAGGAAGTGGAAGGCGTCAGAACAGACGTTCGTATTGTTTGCTTGAGTTTATTGAATACAGATTGGTACATCAAACAGCTACGTGATCAATGGTCGCATGAGTCTGCTCCCCTGCCCATCAATTTGACTGATAAGGAAGTTGAACAAATTACTTCCGGGATTTCACAATGGAGACCACAGAATATTACAATACCAGTGAATAAAGACATGCTGAGAAGAGCTTTTTCAGAAGACTCTAAGTATAAAGAAGCAATCGGAGTTTCCAGCAGTGAAATTCCTATTCTTCAAACAGGAACTGATTACGAGATTCCTGTTGACTCGTTGGATGATGTAGTTAGCTGGAGACTTCCAGGAAGATATTACGGCAAAGATCAGGCAGGAAATGACATCAGATATCTTCAAATTCAGGATAGATTAATTCTTGAAATACTTGAAAGCAATAACTGGTTACGACCTGTTTATTTTGCAAATACAGTATCCGGCCAGAGCCAACTTAATCTTCAGGATTATTTCCGCACAGAAGGTAAAGCATACCGTGTGATCCCTAAGAAAATGGAAGCACAGGTTGGAAATGCATATATAGATGCTGAAATTCATGCCAGAAGATTTCGTGATTTCAGTCACCGTGAATGGGGAAATCCTGATGTTTATTTTGATGAAAATATTCGTCGTATGATGGGTAATTATCGTTATAATTATCTGCAACTGGCAGAAAAATACATAATTCAGAATCAGCCGGATAGTGCTCTGTATTGGTTAAAACATGGTGAAGAAGTTATACCTCTTCGCGAAGATGAAGAAGTAAGCACCATTTTAGCTCTTTATGCAAACAGATATGCTCAACTGGGGAATAATGACGATGCCTTACGCTTATTAAATTCTTCTCTGGATGGGTTTATTAAAAATCTTGATACTGAATTTGACAGATTTCAAAGTATTCAGAATAAACTTGCTGAAATATCTGCTCAATATGAGCAAGCAAGAAGAAATGCCGATATAAAAGCTCAACGATCACTCACTCAACGAAATAACTCGTTGGTTCAACAGGCGCAAAGTGTCTCTGAAAATATTATGAGGGAACGTCAGGCATTAATAATTGTACAATTTGTTTATTTCAAAGCAGGTAACGACGAACAAGGCCTAAAGATAGCCGAAGAAACAAATGCCAAATTTGAAGGCACTCAAATACCTTTAATTCCAAAAAACCGGGAAGAAAGTATTCAAAGAGGAACACAATTCGGTTTAAATTAACCATCTATTTATAGTTAGCTCTCAGTATCGTATATTCTGAGAGCATACTTTAATCAATTCATCCAAAATCAACATCTAAAGCCCTTATAGTACGTTAAAGCTTTATTTATGGGCTTTTTTAACTCCTCATAGCACTCAGAGTATTGGACAATAATAGACAATGGTAGCCGAATAGTGTGTTAATAGTGTGTTACAGATTTGATCTACTTCTTCTTTTCAGGGTTCTCTTTTTCTACAGAAAGAACGCTGTTATACTGTGATAAGATATTCTGTATCTGACCGTGTTCCATATTAGACAGCTTCAAAGCGCCTAAATCCTGCGATAGTAAATCAAGCAATCCTTTTTTATCTGCGTTCTGAATGTTTTCTTTGCCTTTTTCTGATATCATGTGATTAGTGATGTGTTTTGGTAAAAATAACCGTTTGCTGTTATTAAAGAATCTGTGTGTCGCGTAAAAGAACCTTGCGGATTCAGTTCTGTTACAGAGTTATATTCCTGCCCGATAATGTTTGTGGCTTCTGAATCTGATAAACCAATATTATTGTCAATGAAGTTTAATCGTAAAGCATCAAAATTACCCACATCAGCCACATTTAAATAAAAAGTGATAGTGCCTGTGTATTCATTGTCGATAGACGTTGCGCTCTCAAAAGTTAATTCTTGCTTAAAATTATCACTCGTATTTGTTACCGATAAATCAGCGCCCGTTGATGTAGTGATATGAACATAAGTAGCGTCTAGCTTATAAATTATACTATCATCAAATCCTATGCTTTCCCACACCCCACCATCTTCGCCCTGAATCTCAACGGAGAAATCTGCCTGAAAATTTGATGTTCCATTCGTGTCCTGTCGGTAATCAAATTGAAACTTAATCCATTTGTTATCCTGAATAGCTAAATCTAAAGCCGTTGCGCTTGATTCTGTAAAGGACTCTAAAGCATCACTTGATAACGTACCTGTATTTGCGCTTGGATAAGTTGTTCCTGTACTGTTTACTTTAAGTGTAGTGGTATTAAGGTCGAACGTATCCAATTTTATACTAGCCTGAGAATCAGTAAATAGCAAGTGGTTTCCTGATAGTGTAGAATCTCCAACACCGATTCCAATTTCATCACCCGTAACCCCGAATCCTCCATCCATACCACCTAAGTTCATACGAAGGTCGCCATCATCATCTACATCAATCACGCTATCAAAAAAACTAATTCTCGGAACCGTAACGCCTGATATATCGAATTTAATGTAATGGTCTCTGTCTGCATCTGTCGGATTACCCTGTACAAATATATCATCACCTACTTCTATGCTTCCAACATCGTCTCCCGTTGTCCATGTAATCCCCGATGTCGTTAGTTCTATATCATTAGTCGCTATGTTATCAACTCTTCGATAAATGTTCTTTACTATCGTTCCAAACGTAGTTCCTGACCTTACTTGAATATGAACAATATCATCTAATCCAACAGGTACTATTTCAGTTCCGTTTTCATCTTCAAAAGTAATAATTTCACTACCTGCCGAACCTGTAACACTAGCAACCTTTCCACCACCGACAGTCATTAAGTTGTTAAACTGAACTTTGGTAACATCTACTATAAACTCTCTAGCAAATAAACCACCCCTTAAATTAAGGTTTCTAAACTCTGCATCTTGTCCATCAATCTGAAACCCTGCACTACCTGCCGAGTAATCATCACTTAACAAACTAGCTTCAAACGTAGCATTACCACCAAATGTTGCGCTCTTATTGGTTGGCACTATGAAATTATTAGTTAAAGTAACTATCCCTGACTGAGATACAGATAATTTAGTTGCAAAAGAAGAATCAAGCACCTCAAAAACATTAACGCTTGAAGCGCCTATATATCCTAAGCCTGCATTAGTGCCGATTCTTTCTAATTTTATTTGCGCATTAGCTCCGTTTCTTTGGGCAGTAACCAAATTTGAAAAACTAGCCGATCCTGCCGTTAATGCACTCGTGCCTATATCAATCGCTCCAAAAGTCGAAGAAATAGAGCCTTCACCTAAAGCGCCAACGCCTGTAATTCCTGTGTAAGAGCCTACAACCCTTCCGCTTGGTAAAGTGCCTGTTGTTATATTGGTTGCATCATTAGCCCCTAAATTACTTCTTGCTGCGCTTGCCGAGCTTGCCCCCGTACCACCGTTTGCAATTGCTAAATCAGTTCCGCTCCAATTATCATTATTTACCGTATCTAATACAGCTAAGTCACCAAGTCCTATATTTGTCCTAAATGCAGAATCATCGGGAATGTCAGAACCATTAAGTGACTGCTTTAAATACCTTCCATCAAGTTCTCCAATATTATAACCGCCGGATGAAGGAGAGGAGCCCCCGGACGAGCCCGATGTTGAGAAATTAAGAAAGTCTTCAAACGTGTCTGAACCCGTATTGATATCAACTTCAATAAAAAAGGCATCCCAAGTACTGTTGTACCCTGTAAGCGATCCGCCTAAAAAGAAAAGGTTCTGAGAGCCTTTTACAATTACATTTGACGGGGAATAATTAGCGTAAAGCTCACCCCTGTAATTATTAGTTACAACCCTTTGTACATCTAAATCTTCTTTTAACCTATTCTCGTGAAAATTACGATACCCTGTCGTTACACCCCTAAATTGCCATGAATCATTCGTTAAATCATCGTCATCACTACTATACCTTAACGCTGAACGTGCGTATGAAGTTGGTCCATCTCCAAAATAAGTGTCCTCTATATCTTTGACTGAGCTATAAGCTCCTGTTTGAGTTAGTCTATAATCTATAGTAGTAGAGTTTTCTAACGCAATGGGATTTGAAATACTAAATACTGTATTAACAAATTGCGTCTCAACGGCAGCACCATCTATACTATCGTAGGAGTTTATAAAAGTTAATTCAAGTGTACCATCAGCATCTGAAGGAGTAGTTTCTGTAATAAATTCAAAATATCCGATAGCGCTGTTAATACTATTTACTAGAGAGAACTCATTGGTTGTAACCGTTAGCGTCCACTCTCGTGTCGATTCTTTCCAGTAATAATCTCCGGCTTTAATCCGGATTCTACCATAGGCATCTGTTGGAACTTCGGGTGCATAATCTGCACGAACATCACCATATAGATTAATAGATTGATTACCGTTACTTTGAAAATATTGATCATAAGTAACCGACACCGTAGTTGTACCATCTGTAGTAACTACTTCAGGAAGTTTAATTCCGGATATCTTAGTGCGATGGTTAAAGGTGTTTTTAACCCTCCATAGAGCTTTGTTTTTTCTATTGGACCCGCCCGGTAGAATAAACCTTGAAACCCTGTCAACATCAACGGTCAGGTCTACGCTAGAACTGGACTGCTTTACCCCTGAAGAATTATAAATAAACTCCAATACATCAGTAGGGTCTTCAAGTGCTGTAATTTGATACGCTCTCCAAACATTACCGCTTTGTCTTAAAATTAAACCGTGGTTAGTTAAGAATTTCTTTAAGCATTCTTCAACAGTTATTTGAGTGTCGGATTCGTCGCCATTATTTGCATAATTCCTGAATCCGTATCGGTCATTGTAAACCTGATTAAGAAAATCATCTGTATCTGTTGTGTCCTCGCTAATCCAGTTCGTGTAAGTGTACAGGCTGAGGCTTAATCCTGCATAGTCTAAAAAATCAGCCAACGTAACAGCAAGTGTAACCCTGTCATCTGTAAGTGGATAATCTACTCCTGAAAGAACGGTTAAATCTTTGGCGACAATTTCACCTGAGTAGGCATACTCTCCATCTGTTGAAGAACCTAGATCATTTAAAACCCACCCTGTCCACTCAACACTTCCATTAATAGACAATCGCATTTTAAACTCTTCTTCATCACCTGCGAAGATTTCATCAAGTATAGCTTGGCCATCATAGTCTGCAGACCCTGCAACCTGTAAATAAAATTGAAGCGTTCCCTTTTGGATTCTATTATCAAATAAATCCTCTGGGTTTGTATTGTCATAAGAGAGTTTAAAAACTCCATCGGAAGCTGATCCTTTAACCTCTGTTTCGTCACCTACATAATCCTTTTTCAGAATCTCGATTAAGTAAGTAGTGGTAAGTCCTTCTATTTTATTTTTGTGGGTACAGGTATATTTAGCTGAATAACTCATCTACCAATTCCTGAATTATAGGAGTTCATAACAGCAACCAAATCAGACCCACGCTGCACCCATTTAACCTGATTTAAAGCCTTTACAAGTGATTTTTCCGAAAACCCACCACTTGAATAACCACCTGAAGGCAATGGAATAGGTTTCGGTATCACTGTTTCACCGCTGGAAAGCATAGCAGGATACGTATCATTCGGGAATCCGGCAGGAACTATACCGCCCTTTTCCATTTCTTGAGCAGGACCACTTTTCAAAAGGTTTTTTGCAGCTGTTGCCGTTGCCACTAAAGCAGCACCTGCAATAATAGCGGTGATAGGATCTACAGCAAAACTTAGTGCTTGTTTCGCCACTCCAAAAGCAATCATTATTTTACCAAATTGCTCCATAAAATCAGTAATAATCAATAGAATACTGTTGAAGAACCCCTTAGCCCCACCGTCACCCGTAAATACGTTTCCTAAAGTTTCAGAAAATGAAATTATTGCACTAGATACTTGAGACTGTAAAGCAGGGCCCAGTTCTACAGCCTTGTTTTTAAAATCCTCTAAAGTGCTCGTTGCTTCCGGAACATTTACCATCTTGTCTGTTAAGTCTAATGCAGGGAAATCAGCAACCGTCCAAGAAGCACGTTCAACTTCTTGTCTAAATTCATTAATCCCATTTGTTGCGGAATCTATTTTTGAAGTGTCGATATTTGCAGACCCTTCAAACAAGCCCATAAAATCATTCCAAAGAGAATCAATTTCTGTGCTGCTTAATAATCCTTTAAATCCATTAATTAACGTCTGCTTTGTTTTATCTAAAGCGCTTTTAGCAGCATCACCAATACTGCCCCACTCTAGTTCGCTGTAAGACTGGATCCCTAATGAAAGTATTTTCTCCCCTACTTCTATTTCAGCCTCTAATGATTTGATGGCATCGGTAAAACCTAGCCCATCTGTAACCATTTCCCCTAGATCAATTCCGAATAACTTTGAAAGAAGCCCTATTAAATTTGCATCACCTAGTATAAACTCTACCAGTTCATTAACAGCTTTTATCCCGGTTAAAGCCATTTTCTTAAAAGCAATACCGATAGTATTCAGGATATTGAGCATCCCTAATTTTATCTTTTCCCAATTATCAACTAGATATTGTCCGGCAACAACAACACTCGAAAAGATCGATACCACCCCTAAAAACACACCCCACAACGGAGCCGTTGAAGCTGTTAATGCTATCACTGTCGCTTTAAGTCCTGCAAATAATGCAACCGCCCCTTTTACGGCAAGCGCTGTCAATGTAATAGCTTTACCCACTGCATAAATTCCAACCGGAATAAGTGCGATGGTTTTTATTAACCCAATGATTTCTTGTTTAGATTCATTGCTTAATTCTGAAACGTTCTGAGCAAAGTTTATAATCCCTTCGCTTGCTCTTTTAATTGGTGGTAATAATTGTTGATCGAAAGCAGCTCCTAATTCAAAGATGCTTTGTTTTGCTCTGTTTATAAAAGAACGTGCTGTATCATATCTTTTTTGCGCCTCTTCTGTTAAAGCTGAGTTTTCTTTCCACGCTTCATTACTTGTGGTTATCGTTCTTCTCAGTAAATCACCTGATTCAGCCAAAGACAAGAAAGACCTTTTCAGGCGTTCGTTGTCAAGTCCTAAACTCTTTAATGTAAGTGATGCCTGATCTCCATCCTTCCCTAATCCCTCAACAAACAAAGTAAAGGCTTCAGCTGCGTTTTCTTTCCAGAGCTTTCTAAACTCATCAACAGATAAACGAGCTGTATTTGCAAACATACCCAATTCACTACCGCCTGCAACAACAGCTTCGTTAATTGCCAATAATGTCTTTTGAACAGCCGTTCCGCCTGCTTCCGCTTCAACGCCAACCGAACTAAGAGCCGTTGAAATACCAAATATATTTGCCGTAGTAAGTCCTGCAATTTTACCAGCACCACTCATGCGTTTAGCAAACTCAACGATCTCTGATTCCGTTGTAGCAAAGTTGTTCCCAAGTTCCACAACAGAAGACCCCATTCTATCGAACTGATCCTGTGGTAATTGCATTACGTTTGCAATCCGAGCAAATGCAGTTGCTGCTTCTTCGCCTACAATATTAGTAGTGTCGCCAAGCATTACCATGATCTTAGTAAATTCTAAGATGTTCTGAGACTCAATCCCTAGCTGTCCTGCGTTCTCTGCTATTTTGGCTATGTCAGAAGCTGACGTTGGCAAATCCCGGCTCATTTGCAGAATCCCTTTTCTCAACTCTCCAAACTCTAGCTCTGTCGCATTTACTGTTTTACGAACTCCGGCAAAAGCATCCTCAAAATCAACAGCCGATTTTCCTGCAGCTATTCCCAACCCCACTAATGGAGCAGTGATCTTTGTTGTTAAGGACTTGCCCAACCCCTCAATTTCACGACCAAACGAAGCAAACCTGTTTTCAACCTTATTAACGGTCTTTATAAAGTTGCTTGCATCAGCACCAAATAAAAAGGTTACTCTTCTATCATTTGCCATCTTTCACATCTCTTGAAATACTCATGAAAGCCCCTTTCATTTTATCGTAATCCAAAGGCTCTCTCTTGGTTTTTTTACCCCATTGTGGTTGTTGATTCGCAATGGATTTAGCCTGTTTATTTGTTTGAGCCAGCCATATTGATTGTTGTTGCATCAATGACCAGTGCAAATTTCTTTGCATCTCAAACTCATTCCTGTCAGCCTCTTGTTTGCCGAGCCAAGCGTTAAAGAACTCTTTAAGGCTCATATCAAGAAACGTGTCTCGACTAAGCCCTAAATATCCATAAGCAACCTGGAACACCTTATCCCAAGTTACTTTTTCTTGCTCGGCTTCGGCTTTCCCTCGCCTTTTTCCTTCAAGGATTTAACTGTTTTCGATTTCTCAAATAAAGACTGAAGCTCTCCGAGTAAATCAGGATCATCATCAATAGCATCTTCAATTTCTAATGCTGTCAATACCAGATCTGAATCTGCTCTTCTCGCTCCTTTTGCAGATGCTGCTTCATAGAGTTCATAGAACAAATCCATGCTTATGGAAACAGCTCCCTGAACATCATCGAACTCAACATTATTCTTAGTTGAAAAATCAAGAACTTCCCTCATTCCAAAGAAAAAGGGATATTCCTTGTCGTTTATTTTAGCGTATTGAATCATTATGCGGCTACTGTTCTAGTTAGCGTTCCATTTCCGGAAAGGCTAAATGATGATGTAATTACACCGTCTGAATCAGAAGCGTCTAATGCAAAGTTTGACAGAATTGCTGTTCCTGAAAAAGTCACATCTCCGGTTGATGGTGAAGCCGGACCAAAAGATGCTGTTGCAGATCTCGTTCCTGAAATCATATCAACTTCTGCCTCTCCTTGTCCTGTGTCGCCTTCTCCGTTATGGTTAAGGGATATATCCATAGTCCAGTCTTTACGACCTGCAAGCTTTTCGTTCCAGTCGCCTGAATCCCAATCGCTTATATCTATGATGTTACCGTCAACATTTAAGCTAAAGGAAGTCACATTCCCAATCGCTGTTGAATCCCATGTGAATACTAGTTCTCGACCTTTTTTAATTGCCATTGTTTTGTCTCTTTTATTTTGTTGTGAATTGTAATTCTATGTGAAAGATGTATTTTTCCAACACGTCTGAATATTTTGAAAAACCACTTGTTTGATATCGAACATCACTTACATTTACAGAAGCAAAAGTTCCGCTTGTTGCTATCATCTGATCTCTGAAAGTAGTTCCTACTGTCTTTGCTTCGTTTTTTGAGTTCGAGTAAAAATGAAAATCAACATTCGAAAAATTCATATTAGACAGATCATCAAAATCATCTGTGAACCGCACTGAAACATCCCGGTATGTAGCACAAGGATATGTTGGAGTTTGTGGTAATACTTCAGGATATAACCGCAATGGGCTACTACCCAACAAGGCTGTAATAGCAGACTTATCACTTACCATTGCTATCAATGCTGCATCTGTCATCCCGTCCTCTTAACTTTTCTGATTGCAGATTCTTCCACCTTCTTCATAAACTGAGCTACATTCTTATCATAAGCTGGTCTTAAAAAAGGACCCTCTTCGATATATCCTACATTCTTTCCTGACTCATGTCGTCTTATTTCAGTACCGTATTCAATAACAGAAGCCAACGCCTGAGCGCTGAAGTCCGGGAATAGATTGGTATCGTTTTTAACAACCCCTGCTTTTACTGCAAATCCAGAGTTACCCGTTTTCTTTTTAGCCTGAGTGATCCCGATCATTTCTTTTATATCATCGGATTTAGAATTAGCTTTCATGTCTTCAACCATCGGTTGTAGATGTCGCCTTTGTGTTGATTTTAGAAACTTATCATCAATAGAATCCCCTAGAGCCTTCAGGAATTGAAGCTCTTTTTTAAACCCTTTTAATTGGGTGGTGATATTTACTGAGTTTCCAGCCATTCTAAAATTGATTCAACTGATTTACTTCCTAAACCCTCAAACTCCAGGAGCTCTTCTTCACTTAGTGATTTAAGCCCTTCCAAAGATTTAACCCCGTTGCTCTCTAGTTTTGCTCTATGAGGCGTTTCTTTTGGTAGCTTGTTTGCCGGATCGTATTCTGTTGCGACTCCATCTCTTATAAGTTGTTTTGCTTCAGCTTCATTAAGCCATGTGTAAGACTTGACTTTATGCCCTTCTAACACTTCATTAAACAGCACACATTTTAATCCTTCTTTCATAGCTTCTCCTTTATTTTGTAAATCGGGTTACATATTCAAAAACCGTTGAAAACACTTCGCCAAAGTTTTTAACATCTTCAATCGTTATCCATCCCATCACAATAGAAACCGTAACTCCAAGTGATACGATGTGCCTAACTGTTAGCACCTTGCCAAACTCTTCTTTTGCTTTTAACCAGTCGCCACTAATAAGAGCTTTTACAAGCTTTCCTAACGGCTCATTTGCAATAGGCAGATTATCAAGAACTCCATGCAAAACACCACCAACTTTATTATCTCCGGTAGCTACGTCCTGTATGTAGTTAACTATTCCCCAATCTTTAAATGCTGTTTTCCAAAATGGCTTTCCCATGTCTCTCCTTTTTTATGAACTAATTACTGCTACTTCAACACTCGTTACAGCCGAATATGTAACCTGAGCATAGTTATTCGCATCGTTAAACGATTGTGTTGGGAATGGCCCAATAACACCAATTCCCCCCGCTGTCACTACAACCGACTGATCTTCCTTAGCCATTAAACCCAAACTCGAAACCGTTGCCGATGTTTGTTGCGCTGTTACCGTTACAGTCTTTGAACTTGCATCACCATTTAGGATCACAAGTAATTCTTTCCCGGTATTAGTGAACTGATCGCCACCACCTGCTGCAGTTGAAAGCGTTAAATCTACACCTGCTTCTGTAATATTTTGTTTTGCTATTGTTGCCATGTCATTCCTTTTTTACTGGTTTAAAAGCTATTCCACCGATCCCGATCAAAACCCTGCCTGCGTATCGTGGATATTTATATACTTCCCAAGTTTCGTTTTCACCGCCAAAGACTTTAACCGTCTCTGTAAGGTGAAGTAGTTTTTTAGCTCTCATTACTTTTTTATCATTGGCTAAATATTCCTTTCCTATTTCCTCTCCCCAAAATTCAGAATCCGTTGATCCTAGATAGTCAGATGGGTTTTTATCATTAGGGATGATGAATTTATCTTCATAAGCCGTGTTAAATGAAAGCATGGTTCCGTCAAGGTCTTTAAGCCATTGCGGAAGCGGTAAATCATAATGTGCTGATTCCATTAACATGAGCTTACTTCTTAATTCATTTACTTGATTTTCAAGATTTCTAATTCTCTCGCTGTTTTCTTTTTCTGTCGCTCTTAAGGCAATATTGTCTTCTTTGTACGCTTTTAAGAGTTCAACAAAATCCTCTGAGGACTGCTTTCTATTCTTTAGCATGTAATTGGTTATCACTCCAACCAAACCACCGCTTAAAAGAGAACTAACTATTCCTACAATTATGGTTGTTTCCATTCCCTCTTCTCCTGAAATTCCCATCCGTTACCATCATCAATGAAATAGGAGAAATCATCCCCTTTAAAATCACAATGGATAAATCCTTTCTTTACATATAAACAAACTCTGTTGTATTCGCTTTCTAGTAAGTGATTAAGCAAACCTTGCAAGTCAATAGCGGTCAAATCTAACGCTCCTAAATGCTTATCCCTCTCTATGAAATCACCAATATTATCACCAAAGGTATGCTGAGAACTTCCATCTCTTCCGTTGTCCAGTTCCCATTGTGTTGATCGATACCCTGAATGTTTACTTATATAAATAGGCTCTCCCATTGCTTCCCTGATAGGTTGCAAAATTGGAAAGTGATACTTGACGAGTTTATCAGCTACATGTACAGGTACTTGTGTCATGTGTTGATCTACTAAGCATTCTGATATCGTGAAATTCATATTCAAAAAGTAAAGCCTGTATTTACGATTATAGACCCACCTACTAAAGTTGTGTTTGCGTCTACGGCTTTGTTTGATATTAACTGCCCTTGCACGTACACGTTTTCAGAATCAACACTTGTTATGGAGCTTGTGCCTGATGCTATTATAGTAACCCCTTTAAGTTGTACATTTCCACTGAATCCAGATGCCAACGCCAACCCTTTTGCTCCTTTAAGCTCAGTTTCTTTTATAAATACGCCTGAGCCTCCCGATAAATTTATAACGCTTTCATCAGGGGTAGACGCGTCTAGTTTTGAGTTGTAAACATTTAAAATAGCGCCAGATGAAACATCTATGCCCTCAGTGTTTAATTCTATTTGGCAATTCCAAAATTCCAAAATAGTACCTGAAGTGGCAGCAAAGAAGTTTCCGCTCGTGTCTCCATAAGTGGTTATTTTATAACCTTTAAATATATTTACCCCTACTCCAATAGTAAACTCTACGTTTACTTCAATAAGCCTACCCTCTAAAGTTACATAGCCTCCACTAGCATTTGTGAAGCTTCCTTTTAAATGCTCTATATATCCAAACAATCCTGATCCGATCACATCTTCGTTGTCCATCTCAACAACATAACCAGTAGTAGATTCTGCATACCTACCTTTTACATACATGTTTCCACCGATACAATCTAAAGTTCCATCGGAAGTAATTATACTATCAAAGACTGCAGTAATAACACTGCCACCGGAAGTTACTAATCCTCTATGATTTACAGATGTGGCGCTGTTAAACTCAATGTAAATACTATCTCCGCTATTGCTTGCATGTACAATATCGCCAGAATCCCCTGAATTATTAATATTAAAACTTCCGTTTCCTGTAATTTTGCACACAGTAACTTCATTTGACCCCTTCGAAGAACTATCAAAAATACCACCATTGGATGAGCCTACGTAGTCAACAGATGCCCCGTTCATGAAGTGCCAATTCACACCATTTTTTAAAAGATTTTTTTCGTTGTATGACCCTGCATAAACAATAATAGTATCGCCCGATTCAGCGTTAGTTTTCGCAAGCGTTAGTGTTGAGTGATAGGTTCCAACATCAGGAAAATTAGGCGACACAAAATGTAATTTTTCAGCATAGAAACCATCAATTCCTAAAATCTGCTTTAACTTCAGCTCTCTGCTTGCAAAACTATTCTCACTGTCGCCGATTAGAACTAAATCATCTTTTACAGCAGATGTCTTTTCCGTAATGCTATCGTTTCCTAACCTACCCATTGTATACCTCCAAATAGCCTAAATCTAACTGCATCAAACTGCTGTCCGAGAGTTCTAAAATGTCTTTAGGAACAGTGTTATCTCTTAACTTGCACATCAACCACATCCCCTTATTCCTTCCTATTACCTGAATGTTCTCGATGTCATAAACAGAGCTTTCTTCCACTATCCGCCAATCTCTTTTGTTGATCGCTCGGTATCGCATCTTAAAACGGATATCTTGTGTCGCTATAAGCGCTCCGTCTCTGTCGCTCTCCCTTCCTTGCATCTCTACTTTCTGAGCGTAGTCTCTGATAATCGTACCACCATCAGGAGGAAAGTTATCAATAGGTTGGTTAGCAGCATCATAGGTTACTCCTCTTTGCTGTAGCTGAACAATCCTCATTCTGTCGCCTCTGAATCTCATACAAACCCCCTTAAGCTTATTTGTTCTAAAAGAAATTCAGCTCCTACCGGAATCTGCTTGGCATCTACACTACGCCCATCGTTTACCTCAACTTCAACTCGGTTGTTAAACCAGTGGTGTACCAATAACCTTATAGCCGTTGCCAACTTTTCAGGCATCGTATAAAATTGACTAGAGGCATCGTACCCTGCTGTAAATGCTATCTCTACAGCATTCAGCCGTTCGTCTGTGTTTGGGTAGGCTATCCCGTCAACGGGCTTTATTCTCCCAGGTTCACTATTTAGATCTACCTGATAGTTTGTACTTGCCCACGTTTGAAGCACATCGTCTGCATCGTAGTACTTAATCGATTCAACCGAAATACACGGGCATTTATCAATTTCAATAACCCCTTCATTCTTTGGAAATCGGTCTAAGTAAAGCGTATACGTTGCCGGAATAATCTGCCTCCACGTCCTGCCTTCAGCATACTCACGTGCAGCAGAAACCAACCCGGTTAAAAGAGTATCATAATCAGAACCCACTACATAGCACCATTCACGAACCTTGCTTATAGTAAACAAAGCATCGGTATCTGCTACATCTGTTCCCGTTATGGTTTCAATTTTATACACTTATCTCTAGATCTAAATTTATCGCTATGGAAATTGCACGTTCTTCTTCTTCAGCTTCTACCAAATCCCACTCAACACCTTGAACGTGATCTAAGTCGCCTTTACCTCTTACAACTAAATCACTGGCGTTCCATGTCGTAAACACACCGTTTACATCTTTGGTCGATCCTGAAAAATTAGTCCTATACAATCTCTCTTATCTTTTTTAGGCTTGATTTACCAATTCCACTTACCGCCAATAGCTCTTCGTCCGTTGCTTCTTTTACCTTTTCAACAGTATCTAATCCTGCTTTAGATAAATCATCTGCACCCGGAATATCTTCGAACTTTAATTTCTTAGGCTCTTTTTTTCCTATCCACTCCAATCCTTCTACATGGTCAAGTGAACCTTTTGGAGCTTCCACTTCTTCGCCTGCACTCCACGAATATCTTACTCGCTTGCTGTCGTATGATGAACCACTAAATGTTGCTTTATACATAGTCTTGTTTTTTAGAAATACAGGGAGCCGAAGCCCCCTGCTTTCATTGATTAATTAATCGGCTCTCTCTCTGGATCACCCTTAACTACAGTTACGCCAACTACAGCGTCACCTGTCCCTCCATCGGTGATAACCGCACCGATATCTTCTTTATCCCCGGTATACCCTACATAGATATTGCTATCTGCAAGTCCGGTTACAATGGCGATATCATTACTTGATACAGCCTGTCCGGAAAAGTCAAGGTCTGTATCTGCAATATCAGCCCAAGCCTCCGCAGCGTCTCTATGCTGGAATGTTACCGTTAAGTCGTCAGCAGTATGTGCGCCAACTTTCACTACAAACATCTTAGATTGGAAATCAGCGACTTCCGTACCCTGAATAGTTGCAGTTGCTGTTCGCTGAATCGTAGTAAACAATTCATCGATCTGTACTTGTGATTTGATGTCTCTTACTTTCATTGTTTTCTCCTATTAAGATGCAGCAGTTCTGAGTACGGTTGCGAAACCGTAAGCAGTGCCATCATAAGTTTTAGTTAAACTGGAGAACGTGAAATCAAAGAACGTTTTCACTCGTGCTGCCTTCATGTCCTGTGATAACAGGTTGATTGCGTTGCTTGTACCGTCTTCATCAGGAATCTGACCAGTATTGAACTCTTCCATGCTAAAGCCTCCATTGTCACCAAAAGCGTAATACTCCGGCACGTAGAAAACTCCGTATGTCTTAGAAGCTCCGTCTGTCGATGGAATGGCTTCTGTAAAGTCAACCGGATATCCATAGATGAAAAACTGACCGTTGATAATGCTAATTACTCCAGATCCGTTTGAGAAGTAAGGAATGCTGTTAGCATCTTTCATCTGTCTCAGATACACTTTCCAATCTGGATCAAGTGCAAAGCGTCCTTTTTCTCTGATTCCCTTAGCAACATCAAGTGTAGCATTTAAGAAATCATCAGGATCAACAGTTGCAAACGTAGCGTTTCCACTTGCAGCAGTTGACAATCTCACTTCCGGATAAGAAGAACTCGCTGAACGAGTAACAAATCCTTTTCGGTTGTGATAGTCTGAAGTTCCGTCAGCCAATACAACAGCTTCGTCTCTCATTCGTGCAAGCGCTTCTCCTAACTTAGTGATCAGGATTCGTGCTAATCTCGCTCCTGCAACTTCTCCCATTTCAGAAGTCCAAGGCACATACGTCATGTACTTGTTGCCTTCAAGGGTAACAGCACTGAAAGTTAGCTTAGAAGCTCTCGCCTCTGCACCTTCATTAACTGCGTAAAAAGTAAGTTGACCCAACAAGTTAGGTAGTTTTACTCTTCCGTCTCCCGGACCAAGTGGCAACTTCATGCCATGCTGGCTAAACACTCCGTTTTGATCTGCGATATCAAAAATCTTATCATTAATAGACTCAGGCAAGAAAATCCCACCGTCTTTATCTGTCAATGTGCTAAAAGCATCAAGATTTCTGTATTGCTCTCCGTAATGTCCGTTCGTTGCTAGCTCTTTCTGAACATCCCCGATTGCCTTAATTTTGGCATCAGGTGTTTTCTTAGATGCCAACGTAGAAAAAATGCTTCCGGTAAGCCTAAGAAGATCTTCTTCGTTTGCTTTAGCATTTTTTGACGGACTTTCGCCAACTGCGGGCTGATCGATAGCACCTTCAATAGCTTTTTTAGTTCCGTTTTGAATGCCTTCTACTTCGCTCTCTCGCTCCAGTACTTGTGCGTCAAGTTGTTTTTGTTGGATTTCAGCGTACAAGTTCTCGTGTTTTTCACGAGACTCTTCCGTCCATCCATTTTCCTTCGCTTCAGTTGAGATTCCCTTCATTTCATCATAGAGGGAACCTATTTCTTCACGAAGATTTTTTACTTCATTCATGAGTATATCCTCATTTTGTTAATATTTCTGCTTCTCGCTCTCTCGCTTGAGCATCAAGATCGATTCCCTCTACAGGAGCCTCTCTTTCTGAATCGTTTGATTCATTTTCTTCTTCAATTCCGTCCGGATCTCTTCTCTCTTCCATGTTTTCAAGTGCCTCTTTTACATCAATTTTTCTTTCATCTTTAGGCTTCTCAAGCATTCTTATAACATCGATCACTCTTAGGTTTTCGATGTCGCCAAAAGACAAGTCTTCTCCAAGCTCTCTTCTTATGAATTGAATAGCGTTCGCTGTCTGATTCCGTAAATCTTTCTTTAAAGCGCTTGGGTTTGATGGGATGTTTACAATAGAGAACTCCAAAAGCTCTTGAGCTTCGAAATAGAATGTTTCATCTGGCTTTACTTGATAAGGTGGAGTTTCTAGCTCTTTTTCTTTTCCGGTCTTATCATTCTTCAGTATTCCACCACCTATTGCCCTGAACCCTACTGAAGTTGCCTTAAGTGTACCATGCAACACTTTTCTAAATACTTTTTCAGCTAATGGATTGATTTCAGCAGGCTCAAACTCAATCTCTCCCATTAATATGTCTCTACCTTCAATGGTTTCAATCCAAGCTCTACCCTTACCAATTACAGAATCAGGATCGGGACCTTTGCACATTCCGCCACCGTACACATCATGCTGATATCCAACTATCCCGTTTTTGTTGAAGTTTTCTAAATCCCAACCCTTCATATTTACGACAGTTCCATGCCTGTCTTTGGTTTCGTCTGAAATAACAAACTGCACCTTTCTGGTTGCGTCAACTTCGCCAACCGCTTTTATTTCTGATGTATTATAAATCAGTTCCATTCTCTTCTCCGTTAATCACATTTTCTAAAGTGTTAGCTCCGGGCATTACTAAGTGAGCATCACCCAACTCAAAGCCGTTTTCATCTTCTTTTTCCAAAATATCGTTAGGTGAATAGGCTGCTACTTTGCTCATTACTTCGTAGAATTGCGCTCTTGCTGCCATGTCGCCTCTCAGTAGTCCGTTGAAATTGAACTTGAACTGGATTTTATCTTCTCTTTTCTCTCGTTCTGTAAGCAGTTTAAACCAGCACTCTTGTTCAAATCGAACACCCCAGGGCATTAGCGTATGATTTACAAACTGTATAGCCAGTTGCTCAACGTTATTGTAAGTACCTCTCTCTAGTTGGTTCAACATGGTAACAGGCATATTCAAGAGGTTAGCAGCCATTCTCGCATCAACTTTTTCTGTCTCGTTCAGTTGCGCTTTCTCTGGGTCAACTTCATTAGGCTTCCATACACCACCGCCTTCAATAATGCCTACAGAATGCTGTCCGTTTTGCCCACCGTATTTTTTTACAAAAGAGCTTTTAAGCTTTTCAATTTTCTCTTTGTCGCCCCTAAGCCAGTTCGGATGTTCAATGAATCCACTTACATTAATTCCCTTACCAAAAAAGTTTGCCCCGAACTGTTGCGCTGCCAATGCCTTCCCAACACCTTCTTTTCCTAATCCTATTCTTGAAATTCCTGTAAGTCCGTTATCCGTATTCCCTACAATATGAAACACGCTCATATAATTGAGCTTTACCTCTCTATCAATCATGTAAAAGAGTTCTCCATCTTCAATAATAGGCTCTACTCGTTTCGGATGGATTGGGAACATGCTTTTTGCACGCATAAAACCATCACGATCAATGATTGCATACGCATTGTCATAGGTGCAAGCCCATCCTATCATAACCTGTCTGAATACCATTGACGACAGCAAAGGATGTGGTCTTTTCGAAACTAATGGATAGGAAAAGTGCTCTTTAAGCGTTCGGGTATTTGTTCTCTCTTTACCGTTTTCAGTGATCTTTTCTTTGATCTTAGGAGCGAATGGTATCATTCCCATTCCTTCACTAATAAGCATCTTTGCTCGAAAAAACGTAGATAGAGAAATCGCTTTATCTACGGTTACGTCTATTCCTGATTGTGTTTTTTGGCTACCAAACCATTCTTTCAGCCATGAGGCAGGGCTATCGGCTGAAGTCGTAGGGAGAACCCCTTGCGCTCGTTGTTTAGATATGTTTTCTGAAACTTGAAATAGCACGTCTGTAAATGATTTACAAACAAGCTAACTGATACAGGGGTATATATCACCTGAACACGTTTCAGGTTTTTATGAAATCACCTTTTAAGTGTGTTATTTAGTGTTATATGGTATTGGTATAAACGCCTCACTGCTTTTATCTCTTTCAGAGTCATAAATTCTTAATGAAATATTAAAATCAAGATACCCATCAGGATGGTGTGTTTTCCATTGGTAATTTTTGGGGTCAACGCCCTCAACTGAACTAACAACAGTGTTAAAATTACCCTCTTTTATTTCAACGGATTCCTTTTCCAAAGTATCAGCTAAATTTCTGAGTAATTTTATAAAGTCTTTCTTTTCCATTATTCTTTGATTACGTTTACAATTAACCCAACATTTACCAATGCGAACCCATTGTTAAGTGTGTCATGAGATTGCTTTACTTCAATGTTTGTTGTGTCAACGACTTCACCTTTAGGTGTTTTTAAAGATAAATTTCCGTTATCGTCAATAAATAATTCACACGTTTCTATAGATTTTGCCATAAATATACCTTCTTAGTTTGTTGCTACTTCTGTTCAGGTTGGTATTTTTTTATTATTTCAACAGGCTTGTATTCGTATTCGGTTTGCAAAAACCCTGCTGTAATTATGCTTATGCGATCATCCGTACTTGCAAGATCGTTCACTCTTTTATGCATCTCTTGTTCAGCGTCTGCTTCAAAAAACTCTACCTGTGTACCACCGCCATTATTCGGATAATCGTTAATTTTGTATACTAAAATATGTTTTGCCATTTCAATTCATTCTGTTTTCTAATTGCCGTTTCTGCCTTACTCTCCAACTTCTATAAAAACTCTCGAAATTGGAATATTTATTCTCTCCATAGCAAGCCGAATACTCTGCCTCCACCTCTTCATAAGCAACTTCATATTTAACGTGCTGTATCTTGCTCATAAAGCGCTTATCAAACTCACTCGGGTCTGAAAGGTGTGAAAAATGTAAGTAATCTGGATCAATTTTCATATAAACACCACCTCATCCCATTCTCCTTGTGATTCTTCTTCTCGTATCATTCCAAGCGCTATACTCATAAAAAAAGCAATCGCACCATCAATTTTGTTTTGTGGTAATTGCTTTAATGGTCGGATATTGTCGTTATTATCAACTCTAGTAACCACATTACCCATATTCCACCTCATTACAGGGTTTTTGTCGTGATGAACCAAACCGTTTAAGATCATTCGCTCCGCTTCTTTCATCGGCTCCGTCCATTGTGCATATCCTTGCTGGCCGTACTCAACGGTTAATTCTTCATCGATCCCTTTTTTATGAAGCCCGTTCACAAACTGAGTAGCATTCCAAGGGTCATAAGGCATATTTATCACATTATAATCTCTGAATGCTTGCAGTACTTCCTGCTCAATAATATCATAATCTATGGTTGGCCCGGGCGTTAGTGTGATGTACCCGTCAGAAGCCCATCTTTTGATTTGGCTAACCATAGCATCATTGTACTTGCTATCGTCTGTGAGAATCCCTTCCGGTAAATAGAATGTTGGAAACGTCCAGCACTCCCCGTTTTTGAAGAAGCTTTTTTCTACTACTGCTAAATCTATTTTTGAAGCCAGATCAATAGAAACAATACAATCATATTCATTTACATCTTCGATCTTTAAACCAGCATCACCACAAGCATCCCAAGCATCCATATTCAACCACCCGGATAAAGCATCTACCCAGCAATTTAAATGCTTAATCAAGAAATCGTTTTTATTTGCCTGACTGCTCTTTGCAGAAGCTACTCTCTTTTCGTAGTAGTCTTTCTGTACTGAAATACCATAATTAGGATTCGCTTTTTTCCAAACTCGCTCGGTATCCCACTCTAATTCATCTTTACTTTTTTCTTCTCCCTCTTTTTTCTCGGTGTCGATCCCATAAATAACACCGAACGTATATTCATCTACTACCTTTTCTTCTAAAATATTCTCGATGTGGTTTTGTCTCTCGTAACCAACCGAGATTTTATTATCTCCGGCTGTGGTAATGTTCGCTATTATCGCTGTAGGATCTGCTGCCGTTCCGTTTACAATCGTGTTATACAAATCAAAATCTTCCCAATCCTTTACCTCATCGTTAGCTGCAAAGTGTATCTTTGGTCCGTCAGCTTTTTTCGCATCAGATACATAGGGTTTTATGAACGAATTGTTTTCATCGAAATAAATTCCATCGTAAGCAGCCCCCTTCTTTCTGTTATACCTTTTGTTCAATGTTGGCGATTCTTTCACTAAGATAGTAGCATCATTAAATCCAAGCGTTTTAACATGAGACTGGCTTAATGCAAACCCATAATTCTGTGCTCCTGGAACTCCGTCAAATTCCAACATAAAAAGCATGGTTCCTGCTATCCAAATTGACTTACCTTGCTTTTTAGGAACAAAGATATCCAGCTCCGAAAATCGCCTTATTGCTACATCGTTTATTCTGTCCTTTTTCAGCCAACCAAAAGGAGAAGCGAACGCAAACCACTGCCAAGGCTCAAAGATAAACGGCTTACCAGCGTGTACGCTATCGTAATGGCAAAGGTTTTCTTCAAAAAAATTCACATAATACTGAGCGGCTGCAGGATCGAAATAGAAATCTTCTTTCTGCTTTTTCTCAAACTTGCCTGATTCTGTATCGTAATGATTAACCCCGTACTTTTTAAGATCTCTGTAATGTCTCTTAACAGCTAACTTAACCCATTTACAAACCTCAATTTCACCAGAATAAACAGCCCTGCAATAAGCATCAAGCTTTTCAATCCCGGTATCAATGATTTTTATTTTACTCATCCTATATTTTCTGTTTTATAGAATATCGTAGCAGTAAAATTATTTTCATTTGTAGCGTATTTCTCTTTTCCTGATTCATATACGGTATAGTCCTCATGTTCCTCAATCATAGTCCAAGCCCAAGCTGGTACAATTATAACGAACCTCTTTTCTTTTGTGTTTGATTTTAATTCATCCTTTAAGCACAAGAGTTCAGCTTCTGTTATAGGCGAGGCTCCGTATGTTGGGTCAGTTTTCATCCTGTTTTCTTTAAATACTCTTCTTTGAAATCTCTCAAATTGAATCTGTCAACTATAATAAAGCTTGTTGTTTCAACTGGTAACGAAAGAAAGCGCTCATAATCTTCAAATAAAGAATTAGGAAAGAGCCTTTTAAACTCTTTGTTTTTCCACTCAAGCCTATTATCTGTAATTCCATCAGGCTTCCACGGATCTCCTCTAAAATAGGTCACTGTTACAGTCCTTTTAGGCTCATTCCTCTTAGCCTCGTCTTCTTCAAACCATAAATGAGCTAACTTCTTATTCTCTGATTCTGTTAGGAATGGGTTTTTCATTTACACCGGATTAAATATTCATCGTCTTTCCAGAACTCGAACCACTTTTGTTTTATCTTAACTACTTTAGCTTCAAGACAAAGAAAGGATTTGGTTTTTGTGCTTGTATCGTAATACCAATGTGAGTTTTCTACTACATATAAAAGATCATCTGAGAGATATTTAGGTAAAAAATAACCGCCAATACTATCTTGATTCATTTTGTCTCCACCGTGTGCAATGCTGTATTCACGTATCTTTAAACAGCGATTTTAAAAACCCTTATCACCGCCAATTTTACCAATCACTCCATTTTTGGGTTTGACCTCTTCACTATCTGATTTTGTATCATCTTCAAAACCGAATCGCTCTTCATAAGTTTTAACCAACGCAACCAAAGCATTTGAGGCGTTTGAAACCTTGCCCGGCTCTTTCTCTTCTTCAATTATAGAGCATTGTTTTTCAATAGCTTTATTTAGCTTTTTCAGTATCTCACTTTTCTTCATTCTTGGCATATCATTCTCCTGTCAACCCCACCCCTTTCAATTACAAAGAGAGAAAAAAACATAAGTGGCGATTTCATAGACTCTGTGTAAAAAGGCATTTGACC
>Ga0207880_1000258_pt1 | contig 23409 bp, 17 predicted proteins | sample MalvirmetagMSP91_FD_184226 | JGI IMG/M metagenome (GOLD analysis project Ga0207880, IMG submission 184226) | Marine viral communities from the Deep Pacific Ocean - MSP-91 (SPAdes) | ecosystem: Environmental > Aquatic > Marine > Oceanic | place: Pacific Ocean | collected 2011-04-27
CCCCGTCGCGCGCATCCTGTCGCACAGGCGCTGGGCGTCGGTGCGGGTGTTGCTGCCGTATTGTCCAAAGTAGAATCCTTTGCGGCGCGACACGCGGTTTTTCTTGAACAGGAAATCCAGACGCCGCCCTTTTACCGCGCTGCGACAGCTTGCTGTCTGGGCATTGGCTTTATCCCGCGCGCGGTCCTTGCTGGTCCCGAAGGATACCTGAACCCCCCAGGGTTTGATCACCAGGGCAGGGGGTGTCACCTTTAGGGCGGTCACCCGGCGATTGCGTGCCATCTCGTAGCAGGCGGGCAGGAAAGCTTGCGTTTTTGAGAGCCGGAAATCGGGCGTTTTGGGCGGGGCATCGCGCCATTGTTCGGCGTCCAGACCGGTGATGATGGGGACATAGGCGACCGTCTCGGGGGCGAGCCCTTTGCCGTCCAGAAACCCCTCTGCACGGCGCTCACCGCCATTGTAGCCGATCGCAGCCAGCCCTTCGTTCCCGTATTTCTGCGTCATTTCAGCCAGATACTGGGCAGAGTGTTCCAGTGCATCAGCTGGATTATACGGGTCTTTCAGCCCGCGCAGCGCTGCGGTGGAGGGGATAAACTGCGCAATGCCGCGCGCATTGGCATGGCTCAACGCGTTTTGGTCAAACCGGCTTTCTTGCCAGATGAGCCGTGCGAAAAATCCGCTGTCCAGCCCGTGCCGCTCGGAAAAGACCTTGATCGCGTTGCACGTGTCATACACGAAATGCGCAGGGCGGATGCAGTGGGCATGGCCCCATTTGGTGCTGGAACAGTAGCGCTGGTCCGGCTCGGCCTGCGCCGGCCCTGCCATCAGTATCACCCAGAGCACCCATAAAAACCGCATGCAGACTTGGTGCGCGACGGGCCCCTTGCTGTCAATTGCTCTTGTCGCCCTTCCATCCCGCGGGTCGAGCCTATAGATCATAGAAAACGCCTGACAATTCGGAGAGCGCGCTTGGCCTTTTTTCAAAAGCTGAAATCCAAAATGTTCAAATCCTCGTCCAAGATCGACGAGGGGCTTGAGGCGATTGTCGAAGATGGCGGGGCGACGGATACCCCGGAAACGGTGGATGAAGTTCCTGTCGATCAGGTGATGGATGCGCCGCAGGCCGCGGCCCAAGCATTGCCCGAAGCGGTGGATGATGAACCCGCACCGATGCCCGCGGATGAAGAGCATACGCCCGCGCCCGTGCCGCTGCGCGAGACGATGACCCCCGTGGCCCCCGATCTGGTGCCCGCACCCCCCGAGCCAGCACCGGCCAAGCCCGGTCTGATGGGCCGCTTGATGGGACGCAGCGCCGCGGCCCCTGTTGTGCGGCGTGTGCTGGATGACGAGATGCTCGAACAGCTCGAAGAGCTGCTGATCTCGACCGATATGGGCGTGGATACGGCCCTGCGCGTCACCGCGAATATGGCCGAGGGGCGTTTTGGCAAGCGTCTGTCTGTAGACGAGATCAAACGCCTCATGGCGACAGAGGTCGCGCGGATCATGGACCCGATTGCCAAGCCCTTGCCGATCTATGCCAAGACTCCGCAGGTGGTGCTTGTAGTGGGGGTAAACGGGTCGGGCAAGACGACCACAATCGGCAAGCTGGCCAGCCAGTTCAAAGCCGCGGGCAAGAACGTCGTGATCGCCGCCGGTGACACATTTCGCGCCGCCGCTGTCGAACAATTGCAGGTCTGGGGCGACCGTGCCGACGTGCCGGTATTGACCGCAGGGCAGGGGTCGGACCCGGCGAGCCTTGCGTTTGACGCGATGACACAGGCGGAGCGTGACGGCGCTGATCTGCTGCTGATTGACACGGCCGGACGGTTGCAGAACCGCGGCGACCTGATGGAAGAACTGGCCAAGATCGTGCGGGTCATTCGCAAGAAAGACCCAAGCGCGCCGCATAATACTCTGTTGGTGCTGGATGCGACGACAGGGCAGAATGCGCTCAACCAAGTGAAGGTTTTTCAGGAAATTTCGGATGTTTCCGGTCTGGTCATGACCAAGCTGGACGGCACGGCCAAGGGCGGTGTGCTGGTGGCGCTTGCGGATAAGTTCGGGCTGCCGATCCATGCCATCGGCGTCGGCGAACAGATTGACGATCTGCAGCCTTTTGACCCGCAGGAGTTTGCGGATGCCTTGATGGGGCTGGACCCGCAGTGACGCAGCATAAAGGTTCGGCGACATGACCGAATGGATCAGCCAAATTGAAGGCACCGCAGCGGGGCACCAAGCGGCGCTTTGGCTTGCGCTGGCCGCGGCTTTTCTGCACGCCGTTTTTGGCGCGCTTCAGAAAGGGCGGCATGATCCGTGGTTGACCCGCGGGGCGATCGACTTTTCCTATTGCCTAATGGCAGCCCCCTTTGCACTGTTTGTCGTGCCGTGGCCCGAGCCCCATATGTGGGTCATTTTTGCCGGGGCTTGGGCGATCCATATTGTCTACAAGCTGTTACAGGCCTGGGCCTACACCAAGGGGGCCTATACGGTCGTCTACCCTGTGGTGCGCGGCACGGGGCCCTTGTTCACCGTGATCGGCGCCTACCTCATTTTTGGAGAGAGCTTTTCGGGCGTGCAGTGGTTGGGCGTTGCGGTGCTGGTGGCCGGCATCTTCGGGCTGGCGCTGTATAACTTTGTCTACCTCGTGTCCGAACGCGATACGCTGAACGCGGCCCTCGGGCTGGCGGTGCTGACGGGGCTTTTCGTGGCGCTTTATACGACATTCGACGCCTATGGCATCCGCGCGACGGACAACCCGTTTACCTTTCTGGCGTGGTTTTTCATGATCGACGGGCTGGTCATGCCCGTGATCGCCGCGCGCCGCTGGCTGCGGATGGAGGATCGCCCCGAGCTTGGCCCGTTGATGACCCGTGGCGTGGCGGGTGGCTTTGTCGCCTTTTTCAGCTTTGGCTCGATCATGCTGGCGACCCGTCTGGACAAAGTGGGCGAGGCCGCGGTGCTGCGTGAAACCTCGACCGTGTTTGCGGCGCTGATCGGATGGTTGGTGCTGAAAGAAACCGTAGGCCCGCGCCGTATTGCCCTGATGGCGCTTATCGCGCTTGGCGCGGTGATCGTCGAAATGGGCGGATAACTGGAGAGCAAGATGAGCACGACACGCGAGATAAACCCTTTCGTCAAATCGGCGCTGGAATACGGGCCGGTGCTGATATTCTTTGTCGCCTATCTGCGCTTCAAGGACGAGACCTTCACCCTTTGGGGCACCGACTACAGCGGCTTTATCGTGGTCACGGCGGCCTTTGTGCCGCTGTTGGTCCTGTCGACGGGCGCGCTGTGGGCGCTGACGGGCAAGATCAGCCGCATGCAGGTTGCCACAGTCATTCTGGTGACGCTGTTCGGGGGCCTGTCGGTTTGGCTGAATGACGAGAGGTTCTTTAAAATGAAGCCGACCGCCATCTACCTTTTGTTTGCAGTGCTGCTGGCGATCGGTCTGGCGCGGGGGCAATCCTATCTCAAGTTCGTGATGGAGGAGATGATGCCTCTGAATGACGCCGGCTGGATGATCCTGACCAAACGGCTGATGCTGTGCTTTTTCGGTCTGGCGCTCGCGAACGAGCTGATCTGGCGCTTTGCCAGCACCGAGACTTGGGTGTATTTCAAGACATTCGGGCTGACGGCGGCGGTGTTTGTGTTTTTCATGACGCAAGGGCGGCTGTTCCAGACCTATGGTTTGGAAAAAGACGAAAGCTAGGACGGGGGCCAGCCCCCGCTGCCCCGTATGGGGCAGCACCCCCGGGATTTACGGCCATTTGGAAGGCGGCTTGCTGTTATAGTTGACGCGAGCCGGCGAGGGGCGTAGCAGATGACACGTGGCGATTTGATACCGGATTGCGGGCCACGGGCAGAGAGACCTGCCAAATTCCGCTAAAAGGTCAGGATGAAAGCCCCCTTTCGCTTGACCGCGTCTGGGGTTTTTTTACGCCCGCTGCACGGCGGGACAGGAAGGATGAGAGAATGAGCGTTGATTGGAAACCACGGACCAAGGCTGTTCACAGTGGCACCCGCCGCAGCCAGTATAACGAAGTGTCCGAGGCCGTGTTCCTGACACAGGGTTTTGTCTATGACAGCGCCGAACAGGCCGAGGCGCGGTTCCAGTCGCTGGGGGATGACGAGTTTATCTATGCCCGCTATGGCAACCCCACGGTGCGCATGTTCGAGGACCGGATCTCGGGTCTTTTGGGGTATGAGGATTGTTTCGCCTGTACCTCTGGTATGGCGGCGGTCAGCGGCGCGTTGACATCGCTGCTGAAAGCAGGCGATCACGTGGTCGCCGCGCGCGCCCTTTTCGGGTCGTGCCTATATGTGCTGGAGGATATCCTGGCGCGTTTCGGGGTCGAGGTGACCTTGATCGACGGCACGGATAATGCGGCCTGGGATGCTGCCATTCGCCCTGACACGACCATGGTCTTCTTCGAGAGCATTTCGAACCCCACCCTGGAAGTCGTTGACATGCGCCATGTGGTGAAAGCGGCCCATGCCGTTGGTGCGCTGGTGCTGGCGGATGACGCGATGGCGACGCCGGTATTTTCCTATGCCAAGGAATGTGGTGCGGATATCGCCATTATCTCGACCACGAAACATGTGGACGGGCAGGGGCGTATGCTGGGCGGTGCGATCTGTGGCCCCAAAGAACTGATCCGCGGACCCGTCGAAGCCTATATGAAACACACCGGCGGCGCGATGAACCCGTTTACCGCCTGGACCCACCTCAAGGCGCTTGAAACCATCGACCTGCGTGTGCGTGCCCAAGCGGATGCTGCCTATAAGATCGCTGATGCGCTGAACGGGCACCCCAAGCTGAGCGCTGTGCGCTATCCGACGCACCCCAGCCATCCGCAGCACGCGCTCGCCACGTCTCATGCGCCGTCGGCGGGGACCGTCTTGGCGGTAGAGGTCAAGGGCGGTAAGGACGCGTGTTTTGCATTCCTTAATGCGCTCGAGATTATCACCATCTCGAACAACTTCGCCGATGCGAAATCCATTGCGACCCATCCGGCGACCACCACGCACCAGCGTCTACCGGATGACCAGAAAGCCACGCTGGGGATCAGCCCCGGCCTTGTGCGCTTGTCTGCGGGGCTTGAGGATGTGGATGATCTGATCGCCGATATCCGTCAGGCGCTGGACACATTGAAGTGATCACTTGGGGGCTTTGCCTGCTTGGCTGGACGGAGCATTGGTAAAGCCCCCGATATCGCCTATATAGGGGGCAACTTGCGAAAGGGCCTTGCTATGAATATCGCCGCGACAGTGATACCGGACCGTGATGACGCGGTTGCCGCACTTGATACGTTGCGGGCCTGGGCGCGCAAGGCCAGCACCGCCGAGATTGAGACGCTGGACCCGTCGCTGGCCCGTCTGCTGCAAAGCGTTGATAGCTACCCGCAGTTCAGCCGCGATTACCCCAGTGATTTCGCCGTGGGTGACAATTACAAGGCCACGCTACCGGATCTGCAAAACGGACCGTCGAGCCTGATCCGTGGTGCGAAACAGCAGATCCAGCATGTGGGGATATCGAACTTCCGGCTGCCCATGCGGTTTCACACCCGCGAGGGCAGCGATCTGACGCTCGAGACATCGGTCACCGGATCGGTCAGCCTTGAGGCGGATAAGAAGGGCATCAACATGTCCCGCATCATGCGCAGTTTCTATAAACATGCGGATGAGGTGTTCAGCTTCGAGGTTATGGAAGCTGCGCTGGATGATTATAAGTCCGACCTCGAAAGCTATGATGCCCGCATCCAGATGCGGTTTTCCTTTCCGGTGCAGATTGATAGCCTGCGGTCGGGCCTGTCGGGATACCAGTATTACGACATTGCGCTTGAGCTGGTCGAGGCCGCAGGCGCGCGCAAGAAGATCATCCACCTTGATTACGTCTATTCCTCTACCTGTCCCTGTTCGCTGGAGCTGTCAGAGCATGCCCGTGCGACACGGGGGCAGCTTGCCACGCCGCATTCGCAACGCTCTGTCGCGCGGATCTCGGTCGAGGTGAACTGCGAGGAAAGCTGCCTGTGGTTCGAAGACCTGATCGACGCGGCGCGGCGCGCGGTGCCGACAGAAACGCAGGTGATGGTCAAACGCGAGGACGAACAGGCGTTTGCCGAGCTGAACGCCGCTAACCCGATCTTTGTCGAAGACGCGGCGCGGCTGTTCTGCGAGCAGTTGCAAGCCGAACCGCGGGTGCGTGATTTTCGCGTTGTGGCCAGCCACCAAGAAAGCCTGCACAGTCATGATGCGATCTCTGTTCTGACGCAGGGCGATACCTTTGCGGCTCAAAGCATTGATCCCAGACTGTTCAGCACGCTGTTTCACGTCGGCTGATGTTCGCACGGTTTTAGGGCAGTCACTCTGACATGTTTTCATTCTGCGCATTTATTGCGCGGAGGTTTGTGGTGCTTGCTTGAAACATGCACAAAGCCATGCTGCGATGCGGCATCTTCGGGATGCTGCTATGCAGAAACGTCGGTTCTCATTGGGGATTGCTTCGTTATATTAAGAGGCAGAACAAGGTAACCGGCAGAAATGCCAAGATAAATCGAGAGTTTATTATGGCTTACAACAGCACAATTTCGCAAAGCAACGTCCCCAGCATCAAAGCTCCCTTCGCCGTCATCGGCGGGTTTTTTGCTGCCATCTGGAACGGTTTGATCGCAGCGGGTGCGAACTCGGGCCGGATGCGTCAGGTGACATTCCTGCAGTCCAAGACCGACGAAGAGCTGGCCGCGATGGGTATCAAGCGTGATGACATCGTGCACCATGTTTTCCGCGACACATATTACGTCTGATCGGTTCACAGGTTGATTATTGACGGCCCGGGTGTGTTTTGCCCGGGCCGTTTTGCGTTTTACCGCAGGGCGTGTCCTTGACACCGGCGCGCCGCCGCGCCAACGCTGCGCAGATGTTGGATTTGCGCCCAGTTGGATATGTCATCGGCCTTTTGGTGTCGGTGCTTGGCATCGCGATGATCGTGCCAATGTTGGTCGATATTGCCGAAGGGCGCGGCCATTGGCCCGTCTTCGTCGAGGCCGGGCTGATCACCATGCTGGGGGGCAGCATGATCGCGCTGGCCTGTGCCAACGGGGTCAGGGAAGGGCTGACGATCCAGCAGACCTTTTTGTTGACGACGGCCGTGTGGCTGATGCTGCCGTTGTTCGGCGCGCTGCCGTTCATGCTGGGCGCGACAGAGGCGCGCTTCGTCGATGCGGTGTTCGAGGCCATGTCGGGCATGACCACCACCGGATCAACGGTGTTTTCCGGGCTTGATGATCTGCCCAAGGGGCTATTGTTGTGGCGTGCGATCCTGCAGTGGCTGGGCGGCATCGGTATCATTGTTGTGGCGATGGTGTTCCTGCCCGAGCTGCGCGTCGGTGGTATGCAGATTTTCAAGTCGGAAGCTTTTGATACCTTTGGTAAAATCCTGCCGCGGGCCGGGCAGATCGCCAGCCAGATCTCGGTCATATATGTCTGGCTGACCTTCGCCTGCGCGCTGACCTATCTGACCTTGGGAATGAACGTCTTTGACGCGACGGTCCATGCGCTGACCACCGTGTCTACGGGCGGGTTTTCAAATTATGACGCCTCTTTCGGTACCTTTAGCGGCAATGCGGAATATGCGGCGTCGATCTTCATGGTGCTCGCGGCGCTGCCTTTCGTGCGCTATGTGCAACTGCTGAACGGCAACCCTTTGGCCCTGCATCGTGATCCGCAGGTAAAGGGTTTCTTGCTGACGATTGCGGTGCTGGTGGGGCTGATCTTTATCTCTATTCAGTCGGTCTTTCCGCATCATTGGGAGCAATCCCTGCGCGAGGCGCTGTTCAACATCACTTCAATCATTTCGGGCACGGGCTTTGCCTCGGTCGATTATATGACCTGGGGGCCGTTTCCCGTGGCGCTGTTTTTCTTTACGGGGCTGATTGGCGGCTGCGCGGGGTCCACCGCCTGTTCGATCAAGATCTTCCGCTATCAGCTGTTGTTCGCATCCATCCGTGCGCAGTTGCAGCGAATCCGGTCACCCCACGGCATCTTTACCCCGCGCTATGACGGACGCCCGATCAGCGGCGATGTCATGATCTCGGTCATGTCGTTTTTTATGTTCTTCACGCTGACATTAGGGCTGGTGGCCGTGGCGCTCAGCATGACGGGGCTGGATTTCGTGACCTCGATCTCGGGGGCGGGGGCGGCCTTGGGGAACATCGGGCCGGGTCTGGGCAAGATCATCGGGCCGGCGGGCAATTTCAGCACCCTTAACGACACAGCCAAATGGATCCTGACCGCCGCAATGCTGGTCGGGCGGCTGGAGCTTATGGCGGTATACGTCATTCTGACATTCAAATTCTGGAGAGCATAATGAGCGCAGTACAAACCCGTCCTTTGGGGGCACAGATTTCTCATATGCTCAAGACTAGGGCTGCTTCGGAATTGCCGCTGCGCACAGCCCTATGCTGAGGCACCGAAATCGCTGGAGGAGTTGCCAGAGGTCTTGGCGCAAGCCTTCAAGGCCGACCGCCCGACGTTGATCTATCTGACGCCCCAGACCGCAGTCTGATCAAGGGCACTGCCCGAGGCGGTTCAAACGACTGACCCCGATCCCCCGTTAAACGGGAGATCGGGGTTTTTCTTTATTCCCAACAGCTGACCAGTACGGTCATGCCCTTAGCTTTTTCACGCAGGTCCTGCGGCTTGATCGTGGTGCTGCTGGCCGTGGTATCCACGGTGACACCGGCCTTTTGCGCGAGCTCTGCGATGACCTTGGATTCAACCGCAAACGCGACATCTTCGGGCAATTCGCGTGCGCCATTCGCACGGGGCAGCAACATGCCCAAGACCCGCCCGTCACGATCCAGAATCGGACCACCCGCGTCACCGCTGCGGGCTTCTAGCGCGAGGCGGGCGATGTTCTCTTCGCCTTGCAGCCCACGCACATCGGCCAGCGTGCCATAGGTCACCGTCGCTGATCCAAGCACGCCCTCATAGGGGAAACCCGCAACCGCGATTTCGGATTGCAAACGGGGGGGCACGGTGTTGAACGCCGCCACATCCAGGGGCGAAAGCGCTGCGCGGGGTTTCAGCAGGCTGATCCCGCTGGCCGCATCGTCAACAACCACGTCAAGCTCTGTCTCGTCGTCCAGCGTCAGCCGACCACAGCTTTGCACCGCCTCGGATGTGGTGGCAACAGTACCGCGCCCATCAATGAAGAAGCCCGAGCGCGAGATTTTCGGCGACCGGATTTGCAGACCTGACACCAGATCGACAGCCTGACGGTCGCCCCCCCCCGCTGCGGCATCCAGCGTACCGGGCAGGCGGGTGAAGGATTTCGTCATCTCGGCAATCACGCGGCGGCGGCGGTCTTCGTCCCCGGCGGGCCAGATGAGGGTGAAGCCCTTGATCTCGCCATTCTGCAGCGACACCTGCGTCTGGCTGACGATACGGCCGTTCTCGCCGATCAGCTCGAAACTGTCGGATTTCCGCTCGCGCGGGCCTTCTTCGGGGACGATTTCAAGGGTCTGCATGATGTCATACAGGCCAAAGAGCGTATCCTGATCGCCCGCCTGACTGATCAGCAGAACCCGCGCGTCGATGTCGCCGGTGCCATTGTAATGGGCAAAGGGGGGCTCGAACCGGTCAAACCCCACGATCTTGGTCGGCATCACCATCTCGATCCCGGCGTCGGCGTTGCGCACGACCTGCAGGCCCAGACCTTCGAGCACGGCGTTATATTGTTTCAGAAGGGCGGCGCGTTGCAGCGTTGTCAGCACGCCGGTGGCGTCATAGCCGTTGGCCCCTTGCCAATCGGCCATAGACCCCCGCGTACCCCGCCCGAAGGCACCGTCGATAGAGGCATTGTAAAACCCGGCCCACTTCAGCGCGACCTGCAACTGTTCGCGCGCCTCGCGGTCAAGATCTCGTTCGCTGGCGCGCGCTTCGGCCAGGGTTTCGTCACGTGGTGGTTCTGGCAGGACGGGGACTTGCGTGGTTTCTGCCTCTACGGTGGCGGTGTTCTCTTGCTCCAGCGCTTCGCTGGCGGGGGGCAGGGTGGTTTGCGTGATCTCACTGTCTGTCTGCGTTTCAGTGGGGGATGCAGGGTCAACCGGTGCGATCAGCGGAATGTTCAGGACGTTCGCGCCCACGGGCCAGAACTGCTGCTGGAACCGTTCAGAAAGCTGGATAAAGCTGTCGCGCGGAATCACCCCGTCCCGGCGGTAGCGGCGCAACAACAGCTCTGCGTCATCACGGCGATAGGGGCCGACCGCGATTCCATACCAGCTGCCGCCCAAGGCAAAGCCGTTCACATCCTCAAGATTGGCGCTATAGGCACGTGCGCGATCGGTCGCCGCGGCCAGATTGGGCTGGGCTTCGACCTGTATCCAAACCACATCATCGGCAGACTGTGCAAAGGCAAACGGGGCAATAAACAAGGCGGCGATCAGGGCCGCAAACAGTCGCGTCATAGGTATGGGTGCTCTCAAGGATTTAAACTTGCAGTAGATAAGCAGGAACCTGTGCAAAATACCATGCTTGAGACAGCGCAAATCATCACAAAGCTGCCAATTGACCCTACCGCGACAGCACCTTAGGAAAGGCGCGCAGCAGCAAAGGCAAAATCTTATGTCCGACCCGGTCCAGCGCCCCCGTTCATTTCAGGAAATCATCCTCGCCCTACAGTCCTATTGGGCACGTCAGGGCTGTGCGGTCCTGCAGCCCTACGACATGGAAGTCGGTGCGGGTACGTTTCACCCGGCCACGACCCTGCGCGCGCTTGGCACCAACCCTTGGGCCGCCGCCTATGTGCAGCCCTCGCGCCGCCCAACCGACGGGCGCTATGGGGAAAACCCCAACCGTTTGCAGCATTACTACCAGTTTCAGGCACTGATCAAACCCAGCCCGCCCAACCTGCAAGAACTCTACCTCGGATCGCTTGAGGCGATCGGGATCGATATGGCGCTGCATGACATCCGCTTTGTCGAGGATGACTGGGAAAGCCCCACGTTGGGCGCATGGGGACTGGGCTGGGAAGTCTGGTGTGACGGCATGGAAGTGTCGCAGTTCACCTATTTCCAGCAGGTCGGCGGCCATGATTGCCACCCTGTGTCGGGAGAGTTGACCTACGGGCTCGAGCGTTTGGCGATGTATGTTCTGGGCGTCGATCACGTGATGGACATGCCCTTTAACAGCCCCGACGCGCCGATCCCGCTGACCTATGGTGATGTGTTCAAACAGACCGAGGAAGAATACGCCCGCTGGAACTTTGATGTCGCCAATACCGACGTGCTGCTGGACCACTTTGTCGAGGCCGAGAACGAGTGCAAGGCGATCCTTGCGCAAGACGCCGTGGACCCCAAGACCGGCAAGCGCATCGTGATGGCGCACCCCGCCTATGACCAATGCATCAAGGCAAGCCACATCTTCAACCTGCTGGACGCACGCGGTGTCATCTCGGTGACAGAGCGTCAGGCCTATATCGGGCGGGTGCGCACCCTTGCCAAAGCCTGCGCTGACGCCTTTGTTCAGACACGGGCCGGCGGTTGGTCGGAAAACGCGGCATGAACGGTAAAATTGTAGGAGGCGTCATCTTGGTTGCAGCAGCCATTGCGGGTCTCGCGCTTTATTATCTACAGGTCTACGGCTATTATCACGAGGCACCGGCACCGGATGAGGGCGTCTCGCTCGTGTCGATCTCCAGCAATGCGTCCGAGCCGATCCTGACCGACAATTTCCGCGCTATCGACGCCGACAGCTCGCCCATCCGCTACCGCGCATGTTTCGACACCTCGCTTAGCCTCGCCATGCTGTCCGAAACCTATGTCGTCAGCGACGAGGTCACGCCGCGCAATGCACCGGGCTGGTTCGACTGTTTCGACGCCAAGGCGATCGCAGAAGAGATCGAGGCAGGCACGGCGCTGACCTTTCTGGGGCAGAAGAACGTGCATTTCGGCGTTGACCGTATCGTTGCGATCACTTCGGACGGACGCGGCTATGTCTGGCACGAGCTGAACGATTGTGGCGACAAAGCCTATGATGGCACCGTGGTGGGCGAAGCCTGCCCGGAACGCCCCGCCGACTGATCCGCCCCGGATCGACCGGCCCTTTGACATAAGCGCTGTTTGCGCGACACATATTTAACCGCACCCAAGCGACACGCGGCCCCGAAAGGTACGAACCCATGCCCGACCTCCTGATAGAGCTTTTCTCGGAAGAAATTCCCGCCCGCATGCAAGCGCGCGCGGCGGATGATCTAAAGAAACTGGTGACGAACGGTCTGGTGGATGCGGGGCTGACCTATGCCTCTGCCGCGGCCTTTTCGACTCCGCGTCGTCTGACCCTGACGATCGAGGGGATGCTGGACGCCAGCCCGTCGCTGGTCGAGGAACGCAAAGGCCCCAAGGCCGACGCGCCGGAAAAAGCCATCGAAGGGTTCTTGCGTGGCGCAGGGCTGACCCGCGACCAGCTGGAAGAGCGCGACACGCCCAAGGGCAAGATCCTGTTTGCCATGATCAACAAGCCGGGCCGCCCCGCAGCCGAGATCGTGGCAGAGGTGCTGGAAACCACCATTCGCAACTTCCCTTGGCCCAAATCCATGCGGTGGGGCAGTGGCAGCTTGCGGTGGGTGCGCCCGCTGCATTCGATCCTGTGTATCCTGTCGGCCGAGGATGGCGTGCAGACCGTGCCCTTGACCATCGACGGGATCACCGCAGGCGACACCACGCGCGGGCACCGCTTCCTGGCCCCCGATACAATCACCGTCAGCAGCTTTGACGACTACAGCGCCAAGCTGAAACGCGCCTTTGTCGTGCTCGACCCGGCAGAGCGGCGCGATACGATCTGGAACGACGCGACCAATATGGCCTTTGCCAACGGGCTTGAGGTGGTCGAGGATGCGGGCCTGCTGGCCGAGGTCGCAGGGCTGGTGGAATATCCCGTCGTGCTGATGGGGCAGATTGGCGATGATTTCCTTGGTCTGCCGCCCGAGGTGCTGCAAACCTCAATGAAAGAGCACCAGAAGTTCTTTTCCGTGCGCAACCCCAAGTCGGGCCGCATCGAACGCTTTGTCACCGTTGCCAACCGCACCACCGCCGATGATGGCGCGACCATTCTGGCGGGTAATGAAAAAGTGCTCTCTGCGCGCCTGTCGGATGCTAAATTCTTCTGGGAAAACGATCTGCGCATCGCGCAATCGGAGGCCGGGATGCAGACCTGGGTGGACCGTCTGTCCAACGTGACCTTCCACAACAAGCTGGGCACACAGGCAGAGCTGATCTCGCGCATGGAAGCTCTGGCTGGTGAGCTCGCCCCGATGGTCGGGGCCGACGCAGAAGAGGCCCGCGCCGCCGCCCGTTTCGCCAAGGCCGATCTGTCGTCCGAAATGGTCTATGAATTCCCCGAACTTCAGGGGCTTATGGGCAGCTACTATGCCAAAGCCGCCGGCAAGTCCGAAGCTATCGCCGCCGCCGCCCAAGACCACTATGCGCCGCTGGGGCCATCCGACGACGTGCCAACCGCGCCCGTGTCCATCGCCGTGGCGCTGGCAGAGAAAATCGACAAGCTGACCGGCTTCTGGGCGATTGACGAAAAACCGACCGGAAGCAAAGACCCGTTCGCGCTGCGTCGCGCGGCCTTGGGCGTCATTCGGATTTTGGTTGAGAATGATGTGTCGCTTGAAATTGGAGACTTGCTCGTATCGAGTTTGCTGAATTTGGCGACGCAAAAATCAGAGAAATTGGCTGCCTTTTATCAGGCCGGAAATCCGCAGGAACCTACAGATTCTGTTTTCCTCAATTTTTACAACGCTCAAGATGCAGAGTTTGATGGGCGTAGCAAAGTTAAGGAGAAATTTTCCGCAGGGCTTCTGTATTTTGCAGATCGTTCTTTTCAAATTACTGACTATCCTGAAGAGGCCCATCTATTCGCAGTTAGCGACGATGAAACTTTAGCAACTAACCTCCTCGCCTTCCTCCATGACCGCCTGAAGGTCTACCTCAAAGACCAAGGCGTCCGTCATGACATCATCGACGCTTGCATCAGTTCTTCTGATGGCGCACCTGCTGGTGCGACGGACGGCAACGACGACCTGACCCTGCTTGTCAAACGCGCGAAGGCGCTGAGCGAGACGCTGAAAACCGATGACGGGGAAAACCTGATCCAGGGGTTCAAGCGCGCCAACAATATCCTGAGCCAGGCCGAGGACGCGGATGGGGTGGAATACTCCTTCGGGGCGGACATCAAGTTTGCCGAGACCGAAGAAGAGCGCGCCTTGTTTGCCGCCCTTGATACCGCAGAGGCGCAGATCAAACCGGCGATGGAGGCACAGGATTTCGGCACAGCCATGTCCGCGATGGCGTCCTTGCGCGGCCCGATTGATGCTTTCTTTGACGCGGTGCAGGTGAACTCTGATAACGCGACGGTCCGGCGCAACCGGTTGAACCTGCTCAGCCGTATCCGCACGATCTGTAGCTCGGTCGCGGATCTGACGAAAATCGACGGGTAACGCAGCAGACCCGACACGTGGGCAAGGCGATCACGCCTTGCCACACCACGGCGAAAGCCTATGCTGCGCAGGAACCAAAAGGTGCCGCAGTGCAGAAAACCGCCATGACAACCCTTGTGACCCAAACCGCCCCCATCGCGAATGATACGCATGGGGGGCGTGCGAAATGTCTGCAACGTCTGGTCCGTCTTGATCTGCCGGTGCCGCGCACCGTGGCGCTGCCCTTTGATGTCGTGCTCGAGATCGCGCAGGGGCAGATCCCCGATCTGCAAGCGGTCGCTGATGAATTCCCCCAAGACGCGCTGCTGTGCGTGCGCCCCTCTAGCCAGGACCCGGATTGGGGCGGACCGGGGGCGGTGATGAACATCGGCATGAACGATGACCGCTATGCCGACTATTGCGAACGCATGGGCGAGGGGCCCGCATCGGCGCTTTATACCCGTTTCGTGCAATCCTATGCCGTCAATGTGGCGCGGCTGGACCCCGATATGTTCGACGACGTCGAAGGCGACGGGCGCGAGGCGCTGCTGCAATCCTTACGCGCCTATGAGCTTGAGACCGAAGAAAGCTTCCCCCAGGACCGTGTGACCCAGTTGACCGCCGTGCTCAGTTCCATGGCGCGGGCGTGGGAGGGCACATCGGCGCGGCTGTTGCGCCAGGCCAAGGGGGCGCCTGCAGATGCGGGGCTGGGCCTGATCGTGCAGCAGATGGTGTTCGGTGTGGGCACGGGCATTTGCGGCTCGGGCGTGTTGCAACTGGTGGACAGCACCACCGGCTTGCCACAGATCACCGGGCGGTACCTGAGCCAGTCGCAGGGGCGCGACGCCTTGCAGGACACGGCCGATGCGCTTTACCTGACGCGCGATCCCCGCGGCCCGTCGCTTGAGGAACACGCCCCCGAAGCTTTCGAGATGCTCAAACAGCACGCGGCGCTGATGCGGGTGCGGCTGCGCGCCGAGATGCAGGTGGAATTCGTCATCTCTGACGGAGAGTTGTTTATCCTTGATGGCGTGCGCGTGTCGCGGTCCTCGCGGGCGGCGGTGCGGATCGCGGTGGCGCTGGCGGACGAAGGGATCATCCCCCGCGAAGAGGCGCTGATGCGTGTCCAGCCCCGCACCCTGACAGAGCTGTTGCACCGGCAGGTTGACCCACGGGTGAAACGCGATGTGATCGGGCGCGGCATTGCCGCCAGCCCCGGTGCCGCCACCGGCCGGATCGTGTTCAACGCGAATGATGCGCAAGCCAGTGCCGCACGGGGCGAGAAATGTATTCTGGTGCGCCGTGAAACCTCGCCCGAGGATATTCGCGGGATGCATGCCGCCCAAGCCGTGCTGACCGAACGCGGTGGCATCACCAGCCACGCCGCGGTGATCGGGCGGGGCATGGGCTTGCCCTGCGTCGTCGGTGCCTCGTCGATGCGGTTCGATCTGGTCAAGGGGGTGATCACGGCCCCCGACGGGCGGATGTTCAAGGCGGGTGATGAAATCACCCTCGACGGCACCTCGGGAGAGGTGCTGTGCGGGGCCGCGGATATGCTTGAGCCGCTGCTGGACGCGACCTTCCAAAAGCTCATGTCCTGGGCCGAAGACGCTGCCGACATCGGGATACGTGCCAACGCTGACACCCCGGCCGACGCGCAAACCGCGCGCAATTTCGACGCGCAGGGGATCGGGCTGTGCCGGACAGAGCATATGTTCTTTGACCCCAGCCGCCTGACCGTGATGCGCGAGATGATCTTTGCCGATACCAGCGAAGGCCGCCGCGCCGTGCTAGAGCGGTTGCTGCCCATGCAACGCGATGATTTCATACAGCTTTTCCGCATCATGCAGGGTCAGCCGGTGTGCATCCGTCTGTTCGATCCGCCCTTGCACGAATTCCTGCCCTCGACCCGAACCGGTCAACGCGATCTGGCCGAGGCGCTGGATTTGCCGCTGTCCAACGTGACCCGCCGGATCGAGGCGATGACCGAATATAACCCGATGCTCGGCCTGCGTGGCGTGCGTCTTGGCGTGACGGTGCCCGAAATCTACGAGATGCAGGCCCGTGCGATCTTCGAGGCCACGATCGAAGCCAGCCGCGATGGCGACCCCGTGGTGCCCGAGATCATGATCCCGCTTGTGTCGGCCAAACGCGAGGTGGAACTGATCAAAGCCAGCGTCGACAAGATCGCAACGGCGGTGAAATCCGAACGCGGCGCGAGCTTTACCTACCGTTTGGGCGTGATGGTGGAAACGCCCCGTGCCGCCCTGCGCGCCGGAGAGATTTCGCCCCATTGTTCCTTCCTCAGCTTCGGGACAAACGACCTGACGCAGATGACCTATGGGTTGAGCCGTGATGACGCGGGACGGTTCATGTCGACCTACGTGCAGCAGGGCGTTTTCCCCGAAGATCCGTTCCATATGCTGGACCGTGATGGCGTCGGAGAGTTGCTTCAGCTTGGTGCCGCGCGGGGGCGGGATGCACAACCTGGGATTACCTTGTCGATCTGCGGAGAGCACGGCGGCAACCCCGAATCGATTGCTTTTTGCCGTGCAGCGGGTTTTGACTACGTTTCTTGCTCACCTTTCCGTGTTCCGGTCGCCAGATTGGCGGCGGCACAGCTCGCAATCGCGGACAAGATCGGGTAGTTTTGCGCGGCTGATCGCCTAGATGTTGTTTTCCTGTGCGGGTTCCCGCGCAGGCAGTTTCGGCAGGGTTTACGCTTGGTGCCAGTTTGGGTAGGGGGCGCTGTCCGAAACTACTTGCGAGGCGCTCAATGCGTTCTTTTCAGAAATTCTCGTCCTGCGCCCTGCTGGCGCTGTCTTTGCTTGCTCCTGCCGTGGCGTCCGCCAGCCCGCAACAGGCCAAAGCACTGGCTGACATCGAAGCCAAAGGGCTGCGCTCTGTCGGGTCGGAACGTCTGGAAAGCATGATCGCATCGAACAACGCAAGCGAGGTGGAGTTCACCCGCGCATGGCTGGCCGAACAGCCGAAAGCATCGGGCGGCGAACAATGGCGCTGTCTGGCAGAGGCGCTGTACTTTGAAGCACGCGGCGAGACGGTCAAGGGCCAGTTCGCTGTGGCCGAAGTGATCATGAACCGTGTGAAATCCGCGCAGTTTCCCGGGTCTTTGTGCAGCGTGATCAATCAGGGGACAGGCCGTAAATATCAATGCCAGTTCACCTACACCTGTGACGGCAATGCCGAAGTGATATCAGAGCCGCGCGCCTATGCGCAGGTCGGCAAGGTCGCGCGGGCGGTGCTGGACGGCAAGGCACCATCGCTGACAGGGGGGGCGACGTATTATCATACCACCGCCGTAAGCCCCCGTTGGTCGCGCGTCTTTACCCGCACCACCAAGATCGGCGTGCACATGTTCTATCGTGACGGCGTTCAGACCGCGTCCAACTAAGCGGCGTTTCTGTCGTCTTTGATGGCTGGCCAGCCGTGTCTGGCTTTGGTACATCCGCGCAAACGGTCTAGGATCGTTTGCGAGTGAGACAAGCAAAGGCCCAAACCCATGACAAGTGACACGCGGCTTGCCTTTGCGCACCCGTCCGAACGCGCTGCTGCGACGGCGGGGCCTGAACCTCTGGACCGGATTTCCCTGCGCGATCATATCGTTGAGGTCGAGATCGGCGCCTTTCAGGCCGAACGTGGTGTAACGCAGCGCATCTGTTTCAATGTCGTCGTCGAGGTGCAGCCGCTGACCGGCCCCGTGGACGACGATGTGGACCGTATCCTGTCCTACGACCGCGTGACCGAAGCTATCGCCTATGAGCTGTCGGACGAACGGCTGAACCTGCTCGAGACGCTGGCCGAACGGGTCGCGGATCGTATCCTGCTGGAACGGCAAGCGATGCGGGTGTTTGTGCGCATCGAAAAGCTGGACCGCGGCCCCGGTGCTTTGGGAGTCGAGATCGTGCGCGCCCGTGATGATACCCCCGACAGTCAGGCCGAAGCGCGCGAGGTGCCACACCCCGAGCTGGTCTATCTGAGCAATGATGCCATCGCCTCGCCGCATCTGGCGGGGTGGCTGGACCAGTTGCACCAGATGGGGCGGCCCCTGATCCTCTGTGTCGGCGCTTCGGACACCGCCGCGCCGCAGGTCGGGCATAAAATGGCGCAGCGCCGCATTGATCTGCTGGCGATTGAACAGAACGCTTGGGTGCTGGCCGCAAAGGATGATCGCTGCGTTGTGGTGGCGACGCGGACAGAGCTGGATTGGGCAATGAAGAACGGCCAGACGAGCGTTTGGGCCCCGTCGAAAATCGTGCTTGATAGTGTGGATACCCCGTCGGCGCAGCCGCGCGATGCCGTGGCCTTGGCCGCGTGGTTCGCCGCCAGCTTCGACGCGACAGAGATGTTGGTGATCGGGGCGGACCTGCCGGCTGACGCCTCTGTTCCGCTGCGCGCCGTAGCGGTGGACCAGGGCAGGCTGTGAGACATGACCGATTACTTTCGACCTCTCGTCCAGATCGGCCCCGCGCGGCCTGATACTGCGGTGTTTCTCGCCGGGGGGTGGGGCTGGTTCACCCATGCCGAGGTCTTGTCGCGCAGCACGCCGCCCCGTGTTGTACCCGCGGCCGATATCCCGGCAAGCGTGATGGCACGGCTGACCGCGCCCAGACCCGCGATGGCAGGGCTGACGCTGGATCGCCCGTGCATCATGGGCATTCTGAACACGACGCCCGATAGTTTCTCGGACGGGGGGCAGCATAATGCTGTGCCCGATGCGCTGCGCGTCGCACAAGAGATGGTTGCCGCCGGCGCGGATATTCTGGACATTGGCGGAGAGTCCACGCGCCCCGGCGCGGATTTTGTGCCCGTCTCCGAAGAGATCACGCGCACTGCGCCCGTCATCGCCGCGCTGCGGGGGGCTGAACTGCACACGCCGATCTCTATCGATACCCGCAAGGCCGCCGTGGCCGAGGCCGCGGTCAGCGCTGGTGCCAATCTGGTAAACGACGTGTCGGGTTTCACCTTTGATCCCGCCCTCGGGCCCCTGTGTCAAAAATTGGCGCTGCCGGTTTGCGTTATGCATGCCCAAGGCGATCCCGCGACCATGCATCTGGACCCACAGTATGATAACGTGCTGCTCGATGTTTTTGACGCGCTGGAGCGGCAGATCAGCATCCTAGAGGCATCAGGCATCCCGCGGGGGGCCATTCTGGCGGACCCGGGTATCGGGTTTGGCAAGACGCAGGATCACAATCTGGCTCTGCTGGCGCGGCTGAGCCTGTTTCACGCTTTGGGGACGCCTATCCTACTAGGCGTGTCGCGCAAACGGTTCATCGGAACGATCGGCAACGCACCGCAGGCACAGGACCGCGCGCCGGGGTCGATCGCCGTGGCGCTTGCAGGATTGGGGCAGGGTGTGCAAATGATCCGTGTGCATGACGTGGACGACACCCGCCAAGCGGTCGCTCTGTGGCATGCCGCATATTTTGGGAGCATTTTATGACAAAATTATTTGGAACAGACGGTATTCGCGGAAAGGCCAATGTGCATCCAATGACAGCCGAGGTCGCCCTGAAAATCGGGGCCGCTGTGGGGCGCTATTTTAGCGCGGGTCGTGATGGTGTGCACCGTGTGGTGATTGGTAAGGACACGCGGTTGTCGGGCTATATGTTCGAAAACGCGCTGACGGCGGGGCTGACGTCTTCGGGGATGAATGTGCTGCTGCTGGGGCCGGTCCCCACGCCTGCGGTCGGGCTGCTGACGCGGTCGATGCGGGCTGATCTGGGGGTGATGATCTCGGCCAGCCACAATCCGGCGACAGACAATGGCATCAAGTTCTTCGGCCCCGACGGGTTCAAGCTGAGCGACGCTGTGGAGGCAGAGATCGAGGCGCTGATCGAAGGCGGCGTGGAGTTGAACCCAGCCGACAAGATCGGCCGTGCCAAGCGGATCGATGACGGGCGGTTCCGCTATGTCGAGCGGGTGAAGTCATCGTTCCCGCGCCAAATGCGTCTGGACGGGCTGAAGGTCGTGATCGACTGTGCCAATGGGGCCGCACACCGCGTCGCACCCGAAACCCTATGGGAATTGGGGGCCGAGGTGATCGAGATTGGCGTGTCGCCGAACGGCTTTAATATCAACGAGAATTGTGGCTCGACCCACCCCGAACGCGCCGCAGCGGCAGTGGTGGAGCACGGTGCCCATGTGGGCATTTGTCTGGATGGCGACGCGGACCGCGTGATCCTGATTGACGAAACCGGCAAGGTCGGTGACGGGGATCAATTCATGGCTCTTATGGCGTCCCGTTGGGCGGCCGAAGACCGGCTGGCCAATGGCGCCTTGGTTGCCACCGTGATGAGTAACCTTGGCCTTGAAAACTTCTTGCAGGGCAAGGGGCTACGGCTTGAGCGGACTTCTGTCGGCGACCGCTATGTGGTCGAGCGGATGCGCGAAGGCGGGTTCAATCTGGGCGGCGAGCAATCGGGCCATATCGTCATGACCGACCACGCCACCACGGGTGACGGTTTGATGGCGGGGCTGCAGTTTCTGGCAGAGATGATCCGGTCGGAAAAGACCTCGTCCGAGCTGCTGAACAACTTTGAACCCGTGCCGCAACTGCTTAAGAACGTAAGGTTTTCTGCCGGTCAGGTGCCGTTGGAAGACGCGCAGGTGCAAGGGGCTATCGCACAGGCCGAGGCCGATCTGGCCGGTCAGGGGCGTTTGCTGATCCGCAAATCCGGCACCGAGCCGCTGGTGCGTGTGATGGCAGAACATGAAGACGCGCAGCTAATGGAGCGTGCGGTAGATTCCGTCGTGGATGCGGTCACGGCGGCTGTCGCACCTTAAGCTGATCGCAGGGCTGCTGGCGGGGATGTCCTGCGCGGCGGCCCTGCCGTACCCTCGCGGGACGCGCCGCCTGCGGTGGCTGTGGGATGCCTTCGGCGAGGATTTAGAGCCATTTGGAAGCTAGGCGCGCGTGCGGGTGAACAGGCGGCGGAATGCGCCATATTGGCTGAGCGCGACGCCCGAGAGGATCAGCCCCATCGCGTAGAGTAGGGATGGCGGAAGCGGTTCATTCAGCAAGAGCGCGCCGAGGCAGACGGACCAGACGGGGACTTGGTAGTTCACCAGTGACATAAACACCGGGCCGGCGCTGCGGATCACCAGCACGCGCAGGAAGTTCGCGGCGGCGGTGGGGATCAGGCCCAGAAACGCCAGCGCCGCGAAGATGGACGGCGAGGGGCGGGGCGGTAGACCTTCGATGATGATCGCCATGGGAGCGGTGATGCAGGTGGCAATGATCAGCAGGATGGTCGCAAGGCCGATCGCGTCCACTGCGGGCAGGCGGCGCATGATGATCGAGCTGGTGGCGTAGCACCCCGCCGCACCCAGGCAGGCCAGACGTCCTTGGGTTTCAAGCGCGGTGCCGGTGCTTTCAAAGGCTTGCGCGCCGATCAGGATGACAACGCCGACAAAGCCCAGGGCAAACCCGATCACCTTGCGCGGGCTCATCGCTTCGCCCGGAACGAAGAAATGCGCAAGCGGCAGGATGATCAGCGCCGTCGCCGCCATGGTCACCCCCGCGAAGCCCGAGGTGACATATTGCTGACCCCATGCAAGCAGGCTGAACGGCACGGCAGAGCTGGCGGCACCGATAAAGATCACGGCCGCGATATCGCCGCGGGTGGGGGATTGGGTAAATAGCCGAAACCCGCGCAGAGCCCAGATAACCACCATCACGGTGGCCGCGAACCCGACACGTGTGGCCGCGATCCAGAAGGGTGGCATTCCAGTCAAGGCGATTTCGGTCACCAGAAACGTGCCTCCCCAGATGAAGGCAAGCAGCAGGATCATCAGCCAGCTGGATTTGGTGATCTGGGGCGCGTCCGGCATGACATATCCTGTGGGAAACTTCGGCCCGCCAGATGTGACAGCCGGTTGCGCAAAAGAAAAGGCCCGGTGCAAAACCGGGCCTTTCCACATCGCTGCATCTGCGATCAGTTCTTGGATTTGTCGACCATCTTGCCGGCAGAGATCCAGGGCATCATTTCGCGCAGCTTGCCGCCGACGACTTCGATCTGATGTTCGTCATTGGCGCGACGCGAGGATTTCAGCGTGGGCTGACCGACGGAGTTTTCCAGCATGAAGTCACGCACGAATTTGCCCGACTGGATGTCGCTAAGAACGGCTTTCATGCGCGCTTTGGTCTCGTCGTAGGGCAGGATGCGCGGGCCGGAGACATATTGGCCGTATTCCGCTGTGTTCGAGATCGAGTAGTCCATGTTGGCGATGCCGCCTTCATAGATCAGGTCAACGATCAGCTTGGTTTCGTGCAGACATTCGAAATAGGCCATTTCGGGCTCGTAGCCGGCTTCGACCAGTGTTTCAAAGCCGCAGCGGATCAGTTCAACGATACCGCCGCACAGAACAGCCTGTTCGCCGAACAGATCGGTTTCACATTCTTCGCGGAAGTTGGTTTCGATGATGCCGGAACGGCCGCCACCGATGGCGGAGCAATAGGACAGGCCGATTTCCAGCGCTTTGCCGGTGGCATCGGTGTCTACCGCAACCAGGCAAGGCACGCCGCCGCCTTTGGTGTATTCGCCGCGCACAGTGTGGCCCGGGCCTTTGGGGGCCATCATGATCACATCAACGCCGGGTTTGGGTTCGATCAGGCCGAAGTGGACGTTCAGGCCGTGGGCGAATGCGATTGCAGCGCCTTCGCGGATGTTATCGTGCACGTATTTCTTGTAGGTTTCAGCCTGCAATTCGTCGGGCATGGTGAACATGATCACATCGGCCCAAGCTGCAGCTTCGGCGATTTCCATGACTTTCAGGCCTTCGCCTTCGGCTTTCGCTTTCGAAGCGGAGCCTTCGCGCAGCGCAACGACGAGGTTTTTCGCACCGGAATCACGCAGGTTCAGCGCGTGGGCGTGGCCCTGGGAGCCATAGCCGAGGATGGCGACTTT
>Ga0207880_1000259_pt1 | contig 23356 bp, 20 predicted proteins | sample MalvirmetagMSP91_FD_184226 | JGI IMG/M metagenome (GOLD analysis project Ga0207880, IMG submission 184226) | Marine viral communities from the Deep Pacific Ocean - MSP-91 (SPAdes) | ecosystem: Environmental > Aquatic > Marine > Oceanic | place: Pacific Ocean | collected 2011-04-27
CGCGACCGCAATCATCATCTCGATCAACGTAAAACCTGAGTTCGAGTGAGTCTTCAAAATCGTTATCCCTCTTAGTTTACTAGTGGTCGCCATTCCCGCCTGGTCAGTTCAGGACTTCTACTTTTTGTACCAGACGAGCACCAGTTTGTTGATCTGCGACGCCTCCGAGCTCCAGCTTGAGACGATCACCCTCTACGAGCCGCTGGACGACTTGTTCCCGGGACCATGAGGCACCGTTGAAGGTAATGACACGTTCCAGCACGAACGAATTATCATCAACAATCAGTATGAAAGAGTCGGGATGGACAGAATTCACCGTTCCCTCAAAAGACACGGTTCTGAGGGACATAGGATTGCCGTCGACAACCTCATCATCCGCTTGAGCGGATGATGCCAGAAATCCACTTGTAATAGCTGTAAGAGCGAATACGGCGATGACAAGAACTCTGTGTAATTGAAACGGTAGTAAGCGAGTAATCATAGTCTTTTCCTGCTACTCAAATAAAAGATAGGAACACTGTTCTAGGTGTGAGGCAGCTTCTTAACGAAGCTGCTCCCAAGTCTGTCGTCCAATGCTTGAGTCAAGAGACCGGGCGCAGAGTCCGTCTTCACAGGGATCTCCCGGTGAGAGTTTATTGGGATCCAGTCCCGGTATCACCACTTCTGCGTCGCCGTCTTCGGTTGCGATTGTACGGTTTTCACCGCCGTAACCCACCTGGATGCCGCTTGGCGCATAGCCGCCTACGATATCACCCGCGTTGAAGGTGCCATCGCTGTTAAGGTCGAACACGGGGGTCTCAGAAGGAACGCCGGTTGTCAGTTTGAGATCCATAATAAACCCGGTACGTCCACTTCCGCAGGGGTCATCATCAGGGATGACGGTAGTGAATCGAACCCGATCCGGGTTTACACCAAACGGGAAGGTAGCCCGGCTGATAACTCGCTCTCCCTGTTTGTTTGAGTTGTAGGCAAGGTCCAGGTACCAGCCTTGCTGATTTGTCGACTGGTTGCTAGAGGTTTCCCGAACAGTAAAGCTGTTGGTACCGTTCCCTGACGCCCTATTCACAACGACATCTTCCTGTCTGGTGATGGTCTGTTGCACCAGATCATCTCGTTCGAGCCCTGACGCAGTCAGGTCGTCTTTTATGGCATACAGTGTCTGGACATCGTAGTCACCTTCGTCGCCGTTTCGCAGGAAGCTACCGGTACCGAACGCCGCTACGAGTTCGTCATTGTTGTTGGGGTTGAGTGCGACCCGGGGCGCAACAGTGATTGGTTGGCTGTTACCCGCTGGGCTCTTAGCGGTGAATACTTTGGTTGCATCCCACCCGTTAGCGCCCCCGGTAAGGTCGAATCGCCAAAGATTGCCTAACAGATCGCCAGCGTAGGCATAACGGGTGATGGCATCTGTCTCCGGAAAACTGGTGATGGTAGCGGAGGCAAGGCCGTTTGAGTTCGCAGCGCTACCGGCTCCGGTTTGGAGTTCTTTGACGAGGTTGCCGGTTTCCAGGTCAACAACAAACAGACTGGATTGACCGCTGGCCCCGTTGTAGCCATTTCCAAAAATGGCTACCCAGGTTCCATCGTCGAGGCGGGAAATCTGCGGATCGTTAACGCCGTATCCGAGATTCGGATGTTGGAACTCCCACAACACATCATCTGCTGGAGAGAATGATCCTGGTTCGGTTATATCAAGCGCAAATACTGTTTTGCCGCCTTTGCCCATAGTTCCCAAAAGCACAGTTCGCCACTCGGCGGAACCGTTTCCGTCCTTATCAATATAGGCATCCTGTACTCGTGGTGTGCCATCCATGAAGTATTTGTGGTTGTAGTTGGGCTTCATCAGCTCTGAAATGCGCGCATATGTATTCGAGCCCGAGGGGAGCAGCAGTTCTGATGGAATATAGCCGAAGAGCTCTTTACCGGTTTCGCCATCAAAGGCGTGCAATATGCCGTCGTTGGCAGGCACATACAGAGCATCGATCCGGTTCTGGTACGTGGACGTAGATCGGAACGTACCGTATTTACTACCTTCGGTACCGCCAAGGCGAGCAAAGCCGTAGTTGGTTTTACCGACGAACTGGGGGTTCGCGTTGATCACATCACCCAGAAGCCTAAGCACAGTATTACCTCCAGCGTCAGTGCCCTGCCGGCTTCGGAGAGTTGCGTGAGCGTCATTGTCGCCATGAAGCCAGGCCAGTCGATTATGGCCAAGGTTATCTTGAGTGGCGTTCAGTGTTGGATCGGCATTCAGCGCATCGCGTTGAGCAGCCGAGAGGTTAGAAAGAGAGCTGGCCGATGCGAATTCCAGGTCAACGCCGCTACTTCCATTGTGGGTGATCAATTTCCGGTCTGTCGGGAGCGTCTGTCTCAGAATTTCTTCGGCATCCCAGAGCTGTTTGCCCTGGTCGAAGCTGAACCCTGACAAAGTGCCGGACCAGTCTTCACTGCGGAAGCCCGCAAAGAAGCCCAGCGAGTCAGCGCGCAAGACTGCTGAACTGACAGCTGCGGATGAGGCAGATGTCTGTGAGCGAGCAATTACATCACCAAGGAAATTCTTGATTTCGTCGGCGAACTCCTTCGGGTTCTGTGCGCTCGCGTAGCCTCCGCGGCCATTGATAGCGGCATGGAGCAAGTCATCGATATTCTGAGGGCTCCGATCTGAACCGGGTTCAGGCCAGTTAATGTTGATTCCGCTGTCTGGGTCGAGTGCAGCAAGTGCATCGGCCTCCTTGATGTCGCCTGTGACGCCTAGCCCGATCGTGAAGGTTGTCATGTGCTGCCAGAATGCCGGGTCGGTCGATGTGACGGGGACCTTGTTACCGAGGTCTGTGCGCAGATCGTTTTTCCAGTACTGCATCGCAACATCCGCCAGAGTGTTGGAATGCCCGTCGGTAAATGGCGACACGGCTGTGTAGTTGAAATCGGAGCCATCGGGGTCCGGATTGGTGTAGGACGGTCCCGGCGTATTGTCGACATTTCCGACAGAGGGGCTGCTTCCGTTCCAGATACCGTCGGTCATAATAAGGGAGAAGCTTTGGCGACATTCAATGTGTGCGGTACTGTCATTGGTACCAGGAGTTTCTCCCCATGGGCCCTGATTGTCCGTGCGGGAATAGTACTTGCCGACATCCCTGAGCGCCGTTCTCAGTGGGGTGCCACCGTTTACACTCTTGTTGTGAAGCCAGGTTAGAAATTGCTGGCGGCGAGCGGCTGTGTATGGACGCACTCCACTGACAAGGGTATCTGTGTCGTTTACGCCATCAATAGTGTTGTTGTTGACGTTAATAGCGCCATAGCCAACCCGGATATTGTCTGGAAGATCAAAGAAGGCTTCCGTAATACCCGATTTGGCCGCCAAGGTCCGCGTGCTGTAATAGGAAAACCAGTTTGCATAGTTTTGTTTGATGTCGGCGGAGGCATTGTTCAGCAAAATGGGGGTATAACAGTCGTCTTGTCGGGGATTATTATCGCAACTCGTGGACGAGTTGAACTGCATGTAAAAGCCTTCCTCAATGCTACCGATGCTGTCGAAGCGAATATATTCACTCAGATCATCGGCCCCATCGGATTGATCAAATCCGTTTACCCAGGCGTTGGTGTAACTCGAATTTGGATAACGAGAGCTGCCATCCGGTTTGAAAGGAGGCTGATAGGTTATTGTCGGGTCGTAATAGACCTTGTTTACCCGACTGGAGTAGTAGTATCGATTGCCGCTATTACCACTGAGGTTGTCTGGCATGTAACGCCACGCCATGGACCCTGAGTCGTCATACACAAACACCAGGTTTGAATCGACTGATTCCTTCAGAAACAGTGGTACCTGAGCCAGGTTGACCTGTGCCATGGCGGATTGCATGGTGCAGATTGAGAACAAAAGGCTGGCACTAAAAATGCCCAGTTTTGAGTAACTTGAGCGCTTGTGCGATGCTTTCTTGAGCGTTTTCATGGCAAACTCTCCAGTTGGAGTCAGCAATTCATTGTGATGTTTGTCAGACGGCGAAGTTCAACACAAGCCGACGTTTACTCTGGTGGTAACAAAACCGTAGATTGTAAAACGGTAACCGCTTCGTCACTTCCACCCTGGGCTCTTGACGTTGCCAGGTAGCGTTCGAAGCAGGGTTGTCCGGGTTCGATCGGGCACACATCCGCAAGGCGCGCAAGGTGGTAGGCGGGCTGTGCGCTTACATCCGGGCCGGCGACCCCTGTGCCGGACCGGGCAGGGTTGTTGCCATCCCACTCCCACGGACTGTCGAGCATTGCCTCGCTAAAGGCTGTCACACGGGTACCTGGGGTATTCAGGATATCGTTTTCACTTTGTCGTAATGCAGCTTCTGAAGCCTGAAACGAAATTGCGCTGTCGTGAGCGTTGCTCGCCATTCGCTCCTGCATTACGGATCCCTGCATACCCCCGATGGCTAGCAGGGAGATCAGCAGCAGCATGACAAGCGCGACAATCAACGTCGCCCCGCGCTGGCGCATATTGAGGGGGCTAACGCTATCCATGGACTGTCTCACTCGATTCCGGGTCGCTTTCATTACATTCTCCCCCTGAGTGCGGTGGTGCTGACGGAGATGAGTCGTACACGTCGGTCTCCGTTGTTTGCCTGGGAGACTTCACTGCCAAGCATGTCAAAATTGCGATTGTTCTCTTCTTCCAGAACTTCGTCCTGGCTGCGGGTCATGACCGAGAATCGAACGCTCACGATGGTGTTCCAGTCGACCACCTCGTCGGCGGGGACATAATCATCTGCAGCGCTGGTTCCACCGGTATCTTCGCCATAGAGGATTTGCAGTGTTTCAACGCCGGAGACCAGTTCTTGGGGGGGCTGGAGAGGTGTCATCATGCGCCTGAACAGGGCGGGTTCGCCGTTGGTGCCCTGGCCAATGTAATAAGCCATTGACGTAAACTGGTAGACTCTGGTCTGAGGGTCGTAATTCAGGTTGAAGTTATTGCCGTTGTTCCCCGGGTTGACATTGCCACCGGCCATAGTAACGGAGCTGGAATTAGCGTTGTTGCTCTTCTGGAACATTTCGCCTTCGGAGCAGTCGCCACGGGTTGCTAGAACAACTGATTCGGCCTCCACTCCAGAATTGTCTGCCAAGTTAATGCTGTTACCATTCTGGGGGTTAGCAGAGTTTACGGGCACACCAAGAGAGGTCAGGGCGTTGACAATAATGACATCAGAGTTGGTGATCACTGAGCCGGCAAGGTCAGCAGGCAGGTTTGCACCTGCGGTACCCGAAGCCCAATTACCGGCGCCGGGCGTTGCCATGGCGTTTGCCAGCGTGACGCTATCGCCTGGGCCGGTTCCCGTATACTCCCATCCCTGGAGTGCCTGGTCCAGTGGCACTACTAGGCCGCCATTTAGGCGGTTGTCGACAACCTGGTCAAGCGGCCTGCCCATTTCCGCGAGGCATCCGAAACTGCCCGCTGAACGGAAATCCGGTGTCAGGACGGCGGAAACAAATCGGGTGCTTTCCTGCGCGTGGGCAAGGCCCTGCGTCTGACGATAGGTTTCATTACCGCTCAGATAAATTTGGATTACTCCAAGGGTAAGAATGAGGCCGAGAGCTGTTGCAATCAGCAGCTCAACCAGCGACAGGCCTGATTGGCTGGCCCCAGGACGAGTATCGGGGGCAGAGGGAGCGCGGAACTTTGACATGATCAAATCTGAGTCCTCACTACTACAGGGTTCATGGCCTGGTCGTTCTGGTTCCAGTCTATGGTGACTGTAACCACGTTGGTTAAGGGATCGACTGCAACGGTACGCTCAGCCTCTGGAAGAAGGCAGGCGAGGCTGTTTTCCCAGGCGGCAATGTCGTTGGCTGCAACGGTTGCATTTGCCGGTACGAAAGATGTGGCGCAACCACCACCATCAGCGCCCTGCGCGTCGTCCTGAGCCAGGGCATAGTCACCGGGATTGTCGGAATTCGCACGAATTCGGTCCAGCAGGTCTTCCGCGAGCAGGACCGCCTGGCTCCGGCTCTGGGACTGAGAGTTCATTTGCAGGGAAACGACCTGTGTTGAAGCAACGCCCAGTATGCCGATGGCAAGGACCAAGACAGTAATGAGGATCTCGATCATTCCAAGACCGGACTGGTGTCTCGGGGAAGCCAGGCCGGAGCGGTGCTTAGATGTCTGAGTCATAGTTGGAGTCACGGGCATACTTCTCCGTCATCTACTTCGGTTCGTCCAACCGGGCTTACCCGGATCCTTCGGAAGGATATGTCACCACTGGTACAGCCGACCGGAGCGACGGTAAAGGTTTGAGCAGTTTGTGGAACAAGAAACCCGCGCCGATCAAACACCAGATCGCCTACGCTTTCAGTAAAGGTAAGATTACCAGGTGACTCGAACCCGCGAATCTGGTCATTGGTGCAGTCCCCGGCGTCATCGCCTTCGTGCACACACCAACCGCCCCCCAGTCCACCATCGGTACTGAACGTGACGTTTGTGCCGCGTTTGATGGCTTCTGTTCTTGCAAGTTTAATGGATGACACCAGCAAGTTCGTGCCGGTTACCAGCCGATTGCTTTCTATCAGCCTGCCAAAGCCGGGGAGCGCAACAGTCGCAATGATCGCGAGAATGACCATCGTGATGAGTAGTTCTATGAGCGTGAAACCTGCGGTTCTCTTCAACATGCCAAATTCCGTTGGTAAGCCTCAGGTTAGTAAACCAAAGGCGCCATAGATATGCATCGCCTATTCGATGAACGGTCGAACATCCGGTATGGGCGGTATTCGGCGGCTGAAGATGAGGTTTCGGTCACACTCTGGGGGCGACCATCGGGCCTTTGTTCATGGGCCAGGGCAGGTGATGGTCGTTCCCCAGGGAAGTCTGATTTCCCCATCCCCGTCTTCGTCATGGAGTGTCCGAATGCGGCCGCCAATATTGAGGGCCAGGTAACTCATGTCAAATCTTCCGTTGGTTGATGCAGAACACGCGACAAGGCTTCCCATGGTGCCGTGACTCATACCTTTGGCAGATAGCTGGAAGTAGCCTCTTCCGGCTGTTCGGGAATAGAGGCTGGACTGCCCCCTCGTGAGCGTGAACACCCGGTGGACTTTTCCCGCATCCGGTCGCTTGTCGTTGTTTCTGTCTGGAAAGACGGAGACGGCGTTATTCCAGTCATCGGTACACCTCAGCGCGGGAGACAGCGGGCACACGGTGGTCAGGATTTTCTGGTGGACGGCGTAGGATCGTGCGACGGCAAACATCCGGCGAGTGTCGTTGATCACATCGGTGTGGCGCGTTGAGGAGATAAGCCGAGTCCAGGAGGTGCTGGCAATTCCGGCGAGCATTGCGACCAGCGCGAGCGTGAGAATAAGTTCAACCAGGGTGAAGCCCCTGGTTCGGGCAGGGTATCGCATAGTCAACATCCATGTTGGTGGCTTGGTCTGGGCGCTTTTTTACATCCTGTAGAAAAGCGACATGAATTCTACCGTATATCAATGAACGGTGGTTACCGACGAGAGAATTCTGAGATACCGTTCACTCCATTCCCAGCTTCTTGAGGCGGTACCGAAGCGCTCGAAAGCTGATTCCCAGACGCTTAGCGGCCGCCGTTTTATTCCATCGGGTGGCTTCCAGAGCCTTCTCGATGGCTTGTCTCTCTATGTTCTCCAGGTAGTTTTCCAGGTCAATCTCGCCATCGGGCACCGGGGCAGTCCCGTCATCGTTGGCCTCGCCTTCCGCGATAACCTGGGTGGGGGACGACGCCGTCTGTACACCATTTCCCAGGTGCAGATCGCCGGCATCAATTTGATCGGCATCGCAAAGCGTAAAGGCGCGCTCCAGAACATTTTCGAGTTCCCTTACGTTGCCCGGGAAATCGTACTGTTTGAGCCGCCCGATGGCGCCCTGGGTTAGCGAGGCGGGTTCGCATTCATATTCTTTACCGATTCTTTCGAGAATGTGGCGAGCAAGCAAGGAAATGTCGTCTGGTCGTTCCCGCAAAGGAGGCACAGCCAGTTCAATGACGTTGATCCGGTAGAAAAGGTCTTGCCGAAAAATGCCTTCCTGAACCAGATCTGGAAGGTTCTTATGGGTCGCGCTGAGTACCCGGATATCCACCGGAACTTCCTTGGTATCGCCAACCGGGCGGACAGCCTTTTCCTGAATTGCCCTCAGGAGTTTTACCTGCATTGCCAGAGGCAGGTCAGCAACTTCGTCCAGAAACAAAGTGCCACCGTTGGCAGATCGAAACAGGCCGTCTTTGTTTTCAACGGCCCCGGTAAAGCTGCCCTTTTTGTGCCCAAAAAATTCACTCTCCATCAGTTCAGAGGGGATGGCTCCACAGTTGACAGCTATAAAGGGACCGTCGCGGCGAGGACCCTGCAAATGAATCATTCTTGCGACCAGTTCTTTACCGCTACCCGATTCCCCGCTGATGAAAACAGGTGCCTGGCTCCTGGCCAGTTTCCGAGTTTGGCTTCGGAGTTTTTGAATTTCTGTTGATTTGCCGAGTAACAGACCCGGTTCATCGTCAGTGTCCTGAGTGTTGGCTTCGGCCTCCGACAACCGGAGAGCACTGTTGACCAACTCCCGAAGCCGCGGAAGCTCAACCGGCTTGGACACAAAATCGAAGGCACCGGCCTTCAGGGATTCAATGGCCGTATCCATGTTGCCGTAGGCCGTGATTACAGCCACAGGGGTACAGGGCGTATTCTGCTGTATCCACTGCACAAGCTCGATGCCGTTGCCATCGGGCAGGTTCATGTCTGTCAGGCAGAGTTGTGGTTTGTGTTCACCCAGAAGCTTCTTCGCGCAGGTGATGTCTGGCGCGGTCAGGGTTGTTATTCCCATACGGCTGAGTGTGATTTCCAGAAGGTCCCGGATATCGGGTTCGTCGTCTACGATCAGGGCGGTATGAGTGGTCATTGGATTGTTATCGGTTCCATGTCGTTATTCAGACTACCGGGCTTCCGGATTTGTTAGATCATCCGTCCATGGTGGGCGAATGTAATGCGGAAACAACAGCCGGGCTGGTTGTCCTCTACCAGGGACAGGTGAGCCTGATTAGCCTCGCACAGTTCTCGAGCCAGATAAAGGCCGAGTCCCGTCCCACTCTTGTCGGTTGTGAAAAAAGGTTCAAAAACAGACACACGGTGCTCCGGAGCGATGCCCGGGCCGAAATCGCGAACATCCACGTAGGCGCGCTCGCCATCGGCGGTCACACCTGCATACAGTTCTATGCGCCGTTCGCCGGTCGCCTGTTTACTATACCGGAGGCCATTGTCACAGAGGTTGACCATCACCTGTTCAATCTGGCTGACATCAAAGCGCGCCAGGGGCAGGTTGCGTTCGGTGCGAAGCAGAATTTCGTCGGATTTCTGGTGTTCGTTGCTCTGGGTTTGCAGGTAATCGTCACGGAACGCTGATAACCATTTGTCGACGTCAATGAGGTCGGTGTCGGCAGCGCGTCGTCTCGACAGGTCAAGCACATTTTCGATGATGCCGTTAACCCGCCGGGAGTGACGTTCGATGATGTCCAGCATTTTGCGATCCCCCTCATCCAGGTTGGGGGATTCGTTCATCAATTGGGACGCGTGACTTATAGCACCCAGCGGGTTACGAATTTCATGGGCAATACCTGCGGTCAGCCGCCCCAGGGACGCCAGCTTCATTTGCTGGGCCTGTTGCGTCACCCTGCTCATGTCATCGATAAATACCAGGATCTGGTCGCCGCGCTGCTGATCGAGCTGAGTGAAATTGGCCTGTACCACGGGCGAGGTTTGTGTAGCCTGGAAAGGTTCTGTTCTGCGGGCAGGGTCTTTCAACCAGGCGTCGAGGCCTCTTCGGAGCGGCCGTGGCAGATTTCGTCCCCGGCTGGGTAGTTTCGAGTCCTCGGTGGCAGTGCCAAACAACAATTCTTCCGCAGCAGCATTAGCCAGGCGGATTCGCCCGAACCGGTCGAGAACAAGTATGCCGGTTCTCATGCGCTGGATAATCTGGCGATTGATCTGCTCCAGTTCGGCAATGCTGCGGGCTCGGGAACTGGCAAGCGCTTCGCTTCGCAGCATGCGCCGCGATATGTATTGGAGGATAAACGCTGCGGCAAAATAAAGAATGCCCAGGGAGCCAGCGCGAACAATTTCATCGGCGGAGTCATCAAACACCAGCACGGACCAGGCCGAGATGCCCAGAGAACAGATAGCACCCAGCGCCGCGTAGAAGGTGCCGATCCTGGTAGGGGTAAGTATGTTGCCTGCAGCCACGGAAACAATAACCAGATTGGCCAGACCATTGGTAATGCCGGTGCTGGCAATCAGGAGCCCATGCAGGAGCAGGATGTCCATCAATATGGATACTGTGATGTGGCGGCTTCTGGGCTGAAACCCTGCCAGCATTGTCAGGGCAATGAAGCCATTGATGGCGAGATAGCAGACCACCCCGGCCTGGTAATAATCCATTGCCCGGAAGCGGGAGTCGAAGTTTATTGGGTCCACAAACAGCAACGCCACCAGTATAACGCTGACGACAACGCGGTAGTGGTTATAGATCCGAAACAGCCGGCCCCTCTGGTTTGAGGGCGGTGTATCGGTTGTAGGTTGCTGATCAGGAGTGGTTGGTTGCGCCATCGTCCAGTGGATATCCCGCGAGAATTCTGGTGTCTTGCGGGGTTATAATAGCCTTTTAATGGCAATGAGTTACAGGAGCTGCGTTATGTCCGTGCAAAAGGATGGTCAGGGGCCCGGAAAACTTCGGGTAGTGATGGCCCAACTCGATTTTCTGGTGGGTGATATCCCTGGCAATACCCAAAAGGTGATTGAGGCGACCCGACGCGCGGAACAGGAGCATCAGGCGGATCTGGTTGTGTTCCCGGAATTGTGTCTTACCGGTTACCCTCCGGAAGACCTTTTATTAAGGCCCAGTATGGATGTGCGCGTTGCAGACGCGCTGGAAACCTTGCGCGGGGAGCATCTGGGCCCCGCCATCATCGTGGGGGCTCCGATACGGGAGGGCGCTCTACTTTACAACGCTGCGGTCGCCATTGAGCAGGGAAATATAACCGGTCGCTACTTCAAGCGGTTTCCTCCCAATTATCAGGTTTTCGACGAGAAGCGCTATTTTGCCAATGGCGTGGATACTCTGGTCATGGATATCAAAGGGGTGCCAGTGGGCATTACCATCTGTGAGGACATTTGGAGCGAGGGGCCGGTGGAAGACGCTGCCGCGGCAGGCGCCAGACTGGTCGTCAACCTCAATGCATCACCCTACGATATTGACAAGCAGGTGCGGCGAAAGGCTCTGGTAGAACGCAAGGCTTTTGAGAATCGGGTGAGTATTGTCTACGTCAATCTGATTGGCGGGCAGGACGAACTGGTCTTTGATGGTGGCTCTGTGGTTTACGACCATTCCGGGGTGCTTGCAGCCGAAGCACCACAGTTCAGCGAAGGGCTCTATCCGGTGGACTTCGTCTGTGAGCATCATTGCCAGCCAATCTCGCAGCCTGCCGTTGCCGAACCGTCGCTGGAGGAAAATGTCTACAAGGCCCTGGTCCTGGGAGTGCAGGACTACGTCAACAAGAATGGTTTTAAATCCGTTGTTCTGGGGCTCTCCGGCGGTATCGATTCAGCGGTGACCCTGGCTGTTGCGGCGGATGCCCTGGGGGCCGACCGGGTACGCGCGGTGATGATGCCTTTTCGCTATACCTCGGGTATGAGTGTTGAAGACGCGGAAGCCGAGGCCGTGGCCCTGGGCGTTCAATACGACGTGTTCTCCATTGAGCCGATGTACGATGCCTTTATGAAAACATTGGCGGCCCCGTTTGAGGGCACGCAACCTGACACTACCGAGGAGAATCTGCAGGCCCGGCTGCGGGGCGTTCTGTTGATGTCTCTGTCCAACAAGTTCGGTTCGCTGGTGCTGACGACTGGCAACAAAAGTGAAATGGCGGTGGGCTACTCGACCCTGTACGGGGATATGGCCGGCGGCTTTGATGTGCTCAAGGACGTTCCCAAAACCCTGGTTTTTCGCCTCGCCTGGTATCGCAACGGTGTTTCGCAGGTGATTCCGGAACGGGTCATTACCCGTCCGCCGTCGGCAGAGCTGGCACCGGATCAGAAAGACGAGGATAGCCTGCCGGGATACGACGTTCTCGATCAGATCCTCAATCTCTACGTGGAGCGGGATCTCAGTGCCGATGCCATTGTGGCTCAGGGGTTCGACAGGGCGGATGTCGATCGCGTGGTGCGGCTGGTGGATATTAACGAATATAAGCGCAGGCAGGCGCCGATAGGCGTGAGAATTACCGAAAGGGGGTTTGGTAAGGATCGGCGTTACCCGATTACCAATGGCTGGAAAAGTGGAAAGTAGATTGCGGTAGGGCTGCCTGATTGCTCGGGCAGCCCTGCCAAATGTTATTCGTCGCCCATCAGGCCGAAGGTCACCACGCTAGACAGGGAGCGGTCCTCGCGTTTGAGGATGTCTGGCTGGAACTCTCCGTTCTCATTGAAGGCGGCGCTGTCCGGGAAGTTCTCTTTCAGCATTGCCACGGCATCCGTTGCTCCTTTTTTCAGATCCATGAAACGGAACGTTTCCGCCAGGATGATCAAGGCTTCTTCGACGGACGGCGTCGTTGAATAATTTTCGATAATGTATCGAGCTCGGTTGTTCGCCGCGATGTAAGCTTCACGGCTGATGTAATATCGTGCCGCGTAAAGTTCCAGTTCAGCTAGGCGGTTGCGGATCGCAATCATGCGCTGGCGGGCATCTGGAGCGTATTCGCTGGAGGGGTAGCGGTTCAGCAGCTCGGAAAAGTCCCGGAACGCCTGGCGCTGTTCGCCGGGGTCTCTTGCCGAAACGTCCACCGGGAAGTAGCGGGCAGCCAGGCCAATATCCAGATTATAGGATGCCAGGCCTCGCATATAGAGCGCATAGTCGGCGTGATCGCTCTGTGGATTCAGTCTGAGAAAACGGTCTGCCGCCGCGCGGGCCCCTTCCAGGTCAAGATTCTGGTAGCGGGCATAAATGAGGTCCAATTGGGCCTGTTCCGCATAGCGGCCAAATGGGTAGTAGGTTTCCAGATAGTCGAGGTTCTGCTCGGCTTCGTTGAAGTTGCCCGAGTTCATCGCATCGCGGGCATTTTCGTAATAGGTTTGTTCCGGCAGCACTTCTTCCTGCTTATCGTTCGATGCGCAGGCACTGATGAATAGCGCTGCGGTGGTGACTAGCAGTAATCGGACAACTGATCTCATGCCGGAATCCCGTATAATGGCAAAATTCGAAACGTCGGCCATTGTAACGGGGATCCGTTCACATGTGCAGTGGCACGCGCCGTGGATTCAGAAATTCTGACTCAAACGTAACACTCATACCGGCCCCGGGGGCTCAATGTCATCTGAAAACCGTATTATCGCCAGCTTCTCCATTCCACCGGAGCACAGCGACCGCCGCCTGGATCAGGCTGCGGCCGAACTGATGCCGGAGCACTCGCGCTCCCGACTGCAGGGCTGGATCAAAAGCGGCGCACTGACGGTCAATGGAAAAACCTGTAAGCCCCGGGACAAGGTAATGCTGGGCGACCGGCTCGATCTGGATGCGGAGCCGGAAGCGCAAGTCAGTTGGGAAGCGGAATCGATAGACTTGGATATTGTGTATGAAGACGAGCACCTGTTGGTCATTAACAAGCCTGCGGGCCTCGTGGTCCACCCGGCGGCAGGCCACGCTGACGGCACCCTGGTCAATGCCCTGCTCAACCATGCCCCGGAAGTGGAGAACCTGCCCAGAGCAGGGATTGTGCATCGTCTCGACAAAGATACGTCCGGCATCATGGTGGTAGCGCGCAGCCTGATTGCTCACACATCGCTGGTCGACCAGTTGCAGACCCGGACCATGGGGCGGGAATACGAAGCCATTGTGGTTGGCACCCTTACTGGAGGCTCGACGGTGGATGCACCGATTGGTCGCCACCCTCGTGAGCGCAAGAAAATGGCGGTCGTGCCTACCGGTAAGCCGGCGGTAACGCATTATCGCCTGGTGGAGCGGTTCGCAGCGCACACCCACGTTCGCTGTAAGCTGGAGAGCGGCCGTACCCACCAGATACGGGTGCATATGGCCCACGTGAAACATCCATTGGTGGGCGACCCTCAGTATGGCGGTCGACTACGTCTGCCGAAAGGCACAACAGACGAACTGAGGGACGTGCTTGCCAGTTTCCAGCGGCAGGCGCTCCATGCACGCCAGTTGACATTGGAACACCCGCAAACCGGTGAGATACTGGCTTGGGAGGTGCCACTGCCCGATGACATCGAAGGTCTGCTGGCCGCACTTCGAAAGCACGTTAAGGAGTTGGAGAACCATGACGTCTGAACTGCCGGTGATTGTCCCTGACTGGCCCGCTCCGTCTTGGGTGCATGCCGCATGCACGACGAGAATGGGCGGGGTCAGCCAAGCGCCGTGGCAATCCCTGAACCTCGGCACGCATGTGGGAGATCATCCCGATGATGTTGCGAAAAATCGGTCCCTGCTTGGGCAGTGGGCTGAGCCCGGCGCTCAGTCGTTCGGTTGGCTTAACCAGGTTCATGGTACTGACGTTGTTGAGTTGCCGCAGTCGGGTGCGGTCACCGCGGATGCCAGTGTGACCTCCCAGCCTGGGGTGGCATGTGTGGTGATGACAGCGGACTGTCTTCCGGTGCTTTTCTGTAACCCCGCCAGTGGCCAGGTGGCCGCTGCCCATGCTGGCTGGCGCGGCTTGTGTGGTGGTGTTCTGGAGCGAACGGTTGAGTATCTGGGTAATCCTGCTGCCGTCCTGGCGTGGTTGGGGCCGGCCATTGGTCCTGAGCAGTTTGAGGTTGGCCCCGAGGTCAGGGAGGCTTTCCTGATGAGCGATTCCCAATCGGGTGATGCGTTCATTTCCAGCCCTCGAAATCCTACCCATTATCTTGCGGATATCTATGAGCTTGCCCGGCAGAGGCTGGCAATGGCAGGTGTGCTTCAGGTCTACGGTGGTGAATTCTGCACGGTGACCGATCGTGAGCGTTTTTTCTCCTATCGTCGAGACGGGCAAACCGGGAGAATGGCAAGCCTGATATTCATCTCATGACATTCGTCAATTTTCTGACACTTTCCCGTCCGGTCTGCTTGAACTCCCACCAATCGCCCCTACATTAACTGTCAAAGCAGACGCAATGTCGCCGATGGAATTCTCCCATCGGTTCAGTGACAGAGATTTGGGAAGACCGAATTATGAGAATCGACAAACTGACCAGCAAACTCCAGACAGCACTGGCCGACGCCCAGTCGCTAGCGGTAGGCAGGGATCACAACTTTATAGAACCCGTGCACCTGATGCAGGCGCTGATGGACCAGGAAGGCAGCTCCATCAAGCCGCTGTTGAAACAATCGGGCGCTGAGCCTTCCCGGATACGCCAGGCTGTGGCCCGGGAGATTGAAAACCTGCCGGAAGTGCAGGGCTCTGCCGGCGATGTCTCTATGTCAAACGATATGGGCCGGCTCTTCAATATTGCCGACAAGCTGGCGCAGAAACGTGGTGACCAGTTCATTTCCAGCGAATTGCTGCTGCTGGCCGCACTAGAGGATCGGGGCAGCCTTGGGCGGGTTCTGCGGGAGCAGGGTGTCGACAAATCCGCATTGGAGCGTGCCATCGATGAGGTCAGAGGCGGTGAGTCGGTTGACGATGCGTCTGCAGAAGAGCATCGACAGGCGCTTTCCAAATACACCATTGATCTGACCGAACGTGCCGAGGCTGGCAAATTGGACCCGGTGATTGGTCGCGATGATGAAATCCGTCGGACCATTCAGGTACTGCAGCGTCGTCGCAAGAACAATCCGGTGCTCATTGGTGAGCCCGGTGTGGGTAAAACCGCAATTGTAGAAGGACTTGCCCAGCGCATTGTCAACGGCGAGGTGCCAGAAGGGCTCAAGAACAAGCGCGTGCTGTCTTTGGATATGGGCTCGCTGATTGCGGGCGCCAAGTTCCGGGGTGAGTTTGAAGAGCGCCTCAAATCCGTGCTGAATGAGTTGTCCAAGCAGGAAGGGCAGATCATCCTGTTCATCGACGAAATTCACACCATGGTCGGCGCCGGTAAAGCGGAAGGCTCCATGGACGCCGGCAACATGCTCAAGCCCGCCCTGTCGCGCGGGGAGTTGCATTGCGTGGGCGCCACCACCCTTGACGAGTATCGCGAGAATATTGAGAAAGACGCCGCCCTTGAGCGTCGGTTCCAGAAGGTATTGGTCTCGGAGCCTACCGAGGAGGACACCATAGCGATCCTCCGCGGCCTGAAGGAGCGCTACGAAGTTCATCACGGCGTGGAAGTCACAGACGGTGCCATCATCGCAGCGGCCAAGTTGTCTCATCGTTACATCGCTGACCGTCAGTTGCCGGACAAGGCCATTGATCTGGTGGATGAAGCTGCAAGCCAGATCCGCATGGAGATGGACTCCAAGCCAGAAGCGCTGGATCGCCTTGAGCGGCGTCTGATCCAATTGAAGATAGAGCGGGAGGCGTTGAAAAAGGAAACCGATGCCGCCTCCAAGAAGCGACTTTCTGAGCTCTCGGATGTCATCTCCGGTATCGAGCGTGAGTACGCGGACCTGGAAGAGGTCTGGAATACCGAAAAAGCGGCACTGCATGGTTCCCAGAAGATCAAGAGCCAACTGGAACAAGCCCGGATCGATCTGGAAAATGCCCGCCGTTCCGGCGATCTCGGGCGCATGTCGGAGTTGCAATACGGCCGGATTCCGGAGCTGGAGCGCCAACTGGATATGGCGAGCCAGGCGGAAATGATGGAGATGAAGCTGCTGCGTAACCGCGTGACCGATGAGGAAATCGCCGAAGTGGTGTCCAAGTGGACGGGTATTCCGGTTTCGAAGATGCTCGAGGGCGAACGCGACAAGCTGATGCGAATGGAGGAAGCCCTCCATGGACGTGTCATCGGTCAGGACGAAGCCGTTGAGGCTGTGTCCAACGCGGTTCGTCGGTCCCGTGCAGGACTGTCAGACCCTCACCGCCCTAATGGTTCTTTCCTGTTCCTGGGGCCGACCGGTGTGGGTAAGACTGAGCTCTGCAAAGCCCTGGCGTCGTTCCTCTTTGATACCGAGGAGGCCATGGTTCGAATCGACATGTCTGAGTTCATGGAGAAGCATTCCGTCGCTCGGCTGATCGGTGCCCCTCCGGGATACGTTGGTTATGAAGAGGGTGGCTACCTGACCGAGGCCGTCCGTCGCCGGCCCTACTCAGTGTTGTTGTTGGATGAAGTTGAGAAGGCGCACCCGGACGTATTTAATATCCTGTTGCAGGTGCTGGAGGATGGGCGCCTTACAGATGGTCAGGGCAGAACGGTGGATTTTCGCAATACCGTCATCGTGATGACCTCAAACCTGGGGTCGGACATCATTCAGCAGAAAGCGGGTGAGGAAAACTACGAGTCCATGAAGAAGGACGTTATGGACGTAGTGGGTACTCACTTCAGGCCAGAGTTCATTAACCGGGTGGATGAGGTGGTGGTGTTTCATCCGCTGGCTGAAAGCCAGATTCAGGGCATTGCCCGGATTCAGATTAATGCTCTGGGCAAGCGCCTGAAAGAGCAGGATATGTCGTTGATGCTGGACGACGCAGCGATGGAGTTGCTGGCGGAAGTTGGCTACGACCCCGTTTACGGTGCGCGTCCATTGAAGCGGGCCATTCAACGAATGATTGAGAATCCGCTGGCCCAGAGGTTATTGCAAGGGGACTTCCTGCCCGGTGATACCATTCGTGGGTCGGTCAAAGATCATGGTTTGGAGTTCTTGAAAGCGTAATGTCAGGAGCGACGAGGCGGAGCATTGTGCTCTCCCTCGTCCGGATCCAACCAGAGTGTCTCTTGCATTAACCTTCGGCAGGTTCGCCGCAGTTTTCCTCTGCGATTTTCTCAAACTGCTGTTTCTGCTCCTCGATTTCTTCGGGGGTCAGGTACCGCAGTTCCCCTTCCTCTTCTATACGGATCCTGCTGTTCTGCTGAATTAGCTTAAGATTGGTGCGTGCGGTTTCGCAGTTGGCTTCCCGTTGTTTGCGCCGCGCTTCCTCTACGGCGCTTTCCTGGCGCTTCTCGCTTTCTTTGGCTTCCTGGGTTTCGAGCTGTTCCAATTGTTCCTGCGGGCTCATCCGGTTGCCTCCGGAGGATTTGCCGGTGCGAACATTGACGGACTCCGCCTGCTGTCCGGTTGGCTGCCGATCGCCAAAGTGCGTAACCCCGTCTTCGTCGGTCCATTTATACACGGAAGCCGCGAAAGCCATTGATGGTGTCGCAGCCAGAAGTACTGCCAGGGTGAGGGTTTTTCTGTTCATGCCGTTGCTCATTCCGCGTTAGCCTTGTCGAAGTTCCGCCCGTAGCGGCCCCGTCTCTATGTTAGCCTATGTTTATCATGCCATTTGTAAAGGCAAGTTTCTTCAATCTGGTTCAAATAGTTGCACAAAGTATGGCAGACCTTCGGTGGGTACGGGCAGAGAAAACAGCCGCCGCTATTGACAGGGAGTTTAGCGCTGTCAAAATTACCGATTGCCTGAAGACTGGGGTCAATACGGCAGGCAATCCCGAGCGAGTATCCCCCGTTAATTACCACACTGAATGCCCCGCGCAGGTCGCGGACTGGTTGTTGCTTACGTGCAACCCGTTGATTGGCCGTTCTCCGCAACCCTCAGGAGGGCGGCTGGCCAGGAGACAACCTCTTAATAGCTGGTGTGGCGGAGTATCCGGTTCAGCTTTCACAAGAAGCATGATGTCCGGACATCCAGGCAACCGGGACGTTTCCCGGCTCATTCACTCGTAGAAGAGGGTAGAACATCGTGGAGTTATTGTCTGGCGCCGATATGCTGATCCGGTCCCTGCAAGATGAGGGGATCGAATACATATATGGCTATCCGGGTGGTGCAGCGTTGCATATTTATGACGCGCTGTTCAGGCAGGACAAAGTCAAGCACATTCTGGTGCGTCACGAGCAGGCTGCGGTCCACATGGCCGACGGTTATGCCCGTGCTACCGGATTACCGGGCACCGTTCTGGTGACCTCGGGTCCTGGAGCCACCAACACCATCACTGGCATTGCCACTGCCTTCATGGATTCCATCCCGATGGTGGTCCTGTGCGGTCAGGTTGCATCGACTCTGATTGGTGAAGATGCATTCCAGGAGACCGATATGATCGGTGTCTCCCGTCCTGTCGTGAAACACAACCTGAGTGTCCGTCATCCGGAAGAGATCCCCGAGATCGTTCGCAAGGCCTATTACATTGCCTCAACAGGTCGTCCCGGACCGGTTGTTGTTGATATCCCGAAAGATATGACAACGCCAAACGAGCGCTACGAGTATGTCTTTCCCAAGAAGGTCAAGCTCCGTTCGTACAATCCGGCCATTCGTGGCCACGCTGGGCAGATCAAGAAAGCCGTCGATATGCTCATGGCAGCCAAGCGTCCCATTATTTATGCGGGCGGCGGTGTCATCCTCGGCAAGGCTACGGATCAGCTGACCGAGTTGGTCAGGATGTTGGGTTATCCGATTACCAACACTCTGATGGGCATTGGGTGTTATCCGGCCTCTGATACTCAACACATCGGCTGGCTGGGCATGCATGGCACCTACGAATCCAACATGGCCATGCATCATTCGGATCTTATCCTCTGTGTGGGTGCGCGATTCGATGACCGGGTGACCAACGCGACAGAAAAATTCTGTCCCGGTGCCCGCATTGTCCATATCGATATCGACCCGGCCTCCATCTCCAAAACCATTGATGCGGATGTTCCCATTGTTGGCCCGGTGGATGCGGTGCTTAAGGAAATGATCACTCTCGTCAAAGAGAGCAAGGAAAAGCCTGACGCCGACGCAATTGCTGCCTGGTGGAAGCAGATTGAAGAGTGGCGGGCATTCCATGGCATGCGTTACGAGACCAGCCCGGATGTCATCAAGCCTCAGGAAGTGGTGGAGGCGCTCTGGAAGCTTACCAATGGTGAAGCCTTTGTGACCTCCGATGTGGGTCAGCACCAGATGTTTGCAGCCCAGTACTACAAGTTTGATAAGCCCAATCGCTGGATCAACTCCGGCGGCCTTGGCACCATGGGCTTCGGCCTGCCAGCGGCTATGGGGGTCAAGTTGAACTTCCCCGATGACGAGGTGCTTTGCATTACCGGTGAAGGCAGTATCCAGATGAATATCCAGGAGCTGTCGACCTGTAGTCAGTACGATATTCCAGTAAAGATCATCAATCTGAATAACCAGGCCCTTGGTATGGTCAAGCAGTGGCAGGACATGAACTACGAGTCCCGTCACTCCCAGTCCTACATGGAGTCCCTGCCGGACTTCATCAAACTGGCAGAGGCCTATGGCCACCTTGGTGTCCGAATCGACCGAAAGGAAGATCTGGTGCCAAAGCTCAAAGAAGTGCTGGCGATGAAAGACCGGCTGGTTTTCGTTGATATCTACGTGGACCGTTTTGAACACGTCTACCCGATGCAGGTGGCCCGTGGTTCAATGAAGGACATGTGGCTCAGCAAGACGGAGAGGGTCTGATCATGCGTCGAATCATTTCTGTTTTGCTTGAAAACGAGCCCGGTGCACTGTCCCGTGTTGTTGGTCTGTTCTCGCAGCGTAACTACAACATTGAAACGTTGACGGTGGCGCCGACCGAGGACGAAACCCTGTCGCGCCTGACGGTAACAACCACAGGCTCGGACAAAGTCATCGAGCAGATCACCAAGCAGCTCAACAAGCTGATTGAAGTGGTCAAGCTGGTGGATCTGACGGAGGGCTCCCACATCGAGCGTGAGCTGATGCTGGTCAAGCTCAAGGCCACCGGGTCCCAGCGTGCCGAGATCAAGCGTACGGTTGATATCTTCCGTGGCCAGATTGTGGATGTTACCAGCTCGGTCTATACCGTTCAGTTGGCCGGTGCCAGTGAAAAACTGGACGGCTTTATTCAGGCGGTGGGTACCTCGGGCGTGCTTGAGGTTGTTCGCAGCGGGGTTTCGGGCATCGCCCGTGGTGAAAAGGTATTAAGCCTGTAACAGGCACTGACATCATTCTGTACAATGACGGCCCCCAAAAGGCCAATACAATATTATAGAGGTTTTCCATGCAGGTTTATTACGATAAGGATTGTGATCTTTCCATCATTCAGGGCAAGAAAGTTGCCATCATCGGTTTTGGCTCACAGGGGCACGCGCATGCATGCAACCTGAAAGAGTCCGGTGTGGATGTAACGGTTGGTCTGCGCCCAGGTTCTTCTTCCATTGCCAAGGCGGAAGCCTATGGCCTCAAAACCAGTGACGTTCCCGCAGCCGTTGCCGCAGCGGATGTCGTTATGGTTCTGACGCCGGACGAGTTCCAGGCCCAACTGTATAACGCAGAGATCGAGCCGAATCTGAAGCAGGGCGCCACTCTGGCGTTTGCCCACGGTTTTGCGATCCACTACAACCAGATCGTGCCGCGCAAAGATCTGGATGTGATCATGATTGCCCCGAAAGCGCCGGGCCACACTGTGCGCACCGAATTTACCCGTGGCGGCGGTATCCCCGATCTGATTGCCATCTTCCAGGATGCTTCCGGCAACGCCAAGAACCTGGCGCTCTCGTACGCCAGCGGTATCGGTGGCGGCCGCACCGGCATCATCGAAACCACCTTCAAGGATGAGACTGAAACCGATCTGTTTGGTGAGCAGGCTGTTCTCTGTGGTGGTACCGTTGAGCTGGTAAAGGCGGCCTTCGAAACACTCGTGGACGCCGGTTACGAGCCTGAAATGGCGTACTTCGAGTGTCTGCACGAGCTGAAGCTGATTGTTGACCTGATGTACGAGGGCGGTATTGCCAACATGAACTACTCCATCTCCAACAACGCGGAGTACGGTGAGTACGTGACTGGTCCGGAGATCATCAACGAGCAATCCCGCGAAGCTATGCGCAATGCCTTGAAGCGCATCCAGACCGGTGAATACGCCAAGATGTTTATTCAGGAAGGCAGCAGCAACTACCCGTCCATGACGGCCCGTCGCCGCATTAATGCCGAGCATCAGATTGAGACCGTTGGCGAAAAACTGCGCTCCATGATGCCCTGGATCTCCGCGAACAAGATCGTGGACAAAGACAAAAACTGATCCGGTACCTCGGACTGGTTTGGAAAACGCGGCCCGGGTGGCCGCGTTTTTCGTATATACTCCGCCTAAATGCTTTCCGGAGTGATTGGAATGACTGATGAAAAGAAGCAGGCCGAAACACAGGCTGAAAAGAAAGATGTTCGGGGACGGTCAGACGTCTCTGGTCATGAACATGATATTGAGTCCGGCGAAGTTGTCGAGGAAGAGTTGGTAGAGGGGGCGCCGGTTCGTCGCAAGGGGATATACCTGCTGCCTAATGCGCTGACAACGGCTTCCCTGTTCTCTGGCTTCTACGCGATCGTTTCCGCCGCAAACGGCGTATTCGACAATGCCGCGATTGCGATCTTTGTATCCATGATCCTGGATGGGCTTGACGGTCGGGTTGCCAGGTTGACCAATACTCAGAGTAAGTTCGGCGAGGAATACGACAGTCTCGCGGATATGGTCGCCTTTGGTGTGGCTCCGGGTATGGTGGCGTTCTTCTGGTCGCTGAACAGTCTTGGTCAGGTTGGTTGGGCCATTACCTTTATCTATGTGGCGGGAGCTGCTTTGCGGTTGGCGCGATTCAACACCCAGATCGGCTCCATGGACAAGAAGTTTTTCGTGGGGCTGCCCAGTCCTGCGGCTGCAGCGTGTGTTGCCGGGTTAGTGTGGTGTTTTCATGCGATGGAGCCGGCCAGTTGGCTAACCCTCATGACGATTATCGTCGTTGGCGGTTGTGGTGTGTTGATGGTCAGCAACATTCTCTATAAGAGTTTCAAGGACCTGGATATGCGGGGGCGGGTGCCGTTCGCTGCAATACTCCTGGTGGTGCTGATGTTTGTGGTTGTCGCGCTTGATCCGGCAACAGTCCTGTTTAGCGGGTTCCTTATCTATGCGTTGTCGGGGCCGGTTTTTGCACTGTTTAGAAAATCGCGCCGCTCGGCAGGCGAGTCGGCGTAATTTCGGCCTGAAAAATGAACGTTCTGATTGCGGTTTGATCAGCGTTATAGGGGGTAACCGAAACAGAGTAAAATTAATTGATTAACCTCGTTGACACATTCTCAGGGCTCTGTAGAATGCGCATCTCTTTCGAGGGGAACGCCACCGAGGCGGACCAGAAATTGAAAGGCAACCGTTTGAATTTGTTGGCAGTTTTTCGGTTTAAAACCGAAGTCAAAATAAACGGTTGACAAGGCAGCGATTCGATGTAGAATACGCCACCTTGATCGGGCAAGCCCCGAACGCTCTTTAAAAAGTTAACCAAGTAATTCGTGTGGGCGCT
>Ga0207880_1000275_pt1 | contig 22467 bp, 18 predicted proteins | sample MalvirmetagMSP91_FD_184226 | JGI IMG/M metagenome (GOLD analysis project Ga0207880, IMG submission 184226) | Marine viral communities from the Deep Pacific Ocean - MSP-91 (SPAdes) | ecosystem: Environmental > Aquatic > Marine > Oceanic | place: Pacific Ocean | collected 2011-04-27
GTCAATATGGCATTACAGACCGTAGACTGTATTTCGGGGTAATTACTTCTAAATGTCCCTGCGCCTCTTATGGTTGGACCTTGGGGTGTCAAAAATCCGGTAACACCAGATGAATCGACATGCTAATCTGGTGTCTCCTGGTTGCTTTTATGAGGATGTGTCGTGGACAGAAATACTGTTTTGTTGAGTGTTGTACTGGTGATTACACCCTTGTCTGTCAGTGCCGCCAGCTGGTGGGATACCGGCAAGGAACTGCTCGGTGGCAACACGGGAAACACGACAGAATCCGCTGCGCCGGTCAGTGGGCTCTCCAGCGATGAAATTGCCGCAGGGTTGAAAGAGGCGTTGCGGGTGGGTGCCGGTAATGTGGTTTCACAGCTTGGGACTCAGGATGGATTTTACCTCGACGACGCGATTCGTATTCCTTTGCCCCCTCAACTTCAGCAGGCCAAAGGTGTTCTTGAGCAGGTGGGCATGGGCGCCAGTTTGCAGGAGCTTGAAATGAAACTGAACCGGGCTGCCGAGGCGGCTACTCCGCGGGCAAAGGCGATGTTTCTCGATGCCATCAGTGCCATGACCATCGACGATGCGAAGAAGATTTACAGTGGCTCGGAAGATGCCGCTACCCGCTATTTCAGTGACAAAATGCGCGGCCCCCTCGCGGAGGAAATGCGCCCGGTGATTGAAGCCAGCCTCGCAGAGGTGGGCGCACTACAGACCTACGATGCGATTGTCAGCAAATACAAGACCCTGCCTTTTGTCCCCGATCTCAAAGCCGACTTGACGGACTACACGATAAACGGGGGGATGGACGGCATCTTCTACTATCTGGCGCGGGAAGAAGCTGCGATCCGTGAGAATCCAGTCAAGCAAACCACCTCGCTGTTGAAAAAACTGTTTGGCCAGCCCTGAACCAGACCCGGCAATATGGCCGATAAAAATATACGTTGATTTCGAGGCCATGCAGCCTGTTCTGGTCTCCATATCGTCGCTCTCTCATAGGGGTTGCGGGGCTATACCCATCAAAATTCCCTATCAGTCTCTTTGCAGAATACTATCTGTTAATGGTTTATCCTGATGCCACGAAAAGAGGCATGGAAGTTAAAATTCGCGTAGGATCGTAACCCTGCCCGGTCCTGTGGGGCGAGTCGTTAAATCATTAAACTCGGTATCACGGTCAGGTTTGTTGTGAAACTGACATGATCCTCTGAAATGAGAATGAGCCCGAAGCCAGGGTTTCCATGTTTCGATCAGTGCACCAGCCAACGGTGTTCAGACCTGGAGAGAAAGCGAATGACAACAATAGGTATCCCCAAAGAAATTTATCCCGATGAAAGGCGTGTTGCCGCCACCCCCACCTCCGTTCAAAAGCTGCTCAAGCTCGGCTATGAGGTATTGGTTCAGTCGGGAGCTGGTGAACCAGCGCATTATGATGATGAAGCCTATATCAATGCCGGCGCGGCAATTGCTGTTGATGCGCCTGCGCTCTGGAGCCAGGCAGATTTTATTCTGAAAGTACGTGCTCCTATGGAAAACGCCATGCTCAACAGGCATGAAGTTGACATGATGAAGCAGGGCGCTGGTCTGGCCAGCTACATCTGGCCGGCACAAACCCCTGAACTGCTGGAGAAGTTTGCGGCAAAAGGGGCCACGGTGTTCGCTATCGACAGCCTGCCCCGGATCAGTCGCGCGCAGAAAATGGATGCCCTTAGTGCCATGGCCAATATTGCCGGTTATCGCGCCGTCATTGAGGCGGCCAACCACTTCGGCCGTTTTTTTACCGGCCAGGTGACGGCGGCCGGGAAGGTCCCCCCCGCCAAGATCATGGTGATTGGTGCTGGCGTGGCAGGCCTTGCTGCCGTTGGTACCGCTAACAGCATGGGTGCCATCGTGCGTGCTTTCGATACCCGCCTCGAAGTGAAGGAGCAGGTGGAGAGCATGGGTGCCGAATTCCTCGAGCTGGATTTTGGCGATGAAGATGGCAGTGGTGGTGGCGGTTATGCCAAACAGATGAGCGATGAGTTCATCAAGGCCGAGATGGCACTGTTTGCCGAGCAGGCAGAAGAGGTGGATATCATTATCACCACTGCTCTGATTCCCGGCCGTCCGGCACCAAAACTGATTACCGCCGAGATGGTGGCTGCGATGAAGCCCGGCAGTGTGATTGTCGATCTGGCCTCGGAGCGGGGCGGTAACTGTGAACTCACCGAGCCGGGCAAGGTCGCTGTGCATCACGATGTGTCCATTATCGGTTATACCGATCTGCCCAGCCGCATGGCAAAGGTGTCCAGTGATCTCTATGCCAGCAATCTGACACACTTGATGAACGATCTGACACCTGAGAAGGATGGTCAGCCCAGCGTTGATATGGAAGACACCGTCATTCGTGGACTCACGGTTGTTCACGATGGTGAAGTTACCTGGCCACCACCGAAAGTGGAGGTGGCGGTGAATACCGCGCCACCGCCGAGTACTGAAGAGCCATCACCCAAGGGTAACAAGGCCAAAGAGCCCTCCGTGATTGGCCGGTGGCTGGGCAAGGGGTTGCTGCTGCTGGTGACGGTGCTGGCGCTGCTGGGTATTGGTAGCTACGCACCTCCGAGTTTCCTTACCCATTTTACGGTGTTTGTCCTGGCCTGTTTTATCGGCTGGCAGGTGATCTGGAATGTGACGGCGTCCCTCCACACCCCTCTGATGAGTGTGACCAATGCGATCAGTGGCATTATCGTGATCGGGGCGTTGCTGCATCTGGCGCAGTCTGAAAGCGGTGCAGTGGGCATCATGGCTTTTATCGCCGTGCTGATTGCTACCATCAATGTGGCCGGGGGCTTTCGGGTTACCCACCGCATGCTGAAAATGTTTCGCCGATAAGGAGGGCACACCATGAGTCCAGGAATCGTCAGTGTGGCCTACGTAGTGGCCAGTATATTATTCATTCTCAGCCTCGGTGGTTTGAGTCATCAGGAGTCTGCTCGCCGCGGTAACTACTATGGTGTCGCCGGTATTCTGATTGCCGTTGGCGTCACCATAGCCAATGTCGGCACGGGCGATATGGTCGCCATTCTGGTTGCGATCGTGCTCGGCAGCATTATTGGTATTTTTCTCGCCAACCGGGTCGAAATGACCCAGATGCCGCAATTGGTAGCCCTGCTGCACAGCTTTGTCGGTCTGGCTGCCGTGCTGGTGGGCTTCTCCGGTTACATCGAACCATTGATCGTGACCCACGGTGCGGAGCACACCATCAAGCTGGTCGAGATATTCCTCGGCATTTTCATCGGTGCGGTAACCTTTACCGGATCGCTGATCGCCTGCGGCAAGCTGGATGGCCGTGTGTCCAGCAAAGCATTGACCCTGCCGGGTCGTCATCTGATGAACCTGGTGGCACTGGCCATTACCGTGGCACTGGGAATCATGTTTGTCGGTGCCGACAGTCACTGGGCCGGATTGCTGGCACTGATTATCATGACCATTATCGCTAGTGTGCTGGGTGTCCACCTGATTATGGCTATCGGCGGTGCCGACATGCCGGTGGTGGTTTCCATGCTCAACAGCTACTCGGGTTGGGCCGCCGCCTCTATCGGTTTCATGCTGGGCAACGACCTGTTGATTGTGACCGGCGCACTGGTGGGCAGCAGTGGTGCCATCCTCAGTTACATTATGTGTCGCGCCATGAATCGCTCCTTTATCAGCGTGATTCTCGGTGGCTTTGGCCAAACGACCAGTAGCAGCAGTGCATTGACGGGGGATGAAAGTGTTCAGGAAACCTCCATCGATGAGCTCGCCGAGGAACTGTTGTCTTCGGATTCGGTAATTATCGTGCCCGGCTATGGCATGGCAGTGGCCCAGGCGCAGAATGCAGTGGGCGACATTACCAAGTTGTTGCGCGAGAAGGGGATTACGGTGCGGTTTGGTATCCATCCGGTGGCGGGTCGATTGCCGGGGCACATGAATGTGTTGCTGGCAGAGGCCCACGTTCCCTATGACATCGTGCTGGAAATGGATGAAATCAACGAAGACTTTCCTTCAACAGACGTGGTGCTGGTGATCGGTGCCAATGACACCGTCAACCCGGCTGCTGCCGAGGACCCGGGCAGCCCCATCGCGGGTATGCCTGTTCTCGAAGTCTGGAAATCCCGTCAGGTAGTGATACTGAAACGCGGTATGGCAACCGGCTATTCCGGTGTGGAAAATCCCCTGTTTTACAAGGATAACACCCGGATGTTATTTGGCGATGCCAAGGAAACCGTGGATAAGTTGCTGGGTGCACTGCGTTCATGACCCGGTGGATTTGACCACAAGCGGTCTGCGGCGCAGACCGCTTCAATCAGTGCAAATCGCTTCGCTCATTACCGCGCTCAAGCACGTAATGAACAGAAAATCGATGCCTGACCGGTACCTCCTGTCTGCCGGGTGTCGCTCCTTCTGGATAACATGCTGATCAACAATCGGGACTCCTCCCCGCCATTTTTTGGGCATATAATTTGATGAATTTATGAAGCAGCATATCGGCGTGGTACAAACGATCCCCGATTTCCAGTCTGAGCTGGAGGTGCTGGCCGGGGGGCTGCAGGACGGCCAGCCCGGAATGCCTTCAGCCATTCTGGTGCAGCTCTTCTTTTCTTCCGATAACCTTGAGTGGATAAATCAGGTAACTGAGGCTGTGCTGACCGTCATGCCCGAGGCGATTGTCGTCGGTGCGACCACAGATGGCGAGATTGCCAACGGCAAGACACTGACCAATAGTACCGTCTTCTCCATTTCCGTTTTTGCAAAAACCACCCTGCGGGTGGTTGCCGATACCTGCCTTCCCGGAGAGGAGCTGGCGCTCGGGGAAGAACTGCGAGACCAGCTGCTCAAGCAGGAGCAGCAGATTGCCGGTGTGCTTTTCCTGGCGACGCCCCTGTCAATCAATGTCAGCAGGTTGCTGGATGGACTGGCCTCTGGTGGCATCAATTTCCCCCTGTTCGGCGGCGGTGCAGGCGATTATGCCGTCATGGAACACAGCCTTGTTATTGCCAACCGTCAGACCATTGACTGTGGGGCGGTGGTGGTTGCCCTGGTCAGCGACGATCTGGTTGTCAAGGAATATACCTATTCTGGCTGGATGCCGCTGACCAGGGAAATGACCATTACCGCCACAAAGAATGACAGGATTGCCACCGAGATTGATGGTCGGCCTGCCTATGACGTGTACAGCGGTTATCTGGGTATCGAGAACGATCAGCAATTTTTCCTCAACTCCCTGGAATTCCCGTTTCTGGTGAAGCGCGATAACGAACTGCTTGGCCGCACGCCCATGAAGACAACCGAGGACGGCGGGATACATTTCATTGCTGATGTTAGACCCGGTGATAAATTTCGTATCGGTTATGGTGATCCCAAAGAAATTATTGCCCACGCCAAACATGTTCGTGATGAGCTGGGCGAATTTTGTCCCGAGGCTATTTTTCTCTATACCTGCTGCTGCAGGCGCTTTCTGATGCAAAATGACGTTGAAATGGAAACGCTGCCATTTGAAGAAGTCGCACCAACCGCCGGTTTCTATACCTATGGTGAATTCCTGGGTAAGGGCAGTCACATCAGCCATTACAACTCCACCATGTTGGTGGTGGGTATGCGGGAGGGGGAGCCGAAACAACCGGTGACGGATAACGTTATCCGTCAGAAACCTGGGGCCGATCTGGCCGAGAAACCCGACCTGTACAAAAATCAGCACATCCGTGTGGTAACCCAGCTCATTCACTTCATCGAAACCATCACTGCCGAACTTGAAGATCGAAACAGGGAGCTGATGCAGCTGGCGGTGACGGATAAGCTGACCGGCTTGTTCAATCGGGCCAAACTTGATCAGGTACTGGATGAAGAGATTGTCCGCCACAACCGTTATGGCACGGAATTCTGCGTCATCATGGCGGACATCGATGACTTCAAGATGATCAACGACACCTTCGGTCATCACAAGGGCGATGCTGCGCTGATGGCATTTTCGGACATTCTTCGGCACAGCATTCGTGTCAATGACACGGCCGGTCGCTGGGGTGGAGAAGAGTTCCTGATTGTTCTGCCGCACACCTCGGTCGATGCGGCCGCACAGACCGCTGAAAAGATCCGCACACTTGTGGCGAGCGGTGATTATGGTGAGGTTAAAACCGTCACAGCCAGTTTTGGTGTGCTGGCGCACAAGCCCGGTGAAACCGTGGACGACCTGTTGTTGCGAGCGGACATGGCACTGTACGCAGCGAAGCGTAAAGGCCGCAATGCGGTGGTCAGCCAATAGAAATTGCTCGATCTATTGCCCGGTTTTTTCCATCAGATAGCCAGATAACCCATTATCACCACTGCATATCGCAGGCCTTTCCCCGTGGCCACCAGAATAAAAAAAGTGCTGGCGGGGACTTTCATCAGACCGCCGATCACCGTCAGGGCATCGCCGCCTATCGGCAGCCAGGTCATCAGCAGACTCCATTTTCCGTAACGGTTGAACCAGTTTTGTGCCCGCTCTATATCCCGCTTGCGGGTGTTAAACCAGCGGCGTTTCGAGTAGTCCCCCAAACGCAGCCCGATCCACCAGTTAACCCCTGCACCCAGGGTATTGCCAGTGGTTGCGAACAGCCACAGCAGCAGAGGGTCGAGTCCATCCCGTAGCTGTGCGACCAACAGAATCTCGGAATAAAAAGGCAGTAGGGTGGCCGCACCAAAAGCGACGGCACAAAGCAATAAATAATCTGTCATGGGGTTACCGGAGACCAGTCAGTCATGGGGGAGGGACCTGCTTGACCATGGGTAAAAGGAATGCCGGTGAGCATAAAGACTATAGGGGTTCGCTTCAAACAGGTACTGCAAACAATAACAAGTTAAGCGCCTAGAAGTATTTTGGTCGACGCTACGTCTGGATGACACAGTAACGGGGCGGATGCACGCCAAAATGAAACCTTGGCGAAATTTGAACAGCGCTGAGTCCTGCGGTTTTCAGCTGTTAGGAGTTCAGTAAAACCGCAGGGCCGATAGCGCGAGATCCGCTTCGAAGGCGCGCCCGATAGCCACAAGGCCTATCCGTTTCAGGTTACGGAGATTGAGCGGCGTCTCGGTGCGATGGGCAACGAAGTCATTGAACGGCAACCTGAGGGTTTGCCATTCCGGTTTGACCTTGAAGGGCTGACGGTAAGACTGCCAGGGTCTGCTCAGTTCGGTGGTTCTCAGGTGAACGGCATACTCTTCCGCCGGACCGCAGACATCCAGTTCGATGCCCTGCCACGCGCTACCGTCCACGGCTGTTTGGTCGGTGGATAAATCCAGTGCCATCTGCAGAAACCCGCCGTTATTCTCGAGGCTCACCCGGCCGCGCATGCGCAATGCCAAACGGTTGCCGATAGTTTCACGGGTCAGGGTGCCTTCCGACAGCCCACCCATCACACCGTCGGTGACCAGCCGCCACCGGCATGCATTGCTGTCGGCGGGGCGATCTGATTCAAGGCTGTCAAAAATAACGGAGGAGGCCATGACTATTATCGATCCTTTTTACTCGTTTGAGGTGCCGGTTTGGGAACAGCCATGAAGACCAGATAAACCAATGCCAGAACGACTGTCGCGGCAGAAAAATTTGCTAGGCGGCGGTAGGTTGGGCGATCTGGAAAACGGTGGCAGATTACTGTGTAGCGCCCAGCGATTGTCTCTTTAAGCCATTTGGCCGAGAGTGGTCTGGCGTCGGAAAACCTGGGAATCCGGCCTCGAGAAGGGCTGTTTTCGGCGGCTGTGGTGATGGTCTGTGGTAGGTCTATGCCGTAATTGGCGGCAATGTTGATGCCGACCAAAAAAAGCGTTTCTTTCTTGTCGGCAATTGCAAGTTCGTGTGCTTCCTGCCAATCCTGTGCCGTGAGGCTTTTCGACATCTTAGCCAGGTCGACAAGCCAGTTCAGGTTGTCTTCGAAGTTACCCATGACCGCATGTAGAACCACCATGAATAGTTCGATGGGTCTGGCCGGTTTTAACAATCCGGTTGCTGTTGAATGTGCTGGTTGGACCCAGGCCAGTTGCGTAAGCCGGTCGGATGTATAGCTGCCCAGGCGACGGTGCAGATCGAGCTTCACATCACTCTGGGGGTGAACAAGTTGGACGCCGTGGTTCGGATCCAGGCCAAAAAAGCGATGAACAGTGCCTTTCCTCTCCAAGTCGGCATACTCATGCGCCCAACCATTCTGCAGTAGCAACTTCAGCGCGCGGGCATGGTGTTCTGGGGCCACCAAAAGATCCATGTCGGCCATCGACCGCAGGGTCCGTTGGGGGTAGTAGTCAGCCAGGCCGACCCCCTTCAAAGCCATGACAGGTATAGCCTGCTGGGCAAACAGGTTGACTACTTTTTCTAACTGATGGGTGCGATGTTGATACGCTATCCACCAGTATTGATAAAGTATTTTGAGACGAGCCTGGTGGATTGATGACAGACCAAAGCGCTGTGTCTGGTGATGGATCAGTGGCGACAGGCGCATAATACCGAAACTCATGGTATCGATGACGATCGTCTGATCCCAGGCATCCAGTAGCTCGCCTGCAGTGACCGCATCCTCAGCCAGACAGAGTTTTAGTGAAAGCTCTTCAATAGATAGCGTTGTCAGCATGGTGTGAACTTTATGGTCTGATCGGCAATGTCATCAAATTCGTCAAGGTGGCTGATGATAATGATGATTTTGTCATCTTTTAACTGCGCGATAGTACGCTTTAGTAAATTGATGGATGTGCGATCGAGGTGATTGGTGGGCTCATCGAGAACCAGTAGTGTATGGTTCGTATAGAGCTCGCGGAGCAGTGCAATTCGCCGGGCTTCTCCCCCCGATAACGCACCGCCACATTCGCCAACCTGATAGTTTTCCGGGTCCTTCAGCACCGGTAACAGCTGCCGTTTCAGTTCGGGGTCGCCGTCACTCCATTGCTGTTCTGCCGCAGGGTGGCCGAATAGTACATTGTCTTTGATCGTGCCGCCGAACAGGGTCACATGCTGATCAATCAAGGCTGTTTGATGGCGCCACAGGGACAGTTCCGGCCAGGGTGTTGGCACACCGTTAATACACAGCTCACCGGCATTGGGCGTTAAATGGCCCAGCAGAATACGGGCCATGGTGGATTTCCCCGCGCCATTTTCACCTTTCCACAGATAAATATTGCCCTGCTCGAGACCGAGCGATGTGTTTTTGATGACTGGCTTATCGGGATAGCTGAAGCAAACGTTGCTCAGGACAATCGACTTTAGCGGTTCTGTGGCACACGAATAGGCGTTTTCGTGCTCGCGGTCTGACTTTGTGGGTTTTAGCTCGGAGGGCAACCTGAAAAATCTGTCGAGGGTTATAGCTGCCTCTTGCGCATCCATAAAGCTGAAAAGTGCGGTGCTTAGCGGTTGTATATGGCTTTGGATAATGCTCAGCAGGAACAGCACAAGCACAAACTCCTGAGCGCTGAGTTCACCACTTTGTATGAGATAAACGCCAAGAAAAAGGGTGGCTACGCGGAGTACGTTGCCGGACCAGTTAAGCCATGACTTCCAGAATAATTGCTCTCGCAGCATACGAGTGTTATCGGAGAGAAACTCGCGGGTATGGTCGTGGTGCTGCGCGGCGGTATCGGCTACCCCGCGACCCATTTTGAATAATTCAAACTTGTCCAGCAGGGCGACTGCCCAGCCATGTTGCCGGCGCCAGGCCGCCTGAAAGGCGACCAGCAGCGGCCGTGTTTTTTGTTTGGTGGTAATACCCAGCAGCGCAATCAGGCCCATGCCGACCAGACAAAATATCACCATGGTTGTACTGAGCCATGCGATAAAGCCCAGCATCGCAAGCACAATAATTGTGCTGATCAGCACCGAGTCCAGCAGTTTGCTGATTCCCTGGCGAATACGCCAGAAGTCGGACATCAACAGATCGTACAAATACGCGCGTTTGGATTGTTTAAAGGCCAGCCACTGCAAACCGGCCAGTTGACGATAGAGTTTGTCGCTCAGCCTGAGGCAGGCCGCATCAATGATTGCGAAGTTATAAAACGCCTGGCGCCACGCCAGCCATTGCGCGAGCGAAAACACAACGACAATACCGGCTATTTCAACAAAAAATGGGCCATCGAAGGCTGTTGGCAGCGGCTGGATGGCACGATAGATCAACAGGGGCCAGCCAATCGATAAGCCCGTCTGGAGCAGGCCCAAGAACAGGCTGCGGTAGAGTTGCCCGTTGGGAATGGCGCGCAACACAGACAACGGTGTAAAGCGAAATGAGTCAGTCATTACCGGAAACTTGTCTCTTGCTGTTCAGGTGCAGCCTGATCACCTTCAGGTAGTCAACGGCAGAGACACCGTTGGTCATGTTGTTGTCGTGGATACGCCGAAAAGCCAGCACATCGGGAAGGACGACATGTTTAACGTTGTGAGTTTTACAGCGGTTAAACCATTCGATGAAATCACCCATTTGCAAAGCTTCATTAAACCCCCCGACACGGTCAAAAAGGCTGCGCCGGCACAGCATCGAGGTTTTGTTGATGCCTGCTAGTGGCTCAGGACGCGCACGGTATGTTGTATTAAAAGCCGATTCGTCATCAAACTCTTGCAATTTTGTGAAGCAGATGTCGAGCGACTGGTCGGCAGTCAGGACAGCGAGCTGGACCTGTAGCTTGTTGGTCGCCCACAGGTCGTCACAATCAAGAAAGGCCAGCCAGTCGGCCTCAGTGTGCTCCAGGGCTGTATTCAGTGTAGCGCTCACCCCGCAATGTGGACGATCGACAAAAACAAGGTTGGGCAACTGCCCGGTGAGCGCCAGAATTTTCTCCCGGCTGCCGTCGGTGGAACCATCGTTGACAACGATAATACGAATATTCTGGTGAGTCTGTTTGCAGGCACTGTCAATGGCTTCGCATACAAACCGCTCGCCATTGTAAACCGGAATAATAATATCGATTAATGGGGCGTTAGCGTTGTTGTCGTCTGTCTCTGTCATCGCACCAGTGCCCCTTTCTTGCGCTGCGATTGGCGACGAAGGACCTCGAACAGGCCCGCACGCATTTTGTCGCTGGCGTAGGTGCCGTTATTCTGGTGCCACCATTTTCTTAACAAGGGGCGCTCAATATTGGCCTCCTCAAATCCGGCATTGCGTAAATTGACGATCAGCTCGGTATCATCGCCAGCCACCAGGCTGGAATCGAACCCGCCGAGGCTGGCAAGAACATGGCTGCGGAGCATCAGTGCACTGGGTACAAATGACCGGTGCTCATCGGTGGGGAGGCGTAACAGGTGTCGGGGCAATACAAGTTCTTCCTGAGCATGCAAAGTCTGATTGCAGGTGACCCAGCCGACATAGGGGTGGGCGTTTAAATACGCCACCTGTGCGCTGGTTTTGTCTGCTTCCCATTCATCATCCTGATCAAGGAAGGCGAGGTATTTACCCGACGCCAGTCCTGCACCTGTGTTGCGGGCCGCTGCCACGCCCCGGTTGGGCGTTGTTACCAGGGTGGCAGTTGGATAGTGCTCAGAAACCAATTGGCGGCCGGCGCCATCATCACTGGAACCATCGTCCACGACGATGAGTTCAATCGATTCATAGGTTTGCTGTTTTACGGTGTCGAGTGTGCGAACAATCGTTTCGGCACCGTTATACAGCGGGATAATGACGCTGACCAGCGGGCGATAAAACCGCCGGAAGTCGTTTATTTGGGGCAGGGGTCTACTCTGTGCGGTCGCTCGTCTTCTGCGCAGGGAATGGCGTAATACGTTCAGGAGATCCAGCTCCTGTGGGGTTTTCTCCACCGACATGTTGTTGCCATGAACATGGTAAATCAGAGTCGCCTCCTCCAGTAACACGATGCCCTGTCGCTGTTCTCTCAGTAGCAGCCACCAATTCACATCTTCGCTATAGCGCAGATTCTCATCAAACGTCATACCGCTATCAAATACCTGTCTCTTGACGAGAATGGCACCCAGATGCACATGGGTAATCTCCTGTGTCTCCGGGTCAAAAAGCATGTTCGGCATGGGCGTGCCGTTGGCGGCGACATAGCGGACTTTTCCGCCAGCGACGCTGGTGTCGGGGTCATCCAGGTGTGGCAGTAGCAACGTCAGTTTGTTCTCGGGCCATTCATCGTCGCCGTCGATAAAACTGATCAGCTCACCACTGGCGTGTTTGAGGCCCGTGTTGCGGGCCGCCGCCGGGCCACGATTTTCCTCATGATTGAGCAAAATCACCTGTGGATACTGACCTTTGATATGTGTCAGTAGCTCATAGCACTGTGCATTCGAACCATCGTTGATGAGGATGATTTCAACAGCAAGCTGCCCATGGCTGATTTCAGCCTGTTGCAGCACCGAGTTGATCGCCCGGTGTAACTCTTCGCCATTGTTGTAAACAGGGGTGATGACACTAAGCATTCATTGATTCCTTAATCGCTCGCCACACGTTCAAAAGACTCGGTTAGCAGGTTCTTATCCGACCCTAAAAGCCATTGGTAGCAAGGGACCGCGTTAATGACCGTGGAGATTTTGCTGAAGGCTTCGGCACGGTGGTGTGGCAAGTGATGCAACGTGGTGGGTGCAATGCTCATCAGTGCTTTGGCTGCCGAGACGGCAAATGTGGTCGATTGAGCGACACCGGGAGAGGCAATGCGCGGCACCAGTATGCCGACCAGATCTGCACTTTCCAGCAGCCTGTCAGGGTAGTGTTCGCCAATATGTAGGATGGCCTTCTGGTCCCGATAATTCTGGGGGTTTCGCAACTGACTGTGCAAATCAGTGAATCGCTCATCAAAATTATCATGATTGATTTTCGCGGACTGATACAGGCTGTGTACTTTAAATGGCGGTTTTGTGCGCAGGACGACATAGTCATCGCCCAGGTAATATCGACCACTGAGCAGGAGCTGCAGACAGCTGGTGGATTTTCCCGAGCCACTCGGGCCGGGAATAAGCCAGCCGCGCTTTCCATCTTCAGAGATGGCACCAGCGTGCATCAGCTGCAGGTCCTGATCGCGGCTCCACCAGTGAAAAATAATACGGAATGAGAATGTCATCTCCCACCAGGGCACCTCATCCGGATTGATGACCCAGTACAGGCCAATGCGCCTGAGCCGCGAGTACAGAAAAACCTGTCTTAGCCAGGGTTGGTAAAAAATCTGCACATCATTCTGGTCAAGGGTGGCGGCGTATCCCTGGCCGTTAAACAAGTCCATTGGCGGGGCTTTTAGCGGGGATGTTGTGCCGCTGCTGTCGGCATAGAGGATAGTGAGATCGGCATCCGATCCGGACTCGCTGGCGAGGTGCGCGAGCGCAGGGAGGAATTGAGCCCGCAGTATCGGGGAGTGCGTTGCCAGATCAACGATGTGGCCACCCAGGTCAAGCCTGTCACGATAGCACAGGGAATCCCTGTCCAGAAGTGCCAGCGTTTCCTCGAAATAGTCACCGAGATTGAACATCGTCGCGGATAGGGGCTCAGTTACGTGGCTTATTCTCTGAGCTCCCAGCCGTCTTCATCCACATCGTGTATCGGGTCAAGTAGCAGCAGATCCTGCATATCAGCGTAGCGGTTGAGCTCTGAGCGTTTGTACTCTTTCGCCGCCGTTGCGATGCCCAGTGCTGCATTACTGGATGCTCTGTCAACCACCAGCTGTTCATTGATCAACTCTTGCCAGATACTCGAGAGCTCAGCCATGGCCGTTGCACGGTGCTCACCCAACGACGCGCAAATCGTTGCGATGGCGGCGTCAGGGTCATCACACGGCAAGGCCTGGATCAGGCCAGCAGCAATGCCCTGAACACTGTAATAAAGCCCGCTATCCAGGTTCGCGATAATACATTCGTCTTCAAAAGTCTCTGCTGCAACTTGTTGATTCAATGTGAAATGGTGCATGGTCTATGAGTGTTCCGTTATAAATATTCGTTATTGACCAGATTTTACACGCAAAGCCTGAAGTTGACGACCTGGCTAACTGGACAAAGGGGGAGTAAGAGGGTGCAGCAAAAGAGGTCAGTAAAAGGGGGGCAGTAAAGGGGTTAGCAAAAGAGTAAGAGTGCAGTGAAAACTGAGAGTCATCCCTTTTACACTGATACTGTCGGTCGACTGCCAGGTGGGTCAAAAACTACTTAACATGGGCTGCCGACAGCATCTGCGGATGTGTCTTGCCATGAAAAAACATATAACATTTAATCCAGTGAAGGTACGATTGAACAGCGCAACGACTGTAGAGCCCGACCAGCATCTACTCGTTAATTGAACCAGGGAACGGTGACACAGCCATGATCGAATGCACTTTCAAACAGACTGTTGAGATAAACAGCCTTCCCCTTTTTCAGAAAAAACAATGGTCATCCGTACATTACAGGCCAGCCTGTTTGTATGCCCGCCCGGACAATAAAATAAACAGCAAAAATAACAAAGGGTTAAATAATAAATGGTCACCACTCTAATATATTAGAGTGGCCGCCTTTTAATAATTATTATGAGGCCGAAGGCCTCATTAACAGACTGTTATGCAGCTCTTAGAAAGGAGAGGTAGAGTGCAAGGAGTAGGGTTGTCAGCTTTAATATTGTCGGTTGTGGCTGTTTTCGCACCATTTGCAGGCGTTTTCATTTCAGGTCTTTCAGGTCTTTTAGTTTGTTTTTCAGCTTACAAGCTAAATAAGTATGGTGTCGCTGCCCTCATAATTAATTTAGTTAACCTGTTTTTCCTTTCTCCAGTATTTTTTATAGCAGCGCTTGGCGAGAGCGAGTCAATTTTACGGTCTTCTGGCCCAGATCTAGCTACGGTATTTTGGTCAATTGTTGGCATCCAGTTTTTGGCAGTAATAATATTCTTCGCAACCCGAATTATCAGGTCGCTCAGCAATGCATAACAAGCCGCATCAGTACGCGGCCAATGGCCGCCGAACGCCCCTGTCGGGGCGCCGCTGTGCTCCGCGTTAGGGCCTCAGCCACGGAAGAATGGTGACAGGCTCCAGTGGATCGAGATGTAACACCAGAAGAGGAGACATCAAATGTCATTGAAGGAATTCAAGATCGGATTAGTGGAACTGTACCAAGGTGAGGTGATCGGCGAGGTATTGTTTTCTCGAATGCTCGAGCGCTACAGTAGTGCAGACCAACTGTACAAGCTTGGAGCGTTACTCCAACTCGAGACCGAAGCCAAGGCTCGCCTCCGGCCGGCTGTTAGGCAGCTTGGTCTCGACCTCATCGAGCTTGATGAGTCGCGTAATAAGGGAAATGAGTTCTATCGAACTTTTGAAGGAATGGATTGGGAGGCTGCAATGGCGCATCTTGCGACAGTCATCAAGCCGTTTGTGCAACGCTATCGTCAGATCGTCGAGGTGGCTCCTCCAGAATACAAGCAGCTAGCAAACTCAATGGTAGTACATGAACAGTCGATTCAAGACGCCGCCGAGCTCGAGGCAGCAGGCGATGGCGATCGTTCTATGGATGACGTTGTCAAGCAGTTGGTCTTCCCATTGCCGAAGTAAGTCTGAGAGCTTGCTATTGTCGGGTCCCGTATGAGCCCTAATATGGGCGTGAGATTAAGTGGGGTCAGATTAGATTTTTTGCGGGCCGACCCATCCTCACAGATTTAACTCGCCTGCCAGAAAATGTGATCTGACCCCCACTTATTTATAGACGCGCTCCGAGCCGCCGATGGGGGCGACTATGAGCCATTGTTGGATTTTGTTAGCGAATAGAAAAGATGGATTTATTTAACAATAGGGAAGTTTCGCTATTTATTTGGTTTTGTATTGCTTTGGCATTTTCTCTAAGCAAGGAGACCATTCGTAAATCACTTCGAGATTTAATAAAAGCAGCATTTCATAAAGCTCTTGTCAGGATATATCTTCTTATGCTGATCTATATAGCTTTTTTGATTTACATGCTTTCGGAAGTCGGGCTATGGGATTTCGACCAAACCAAGACGACAATTATTTGGACATTTACAGCAGCGCTTGTCACGTTGTTTCGTCACGATCAAATTCGGGAAGATCCTAATTATTATAAAAAGGCTGTGAGGGATAACATCAATTTCGTTGCGGTCATCGAATTTGTGGTGACCTTTTACAGTTTTCCGTTTCTTGTTGAGTTTATCCTTGTTCCCGCTTCCTTTTTTGTTGTGGCCGTATATGAGTTTTCAAAGTTGCAGGAAGAAAATAAGATCGTCGTAGATTTTTTCGATAAGTTGTCGACTCCCTTCGGATTGCTGGTTTTAACATATGCTGGACATAATTTTTATATTTATGCGGGAGAGTTTTTTGTTTGGGGAACTCTGACCGATTTCACAACGCCAATAATACTATCCTTACTGTTCTTACCCTTCGTCTACATGGTTGCAGTTTATTCATCCTATGAGCGGGTGTTTGGCCAGATAGAAATAAACTCATCAAACAGAGATATTTCCCGATACGCCAAGTGGAAAGCGATATTTGGGTTTCATCTGCGTTTTAAACTTCTCGAAAGGTGGTCTCACGCAACCTTTATATCTCCGCTGAATAGTCGGGAAGAGGTAAGAAGTTCAATAGAAGATATGAGGGAACTTGCTGGATATGAAAGAAAGGATAATCCGGTTCCGTTAGAAGATGGATGGATGCCAATAAAAGCAAAGGATTTTTTGAGAGAGGAAGGCTTTAAGGCCGGAGATTATAAGTATGTGGGGGAGGGCGAATGGTTTGTCTCTTCCAATAACGTGGAAATCGGAGATGATATATTACCAAATTCTTTGTGGTATTACGTCTCGGGTAATCCAAAAATAGCTAAAGATTTAAAGCTCAAGCTTTATGTGCATCAGCCTGATCAAGAGCAGGTTGCAAAAGAAAAGCTTATAGAGGTTGGTCGCGTTCTGATAAATAAAGCTTTGGGCGAAGAGTTGGACGAGGCCCTTATCCGGGCAATCATGGAGGCAAGGAACGAGCAGATTACAGCTAAAGGAAAGAGCATATCTGTGATCAAGGAAGACTGGCCTAATGGTAAGCCTGGTCAGTATGATATCTCGATTTTAATTCACAGTGAGTAAGCTATTTAACGGTGCTATTCACCATATATAACTGCTTCAAACTAAGCTAAGTGTTTATCGTTGTAGATTAAAACATTAGGTTGTAACTTGAAATGATGATGGATATAACCTGTATGCCTTAGTTCTCAATATTAAGCGAGTTACGAATTGCGTTGCCATAAACAGGTATGTGGAACGGAGAGTAGCAATGAACAAAAAGCTCAGTCCCCAAAGCTCGCTGGCGGAGCAGATTTTACTTTTGAAAATTATGTGGGTGCATACTATTTGGCGGCTCTTTTGAATGAGGGTTATGCCACCGGTGTGAAAGATCATTATGTCTCGCGTGTGGCATTTCAGCAACGCAACTTCGGAGAGCCTCTCGATGATGTGATCGTTGATTTTGCACAATAAAAGGGGCCGGTGACAACTGATTGCCATTCCCATTTAATTTTCACCGGTCTTCTGCTCTTTACATGGCCCGGTCTTCTTACCGGGGCACAATTTTGGCACAGTCCAGAAACGAAAAAGGCCTGCGATTGGCTGCAGGCCTTTAAATACGTGGTGCCCAGAGGCGGAATCGAACCACCGACACGAGGATTTTCAATCCTCTGCTCTACCAACTGAGCTATCTGGGCATTTCTACCAGTGGTAACTGGCGAAGGCGCGTATTAAACCTTCTCATATTTCCAGCGTCAAGGGCGGGCGCGGAAATTATTCCGAAGGCGGTACGTAGCCCTCCGCCTGATCGATGTCCTGACCGGAGAGAAACCTGTCCCGCTGTTCGTTCAGGTAAGTGCGGGCGGTCATATCCATCATGTTGAGGTGTTTTTCGTTGATCAGGCGGGTCTGGTGTTCGAGCCATTCCAGCCAGGCCTGTTTGGAGACGTGTTCGTAGATATCCTGTCCTTTGGGGCCGGGGAAGGGCGGCGCATCGAGTCCTTCCAGTTCCCGGTTGAGCTTTTTGCAGTGAACCATACGTGCCATGAAATTACCCTGTTGATTGGTTGGATTGTTGCCGTTCTTGCAATTCCTGTAAAAGTTGCCTGACGGGCTGGGCGGTGCCCACCGCCAGTGTTGACTGGGGGTTATACCAGACCAGCGCGCTGGTATCCATGACCTGCGGCTGCGGCTGAACGGTGATCAGCGCGGGTTGGTAGTCCAGATGGTAGTGACTGAAGCTGTGGCGTCGACCGGACAGTAATTCCCAGTCTGTTGCGCGGTAACCGAGGCTGTTACAGGTCTGTTCTATCTCGTCTTCATGGTCGCACTGGGGAAACACCCAGAGTCCGCCCCACAAACCACTGGCGGGGCGCTGCTGCAATAGCACGTCCCCCGCCGGATTTTGAATGACCAGAAACAGGCATTGGCGAACGGGCTGTTGCCGACGGGGTTTTTTGCCGGGGTAGCGGGTGGGCGTGCCCTCTGCCAGTGCTTTGCATCCCTCTGAGAGCGGACATTGGCCGCAGGCCGGTTTGCTGCGGGTGCAGAGGGTGGCGCCGAGATCCATGATTGCCTGGGTGTAATCGCCAAAGCGCTGCGCCGGGGTATGTTGCTCGGCCCATTCCCAGAGTTGTCTGGCGACTGATACCTGGCCTGGCCAGCCGTCGATGCCATGGTAGCGGGCAAGCACCCGTTTTACGTTGCCGTCGAGGATGGCGGCCCGTTTGTCGAGAGCAATGGCACAGATGGCGCCAGCGGTGGAGCGGCCGATGCCGGGCAATGCCATTAATTGTTCCTGGGTATCCGGAAAAACACCGCCATGCTCTGTACAAACTTGCTGTGCCGAGCGATGCAGGTTGCGGGCCCGGGCGTAGTAACCGAGTCCGGTCCACTGTTGCAATACATCATCGAGCGGGGCTGTTGCCAGTGATGAAATGTTGGGGAAACGCGCCATGAACCGCTGAAAGTAGGGGATAACGGTACTGACCTGGGTTTGCTGCAACATGATTTCCGACACCCATACCCGATAGGGGTCTTTGTTCTGCTGCCAGGGCAAGTCCTTGCGGCCGTGCTGGTCAAACCAGCACAGCAGCTGTTCGGAAAATGTTGCAGACACTATTGGAAGATACCCTTGAGCACCTCATCGATCAGTTGTTTTTTGGGGTCCGTGGGCTCTTTATCAGCTGATGGCTCTTCATCGGCTGAGGGCTCTTTATTGGTTGAGGACTCTTTATCAGCTGAGGGCTCTTTATCAGCCGAGGGCTCTTCAACCGCTGAGGGCTCTTCTATGGCTGAAGGCTCTTCTGTGGCGGTAGATGGCTGTTTCAGGTATTTATCAAACAGCTTTTCCTTGAGAAGATCCTGCACTTTGCCCTGAATCAGCTGGTTGATGAATTGCTTGTCGGGCAGGCAGCTGCCCCCACCGTTTTCGGCAAAAGAGCCGGTGCAGCGGAATGGAATGTCCCGGTTCTGGATGGATTTACTTTTGATGGTACAGCCGGTCTCCGAGGTGGTGTCGCCGCGCAGATTGGCCTTGATCAGCATGTCGTAGGTCTCCCTGCCGAGATGAGCCGAGCCGTTGCCGGAAACCAGCATATTGCCGATGCCGGTGGTAAAACCGGGCAGGGTAATCTGCTGGTCCTGCCATTTGATGGTGCCCTGCATGTCCTGCAGGGTGGTGTGATTGGGCCAGGTTCTGCCGGTCAATGTTCTGCCCTCTACCAGGGAGGCCATTTCACAATAGCTTTTTTCCACATTGATATTGTCAACCTGCAGCTCCGAGAAGCTGAAGTCGCCGTTGCCGTTCATGTTATCCAGCAGGGCATCGCTATTATCGCCGGCGCTGCTGCCGGTGAAATTCATGGTCAACTTGCCGTGGATATCGCCCTGTTCGGCCAGTGTCACCAGCGCTTTGTGCAGGTCTATTGCAGCGACGTTCTGGGTGAAGTTGACGGTTGGGGTGGCTCTGCCAAGGTCTGCCCTGGCGGTGGTTTTGAAAGTGCCGCCAAATATGCCGCCGGAGAGTTCGCTGACTTGCACTACTTTGCCATTGGCCAGCAGTTTGAGGAGGAGATTGTCCACGCGGATGTTATCCGCCGTCAGGCTTGCCAGGCTCAGTTCCACTTCACCCTTGCCGCCTTCGAGCAGTGCCAGTGGTGCCAGCAGTGGGGTGAGGAGGGCGGCCTGCTGTTCGGTGGATTCCGTTTCGCTGGTGGCGGGCAGGACAAGGTGATTGCCCTCTATTTTCATGGCTAGCTGGCGAGTCCCCTGGAGTTGCATGGTCATGTTGCCGGTCGCATTAAATTCGTCCAGCGCCAGTTTCAGGTTGCTCAGGGCGACGGTTTTTTCCGATACCGCAAACGTGCTGCTGATACCAACCTTTTTGAAACCCTCCGGCGTTTCCATCGGCAGCTCTGCCAGAATCAGGTTCTGCAATGACAGTTCGCCCTGCAGCGCAGGTGTGGTTTGCAGTCCTGCGCCATTGACCGCGCCAGTGATGCTTGCCGATCCCAGCTTGCCGGTGATGTCTGTGACGGAGAGGCTGTCTGTGTCACCCTCATAATCGGCATTGAACTTCAACGTCAGCGGCAGTTTATCCAGCCCTTTTACCGATAGTCTGGCATCGGAAAGGGTGAGTTTTTGTGGGCTGGCCTCAACGGCGACAAAGGATTGCAGCGCGACCTGCAGGGTCGGCTGGTCGGGGAGCGCGGTGGTGAATTCGAGGTTTATGGCAAAGGGTTTGCCATCGAGATTGAGTTTGGTGCTGGTAAAATTCAGTTGTTCGAATATCCGGTCAGGTGCGTCTGGTGATGTCACGGTGATCCGACTATCGGTCAGGGCGATTTCATCGATGGCCAGCACAAAAGGCAGGTCACCGGTTTGTGTATCACTGGTCGCAGCAGCGGCGCCGGGCAGTGCCGCCACATTGGCGGCTTCGGCTGCTGTTTTCGTGCGGATATCGGCACCATCAAGGGTGATCGCTTGCAGGCGAACAGTGCGTGTCAGCAGTGCTCGCCAGTCGAGAATCAGGCTGGCTTCCCGAAATTTTATATCGGGTATTCCGGTATCTTCTTTGGTGGCGGTGAGTGATGAACTGCCTGCTTGAACGGCCAGATTGGGAAAGAACGACCAGCTCAGGTCGCCGTCTATTTTCAGCTCGAGATCATTCTGTCGGGCAAGTTTTTCCAGTTCAGGTTTGTAGGTGTTCGGGTCGACGCCAAATAGCAGAAAAGTTACGCCCCCGGCCACAACCAGCATCAACACCAGTAACATTACCAATATAATTCTTAGCAGTTTCATGGGTATTTCTCTCTGTCCGGAAAAGCAAAACGGCCATTGCAGGCAACTATGTTACTCGCAATGGCCGTGATTGTTTACCTGTACGCGACGGGTTGGTGCCGCTGCCGGATCAGAAGCTGTAGCGTACCCCCAGCTCAAGACTCAGGCGTCCCTCGGGAGCGAACTCCCGCAGGAAGGATGTGGAGTTACGGATTTCCTCATCCAGCAGGTTGTTGGCCTTGGCAAAAAACAGCCAGTCCCCGGCGGCAGTATCCACATGGTAGTTGAAGTGGGCATCCAGACGGGTGTAGCTGTCGGTATCCTCTTCAAATTCACCGGCGTGGTTCTGTTTCTTGACGTCGGTGAGCCGGAAGCCGGTGTGCCAGTTGTAGGCCTGATAATCCAGCGCTATGCCATAACGCAGTGGCGGTATTCGCGGCACATCACCGCCTTTATCGAGCTTGGCACGCACGTAATCACCGAATATTTCCACCTGCCAGTTATCCTTGAATGGAACGACCAGTGAGGCTTCGGCACCCCTGAAGGTGGCATCCTGTTGCTGGAATTGATAGATATCCAGCTCCTCTTCCTCGTTTTCTTCGCCGGTATTTTTCTTGAAGATAAAGTCATCAATTTTGTTGTAGAAAATACTCAGTTTCAGATCAACTGGCCCCTGGTAACGATAGCCCAGCTCAATATTGTGACTGGTTTCCTCATCGAGGTCCCTGTCGCCGATATCGAAACTCTGGCTGGCGAAGTGGGGACCATTGGACAACAGTTCCTCAACGACGGGCGCGCGCTCTGCGCGGCTCAGTGACAGACTCAACGACTGCTCGTCGGTCACCTGCCAGAGGCTGCCCGCGGACAGGCTGTAAATGTTATGGCTGATTTTGGAACCGTTGTCCGGGTCTACGGTTTGCCGGTCAAAGCGTGCCCCGAGTTCATGGCTGAACTGGTTGTGTGTGGTTTCGCCCACCCAGAATAACCCACCCTGACGGATATCGGACTTGGGCACGAAGGCTTCATCGCCGATGGCTCCGAAGCGGCGATCCTCCAGTTGTGTACCGAAAGCGCCTTTCCAGCCGGCAATTTCCCGGTGTACCAGTTCTCCCCTGAATTCAAATGCTTCATTGAAGAATTTGGTGCCTTTTTCACCGCTTTCCAGTTCTATGTGCTCATAGTCGTTATAGCCGAGACGGAAGCGGCCCAGTTCGATACCGGGCAGGATGTTTGCCCATTCGCCCTTCAGGTCGATCCGGGTCTGTT
>Ga0207880_1000290_pt1 | contig 21547 bp, 22 predicted proteins | sample MalvirmetagMSP91_FD_184226 | JGI IMG/M metagenome (GOLD analysis project Ga0207880, IMG submission 184226) | Marine viral communities from the Deep Pacific Ocean - MSP-91 (SPAdes) | ecosystem: Environmental > Aquatic > Marine > Oceanic | place: Pacific Ocean | collected 2011-04-27
GTGTCCGCACGAAAACAACATCGCGTCCTTCGAGCACCTGCACAGCATCTTCGGGTACCGCGATACGGCTCTGGTCCAATTCGCCCGAGGGGCGAATACGCGCCTGAAGGAACGATCCGGGCTGCAGACCGGGAACGGCGCGCGTCAAGGTAAGAACCGCTGTCGCGCTACGGCTCTCGGCATCGAGCGAAGGCGTTACCGACCGGACGCGAGCGCCGATCTCCCTTCCATCGCCGAGGATCAACGCAGCCTCGTCGCCAGGCTGGATGCGTGAAGCATCTTCGGAAGGCAGCGCAACCTCGATCTGCAAGCCGCTGGGATTGACGATGCTGTAAAGCTCCTCGCCGGCATCGACGAAAGAACCGAGCACAATCGGGGCTGCGGTCACACGGCCCGAAAGCGGGCTTGTGACAGCGAGCGAGCGCCCATCGCCGCTCACACCTGCTGCCGCGACAGCAGCCTGCGACCGGTTCAGTTCGGAACGCGCGACGTCCAGGTTGGCGCGCGCCGCTTCGAGATCCTGGCGCGCTGTCACATTGGCTTCGAATAGCCGGCGCTCCCGTTCATAGGCCGCCGAAAGCTCGGTTACGCGGGCGCGGGCGGCACTAAGCTGGGAAGCGAGTGCAGCCGCATCGGCGCTTTCGATCCGAGCGACGGTCTCGCCCTGCCGGACATAATCGCCAAGCGTCTTGCCAACGCTGCGCACGACACCGGAAGCCCGTGCATCGATGCGTGCGCTGGCGGTCGGACTTGCCGCAACCGTTGCAGGAAATACGAGTTCGACAGCGGCACCCGTTTGCACCGCTGCGACCTCGATCTCGGCGGTGCGGATCTGCTCTTGCTCGATTAGCACGAGCCCCTCGGGCAGTTCTTTCTCTGCGACCTCTTCGTCCGCGTGGGTGTCGACCTGGCTGTCAGGCCAGAACATCAGCATCAGGGCCGAAACAAGTATGACAATTCCGGCGATGATCGCCAGTCTTTTGCGGTTCATTTTGGTATTCCTCATTGTGCGGCCAGCCTGATCAGTTCGGCGGCAGCTTGTCCCCGGTCTTCTTGCGCAGCAATCAACGCCTCGCGAATGGCATCGCGCGCTTCGGCTGCGCTCAACACTTCGATCAGCGGAAAGCGGCCATTGCGATAGCCGATGCGGACGAGCCGCAGGGCTTCGTCGGCCTGGGGGAGAGATGTCGTTGAAAGGGTCTCGACGCGCGCTTCGGCGGCAAGATATTGTGATCGTGCGCGCGTCACGGCTTGCTCGAAATCGGCCAACGCTACAGCCTCGCGAGCATTGGCGGCGCGCAGCCTTGCTTCGGCTGCAGCGATATTGCCCTGATTACGATTCAAGAAGGGAAGCGGGATCGAGACACCGAGAAGAAAGGCACTGTCATTGCTTTCCTCGAAGCGTCGAACACCGGCGGAAACGACGGGATCGGGAATGCGCAGGCTGCGCTCACGATCGATCTCGGCGGCGGCGGCGGTGCTTTCCGCACGCGCCACTCGCAATTGCAGACCGCTTGCTGTCGCCATTACAGCACCGGGCGGTTCGATCCCGGGGAACCTGCTCGGAACAAGCGGCGGCGCCCCCTGATCGCCCCATAGCGAGGCGAGGGCCGTTCGGGCTGCAAGACTTGTCGCTTCGGCGGCCTGAAGTTCGGCTTGCGCTTCCGCCAAGGCCGCTTCGGCCCGAAGAGCACGGAGCGGGGGCTCGCGCCCGACTTCTACGAGGAGACCGGCAATGCGGGCGAGCTCTTCGTTTCGCTCAACCACATCGAGGGCCAGTTCGACGCGCGAGGCTGCTGCAGCCGCTGCTACGTAGCGTTCACGGACAAGAAATCCGAGTTCGGCCCCCGCAAGGTCAGCCCGCAGATCCGCCAGCTGTGCCTGCGCCCGGGCAGCCTCGACGCGTGTGCCGCGTTTACCTCCAAGTTCGAGCCGCTGTCCGACAGCAAGCGTATATTCGGTGGCGCTTAGCCCGGAGAAGGCCCCACTCCCGGCGATGTTCTCGACCTCGAGCGATATTTCAGGGTTGGGCCGCAACCGCGCCTGTCCGACAAGAGCCTGCGCCGCCTCGGCTTCCGCTCGAGGGCCGACGATGCGCGGGTTTAACTCGGTGTTAGCGGGTTCGGCAACCACGCCTGTCCGGCCCAACGCCTCGTCGAGCGTCAGAAGCTCCCGCTCCTGCGCTGCCACAGGCGTGACAATTGCGGCGAGGGTTAGCCCTGCTATCAGGGCCCCTCGCCATTTGATGGCTGGCATTTTTCAAAACTCTCTCTGCTGACAAATCGAAATGCGCTGCGTCAAGCAGCGCAGTGACGGTCGTCAGGCGCGAGGAGGGCGTTTGGGTAAATTGCTCGCATCGCCGAATAATTCTTCGGCCATATGCGACCCAACCGTGATGTTAAGCCGGTCGGGCATGTCGTTTAAAAGCTTCGATTTCAGTGCTGCGGCGACGTGATGGCAATGCCCGTGGGCGCATTCCTGCTGCTCCGGGCTTCCGTTTTGCGGGCTCTCGTCCGCATCAATGTCGAACATCTGGACCGAATAGGCTATTTCTGACAGCTCGTCCGCACATTGCGCTGCTTCGACCGCCGGAGACGCCATCAGCGCTGCGACCGCCAAAAGGGCGGCGACAATCCTGACGGGAATCAAGGCGTTCAGATCGAACATCCTGTGGCCCCTAACAAGGTGAAACGAAAGTTGAAACAAAAATCTTCTCGGTTGCTGTAATGTGATATTGTCACGAAGCGTCCGGACAATGAATATTGTTCGAGTAGTTTCTTTTTCGACCAAATTCCATGGAATGAATGCAGCGTTCTTATAAGGCGAAAGCTGATTAATATTCAAATTACCCAAGTTCCGTCATAATCAGCCATCCAATCCTAGATCACGACATCAGAATCTGGATTATCACGATGATAACGCTTCCAGCGACTGGAGGTGCAAGCACTTTTTTTGCTGTCTGGGTTCGGTGTCCATAGTCCCATTATAGCTTTCGCGTCAGCGACCCGCGGAAGAGGCGGCTGGGTTTCGAGAAAGCGTTTCGATGATTTTGCATTCGGAAACCTCGCCGCCCGTGCAGGCCGCGACCACACTTCTCAGTTCGGAACGAAGCGCTTGTAGCCGACTGATGCGCTCGTCCACGGCTCGAAGGTGCCGCAAAGCGATGTCACCCGCCTCGTCACAGCTCTGATCCGGTCTCGCCTTCACGCTTAAAAGCGAGCGTGTTTCATCGATCGAAAACCCCAATTTTCGAGCATGCCGAATAAAGGAAAGGCGCTCGACGTCCTGCTCTTTGTAGGTTCGCTGCCCCGCTGCCGTACGCGCGGCTTCGGGCATCAGTCCGATATCCTCATAAAACCTTATCGTATTGACCTTGGTGCCCGTCGCCTTCGAAAGACCTCCGATAAGCATGAACTCACTCCTCCAGCTCCGAAACCGCGAACCATTCGCAATTTTGGCTTGCTCCTACAGTTGCTAGAGGTGTTACCTAATGCCTCATGTCGAATAACGAAACATCGGATTGCGGCTGCACAGGCGATACGCAAAGAGCAGGCGCAGACCCCGCCTATCGCCGCGCCCTTTGGATCGTCGTATTGCTCAATCTGGGCTTTGGCGTTTTCGAGGCCTTCGGCGGGTTTCTGGCGGACAGCCAAGCGCTCAAGGCCGACGCTCTCGACTTCATCGGCGATGGATCGATCACGCTCATCGGCATCCTTGCTCTTGCGTGGACTGCCCGCACGCGCGCCCGGGTCGCGCTGGCACAGGGCCTGTTTCTGGGCGTACTAGGCCTCGGAGTGATCGGTCTGGCGGTCTGGCGATCGCTTAACGCGGTCGCGCCGGAAGCCGGCTTGATGGGCGGGATCGCCGTCGCAGCCTTGACAGTCAACATCGCGGCGGCGCTTGTGCTGATGCGGTTTCGCGAAGGCGACGCACATGTATCCGCGATCTGGCTGTTCAGCCGCAATGACGCGATCGCCAATGTCGGAGTGATCATCGCTGCTGCCCTGGTCGCCTGGACCGGGCAAGCTTGGCCCGATCTGCTGGTCGCAGCGGTGATCGCCCTGATCTTCCTGCATTCGGCTTACCTCATTGTAAAACGCGCGACCGAAGAACTTCGCGCGCAACATGCTCCGGCTCTCGGAAAGGCCGCCTCCAAATGACGCTACGTGCTTTTGCGGTCCAATTGATCGCTTTCTTGTCGATCGCAGTCGCAATGCCCGCTTCTGCAGGCACGCATGACGCGGTTCAGACGACCTGGCGCCTGCTCGATTACATCGCCGTGGATTACACCGAAGCCGTTAGCGGCGGTGAAGTCACGAACGAGCTGGAGTATGCCGAAATGCAGGAATTTTCTGCCTCGGTAGCCGAACGCATGGCTGCCCTGCCCGCAAACGCGCACCGTGCCCAGCTGGTTGCGGAGGCAGAGGCTCTCGTCGAGTCAATCTCGACGAAGGTGGAGCCTGCTGTCGTCGCACGAGACGCGCGCAGATTGGCAAGCGAGCTGATCGCGGCGTTTCCCGTTCCGCTTGCTCCCGAGGCGGCACCCGACCTCGCGCGAGGTGCCGCGCTGTACGCCCAGAACTGCGCAAGCTGTCATGGCGTGAGCGGAGGAGGCGACGGCCCCGCGGCAGAGGGACTCGATCCCCCGCCAATCGCTTTTGACGATGTCGCCCGAGCCCGCGAGCGAAGCGTTTTCGCGCTCTATCAGGTCATTGGACAGGGTCTTGAGGGAACGGCTATGCCGGGCTTCTCCGATCTCCCGGCGCAAGATCGCTGGAGCCTGGCCTATTATTCAGGATCGATCGCATTTCAGGATGTGGAGCGCGGCAGACGGATCTGGAACGACGATCCGGAAATCCGGGCGCGTATTCCTGACCTCGCAGCTCTATCCGGCCTTACGCCGGCAGCCCTTGGGGAGGCGATCGGAACCGAGCGTGCCGATGCCGTTATGGCCTATTTGCGGGCTCATCCCGAAGCCGTGGCGAGCGATACAACCAGCTTACTCGCTTTGGCACGCGAACGCTTGCAGCAAAGTCTTGCCGCCTACGAAGCGGGTAATAAGGCCGAAGCGCGCGAACTCGCACTCTCGGCCTATCTCGATGGCTTCGAACCATTGGAAGCCGTTTTAAGCACGCGCGATGCGGACCTGCTCGCATCTGTCGAAACCGGCATGGCCGAGCTTCGAGCGGCAATCAGCCGCGGCGACCCGGTGGCCGCCGTCGCCCAGAGGGTGAATGCGCTCGACGTTCTTTTCTACCGCGTCGAGACGGTCCTCGCCCCGGACAATGCCAGCGCGGCGTCGGCATTCGCGGGAGCCTTTGCGATCTTGTTGCGCGAAGGGCTCGAGGCGTTGCTGATCGTGATCGCGATGATCGCGTTCCTGCGCAAGGCCAAGAGGACGGAAGTCTTGCCCTTCGTCCATGGCGGATGGCTGTCGGCCCTTGTCGCCGGTGGCCTGACTTGGGTGGCAGCGACTTACCTGATCGGCATAAGTGGGGCAGGTCGTGAACTCGTAGAGGGGTTCGGATCGCTTTTTGCCGCTCTCATACTGTTGTCGGTCGGCATATGGATGCACGGCAAATCGCAGGCCGGCGAATGGCAACGCTATATCCAGAAAACCATGCAGCACGCTCTCTCGCGCAGGTCCGCATGGTTTCTGTTTGGGCTGGCGTTTCTCGTGGTTTACCGGGAGGTCTTCGAGACGATCCTGTTCTTCGCAGCGCTCTGGAGTCAGGGCCATACCGACGCGATTCTTGCTGGCGCTGCCGCCGCAATCGTCTTGCTAGCGCTGATTGCGTGGGCGATGCTTCGCTACAGCCGCCGACTGCCAATTGGAACATTCTTCGCGTATAGTTCGGTTCTGATCGGCATTCTTGCCGTCGTTCTGGCCGGGAAGGGTATTTCGGGGCTCCAGGAAGCCGGATTGTTGGGCATCACTCCGCTTCCGAATCTGCCCCGCATGCCGATTCTGGGCATCGCACCGGCACTTGAGCCAGTGGCGGCGCAAATTCTCACGCTCGCGCTCATCGCGCTGGGTTATTGGCGCAACAGAATGAAAGGCATGCAAGCCCGGGCGCCGCAGGCCGAAACCGGTTGACGACGCTCCGGGCAAGGGAAGCATTATGATCGACAGACGTTCTATTCTGGGCGGTGCAGTGCTTGGCGCAGGTGCACTGGGAATAGCCGCGTATGCCCGGCGCGACCTGTTGACAGACCGGAATACGGCGCTTGCTTCGGTAACCGCGCACTCGCAACTTCTCATTCCTCCTCTTTATTCAGGCGAACGAGATAGTGGCGAGCGGGTTTTCGATCTCAATCTGCGCCACGGCGTCTCGCAATTTTTTGACGGGATCGAAACGCCGACCATCGGCATCAACCAGCCCTATCTCGGCCCCACGCTTGAACTGAACGCGGGCGATACGGTGCGTATGAATATCACGAGCGATCTATCCGAAACGGCGACCGTCCATTGGCACGGTTTTCATCTGCCTGCGCGCGCCGATGGCGGACCGCATCAACCGATCGAGCCAGGAGGCAGCTGGACCGCGCGTTTCGATGTCCGCCAGCGCGCATCGATGTTCTGGTATCATTCGCATGCGCACCGTCGTTCGGGGCCACAGGTCTATCAGGGTCTGGCCGGAATGATTTATGTCCGGGACAGCGAGAGCGAGGCGTTCGACCTTCCCAACGATTATGGCATCGATGATATACCGCTGGTCGTTCAAGACCGCGCGTTCGCGAGCGATGGAAGCTTCATTTACTCCACGCGAATGCATAATATCATGATGGGAATGATGGGTGACACGATGCTGGTCAACGGCGTCGTCGAGCCCGTCTTCGAGGCAAAGTCCGATCGTTTGAGGCTGCGACTAGTCAATGGCTCGAACGCACGCTTTTACCGTTTCGGGTTCGACGATGGCCGCAGCTTCCATCAGATCGGAACCGACGGCGGTTTGCTCACTGCGCCGCTGCCAACCGACAATGTTGTTCTCGCTCCCGGCGAACGCGCGCAGGTAATCGTCGATGTCAGCGATGGAAGGCCGGTTTCGCTGCTTGCGGACGGGCTCGAAATCATGGGTATGGGAAATATGGGCCGGGGAATGAGAGGGTCCGGACCCGTGGGCGATTCCGACCGGCCGACGGACAATTGGATGATGGGCGACCGAGGCGGCCGTGGCGGTATGATGGGCGAAGAGGAGCGTCGCGATGGGATGATGGGCGGCATGATGGATGAAAGGCGTCGCTTTATCGTGCTGGATATCCAGCCGGCCGCGAGCCGCAGGCGGGCGATCGCTATGCCTCGCCAGCTCGCTACTTTGCCTCAGGTCGATCCGGGCAATGCCGTTCGCACGCGCCGTTTTGTTCTCGATATGGGCATGGGAATGCGCATGATGCGTGGAGGTGGTTTCACCATCAACGGCAAATCGATGGATATGCAGCGTATCGACGAGACAGTACGGGTCAATACCACCGAAATCTGGCAGGTCGAGAATGCCTCGATGATGGCGCATCCGTTCCACATTCACGATGTGCAGTTCCGTATCCTCGACCGGAACGGCCGGGCCCCTGATGCGGCGGAACAGGGGCTAAAGGACACGGTTGTCGTCTATCCGGGCGAGACCGTGCGGCTCCTTTTGCAGTTCGAGGACTATACCGACCCGGATTTGCCTTACATGTATCACTGCCACATCCTCGAGCACGAAGACGCCGGCATGATGGGGCAATTCACCGTCACAGCTTGAATCAGTAGCCGAGCAGAAGATCTGCCACCAACAGCCTCCAAGCCCTCACCAATGCGAGAACCATACCATGAAAGCATCCGATCTTCTTGTCGCCGCGTTGGAAGCCGAAGGCGTCGAGTATATCTTCGCGGTTCCGGGCGAAGAAAACCTCGATCTTCTGGAGTCACTGCGGACCTCGTCGATCCGTCTGATCGTTACCCGGCACGAGCAAGGGGCAGGGTTCATGGCGGCAACCTATGGACGTCTTACCGGTAACGCCGGTGTATGCCTTGCCACGCTGGGGCCAGGGGCGACAAACCTCACGACGCCCGCGGCTTATGCCGCTCTGGGCGCTTTCCCGCTTGTCATGATAACCGGCCAGAAACCCATCAAGGTCTCGAAGCAAGCACAGTTCCAGATCGTCGATGTCGTCTCGCTTTTTACCCCCTTGTGCAAGATGGCGAAGCAGATCGTAAATGGAGAGCGGATTCCCTCGCTCGTACGAGAGGGTTTCAGGAGGGCCCAGGAAGAGCGGCCCGGAGCAGTTCTGCTGGAGCTGCCTGAAGATATTGCCGAGGAGGAAACCTCCGAACCGGTCGTGGCGCCCCACCCTCGCCAATATGCGGTCGCCGGAGATGCCGCGCTAGACGAAGCCGCCGAGCGTATTCTGGCCGCCGATCGCCCGCTGCTACTGGTTGGTGCCGGGGCCAACCGACGTAGCGCCTGTAAGGCTCTCCGAAAGTTCGTCGACGACACCCAATTTCCGTTTTTCAATACGCAAATGGGCAAGGGAGTGCTTGATGAGGCAAGCCCCCTGTATCTTGGAACGGCGGCTCTATCATCGGATGACTATGTTCATTGCGCCATCGATCGTGCCGATCTGATCGTCAATATCGGCCATGACGTGGTCGAGAAACCGCCCTTTTTCATGGAGCCTGACGGACGCACCGTTATCCATATAAATTACAAGGCCGCAGAGGTCGACCAGGTCTATTTCCCGCAGCTGGAAGTCATTGGCGATATTGCCGGATCTGTCGAGCGACTGGGAAACCGGCTGCGCGGCAAACACCCTAGTGACCCGTCCGCCTATGCTAATGTCCATGAGGACATCGCGGCGCACATCCGCCAAGGCAGCGACGATGGCCGCTTTCCGATGGTGCCCCAGCGCATCGTTGCAGATGTACGGGCGGTCATGGGCCGCGACGACATCGTCGCACTCGACAACGGCATCTACAAGATCTGGTTCGCCCGCAACTATATCGCGCATGAGCCGAACACGATTCTGCTCGACAACGCGCTGGCGACGATGGGAGCGGGTCTCCCCTCGGCGATGATGGCAGCGATGCTGTCGCCCGAGCGCCGCGTGCTCGCCGTATGCGGCGATGGCGGGTTCATGATGAATTCGCAGGAGGTGGAAACCGCGGTCAGGCTCGGCCTCAACCTCGTCGTACTCATCCTCAATGATTCCGCTTACGGTATGATCCGGTGGAAGCAGGAAGAACTTGGCTTTCCCGATTACGGTCTGAGCTTCGCCAACCCCGACTTCGTTACCTATGCGAAGAGTTATGGTGCGACGGGCCACCGGATCGAAAGCAGCGAAGCACTGGTACCGACCTTGAATGAAGCGTTTGAAAGCGGCGGCGTTCACCTCGTCGACTTGCCGGTGGATTACTCCGAGAACCGCAAAGTTCTGATCGATGAACTCAAGGCGATGGAGTGTCCCCAATGACGTGGCAGGTCCTCAATCCCTACGACCAGGAATGCATTGGCAGCGTTGAGCTGGTCGACTGGCCGCAAGTCGATCGTTGGCTCGACGAGGCGCGCGCGCTGCACGAAGACCGACAAGCGCGGCTCCCCGCGCATGAACGCATCGCCATCCTGCAGCGCGCCAGCGGGCTGATGCGCGAGCGCGCGGAGACACTGGCAATGCAGATTGCGCTCGAGGGCGGTAAACCCATCGTCGACGCGCGCGTGGAGACCAGTCGCGCCATTCAGAGCGTCGAATTGTGCATACACGAATTGTTTGCCAGCGGCGGGCGTGAAATCCCGATGGACCTGACGCAGGCGGGGGCAGGACGCAAAGCTTATACTTTCCGTGAGCCGATCGGGCCGGTCGTGGCGATCTCCGCTTTCAATCATCCTCTGAACCTGATCGCCCATCAGGTGGGACCGGCAGTTGCAAGCGGATGCCCTGTTCTGGTGAAACCGGCCAAGGACACGCCCCTTTCCTGCAAGAGCTTCGTCGAAATCCTTTATGAAGCCGGACTCGATGAAAGTTGGTGCCGTTTCGTGCCGTGCTCGGACGGGGTCGCCGAAAAAATGGTCACCGATCCGCGAACTGCATTCTTCTCCTTCATCGGTTCGGCCAGAGTTGGCTGGATGCTCCGCTCCAAACTGGCCCCTGGCACTCGTCTGGCGCTGGAACATGGGGGCGCGGCCCCGATCATCGTCGATGACAGCGTTGCGCACGCCAAGGTAATTCCTCCGCTCCTGAAAGGGGGCTTTTATCATTCTGGTCAGGTCTGCGTCTCGGTGCAGCGCGTGTTCGTTCCGCGCGCCGAATTGCCGGACTTCGCTGCCGAGCTCGCCGCGGGAGCAGAAGCACTGACGGTGGGCGATCCGACCAATGCGGAAACCCAATGCGGTCCGCTCATTCGTCCTGCCGAAGTCGACCGCGTCGCATCCTGGGTCGATGCAGCCGTTCAGGGCGGCGCCAGGCTCGCCGCAGGGGGTAAGCGCATGGGTTCCACCCTTTACCAGCCCACGGTCCTTGTCGATCCGCCGTGCGACGCCGATGTATCGCAGAAGGAAGTGTTCGGCCCTGTGGTCTGCATTTACGGATACGACGACGTCGAAGCTGCGATCGGCCAAGCGAACGCGCTTCCCTACGCCTTTCAGGCGGCTGTGTTTACCGACCGAATGTCCTGGGCCGATTACTGCGTCGAAACGCTGGCCGCGTCAGCCGTAATGGTCAACGATCATACCGCATTTCGCGTCGACTGGATGCCGTTCGCAGGACGTCGGCAGTCGGGCCTCGGAACAGGCGGTATAGGTTACACGATGGCCGATATGAGCGAAGAAAAGATGGTGGTCGTGAATGCACCATCCAGCGTCCGATGACCTTGAGCGCGGCGAAACGGCTTGCGCCCCTCTTGATACTGGCCGCCTTCGGCCTCGATCAATTGTCGAAAACCTGGGCGCATTCTTTCGTTGGTCCGGGTAACGTGATCGCAGTATTCCCGGGCTTCAATCTAGTCGCCATCACCAATAGCGGCGTGGCATTCGGATTGGCTGGTGAAGCAGCACCGGCGATACTTATCGCGATCGGCGTTCTGCTTTCGGGCATGCTCGGGATTTGGCTAATCCGAACCCGATCCCCCATCCATGCGCTCGGCTTGAGCCTGGCGATTGGCGCTCGTCTGGCCCGGGCACGGTGTGTTCGAAGGCGCGGATCGGTATGTCCCGCGCAAGGGCACGCCGCAATAGCTCGGTGCCGGTCTTCCCGCCTGCACCGAAGACAGCGATGGGCCTCGTATCGGTCATCTGCTTGTTCCTGTTAAGACAGGTGTGGGCGACGAACGGAGGAGCTGCGGGCGCACGGGGTAGCCAACGGCCCGCCCATGCGCCCTGCCAGTATCAGGCTCCGCCTGCCGGACAGGTGGTATATCCCCAGAACCCGAACTCGTCCTTCATCCGGGGTCCGACGACGATCATCTCCTGCATTTGCAGACCCGCATCGCCTTCATCATCCAGCATGCGGGTCCTGATCCGAAGCTCGCCATTCGAATAGCTGCCGGTGCCATCGGCGGTGACGGGGATCAATTTGCCATTGATCTTGATCGCACCGCCCCCGTCGCCGTCATATACAAACGAGGGAAAGGCTACTTCGGTCAGACGAAACTGGCAGGCCTGTCCTGCGCCCAGAGCAGCAAGGTCCGCGTCATTCATAGTCCCGGGAAGCATGAGGCCCGGGTCAACATTTGCCAGTGCACTGGCCGCGTCCTCGATCGGCGCGGCAGTGGCAGGCGGGTCGAGCTGGGCTTCGCGGTCGTTGCCCGGAGCGGTGTTCGAATTGCAGGCGGCAAGCGGCAGCGCGATGAGCGCCGTGAAAGCTATCTTGTTCATGGCTGCATCTCCTCGGGCAGGCGTTCTTCGGTTCGAGGACCGTTCTGCTCGATATCGTCTATGAGGTATTTCATCTCGGCGATTTCGCGGCGCTGTGCGACAATGATGGCCTGCGCGAGTTCGCGCACGCGAGGATCTTTCAGGCTCGCGCGTTCGCTGGTCATGATCGCGATTGAGTGGTGCGGGATCATCGCTGCCATATATTCGGTATCGTCGACGGTGGTCTGGCTGCGCACCAGCCATAGTGTGAGCGCGAACACAAAGGCGCCGACGCCCAGAATGATGAAGTTCTTGGTCCGGTCCTTGTACATGCCCCACATGAAGAGCAGCATGACGATCATCATCATCGCGCCCATGACGAACATCATCCAGAAGCGCGTTTCGCTCCAGAAAACATCGTCAATCGTGAAGGTGTTGGCATACATCAAGAAGAACATGATCACGGTCGAAGTCGACACCATGGCCATGAACCGCCAGTAGCTGCCGCCCCCTCCCTTGTCCGAGTGGGTCGTCTTTTCGGTCATGCTTCTTCTCCTTTATGCATCATGGTCCAGAATAGCTGCGCCGAGCAGCTGATGAGAGCGAAGCCGGTGAGGGCCTCGACGCCGGCGAGAACCCGCAGGTGCTCTGTTGGGAAAATGTCCGCCAAACCAAGCGTCGTCACGTTGATCAGAGAAAAATAGAAATAGTCCATCGCGGTCATCGCGCCGGCCTGCCGGAAGCCGCCCAGACCCATCTCCTCGCCGATCCAGAAGCCGGCGGCGAAGAACGCCGCTACGGTCAGATGCGAGAAAAGAACGAGCAGCGCGATGCCCAGCTTGTGCAGAAGGCTGCAGTTTTGCTCGAGCAGCGTATGGCCCGCATTCAGTATGACGAGGTGCGAGCCCACCGATATCAGGAACAGCGAGGTCGCCAGGATTAAACCGAGGATCATGTAAAGACCTTGAGACCCATCCAGAGCCCCATCCCCATCATGAACAGGTTCTCTGTCAGCGAGACGAAACCGAGCGGGACGTTGCTGCTACCTCCGACGCAAGCGCATTTGAGCTCACGCTTGTCGATGTAGACAGCCTTGAAGACGCTGACAGCGCCGACGGTGCCGATGAATAATGCCAGCGGGGCAGAAAGCCAGGTCAGTGCGCCCGCGGTCATGAGAATGCCGGCAGCGGCTTCGCCGAACGGATAGACGAAGCCATAGGGCACCCAGCGCCCTGCGAGTAGATCGTAGTTGAGGAACATGGTCGAGAAACTGCGCACGTCCTGAAGCTTCTGGACGGCGAGCAAGGTCATCGAGAGGCTGACGAACCACTCCGCGGCCCGAACGGTGAAGAGGTCGTCAAAAAACGCCCAGCTCAGCCCGAGCGCGAGCAGCAGCGCGACCGCGAAAATCGCAATGACCGGCTGATAGCTGGTTTCGCCTTCCTCGGGCTGCGAGCGGCTTTTGCCGAAGAACTCGCGGACATCGTCATAGCCGCCAATGCGCTTGCCTTCCATAAAGGTCTGCGGCGTGGTCTCGACGTCGTGCTTGTCCTTGAACGCGTCGGTTTCCTCCCTGCTGGTCAGGTGATGATCGTCGACCTCGAAGCCTTGCCGCTTGAGAAGATCGACCGTTTTGATGCCATAGGGACAGACATGATCCTCCATCACCATCCGGTAAACACTCGCAGTTTTCATGCCTTTACAGCCCCTTGTTCACACGCACAGCCTGGGGCTGCTTGTTCAATTCCAATGTTCGTTTCGCGTTTTCATTTCATCGTTCTTCGAAAGAGAAACGATGTTTGTCGCAATCGCCGACATTCCTCCCGCGAATCTCTTTCTGCCGGTCGATCGCGCGGCCTGGTACGGACAAGATGGACAAACTTCCGGTATTCCGATTGCAGCCGAAGGAATAAAGACGGGCGGGGCGGCGCGAAATTACGGCGCCGCCTCAAAAATATTTATCTGAGCTGCCAAACAGCCAATGTTGCGCTCAAGGACGGTCGTGATCGCCGCTTCCGCTCTCGACCTTGTTTTCAATAGAATCTGTGTTCGTCTCCCTGCGCTGGCCGGACAGAAATATCCATTCCGCCACGAACACGGCCGCGATTCCGATCACCGCATAGGAAACCACGGCCGGATCGCTCTTGAGTTTGGCGGCCGTAAATGCGGCGAGCACAACGGCGTCGGCCGCCAGCGCGGTGAGCAGGACGGAAGCGCGGGCGCCGATCTCTTTGCGAAGACTGCGAAACACGCCCCAATGGACGAGCATGTCCATGACAAGGTAGAAGAAGGCGCCGAGCGAGGCGATGCGGGAAAGGTCGAACAGGACCGCCAGTGTGCCGGCTATGACGACCGTATAGACCAGCATGTGGCTACGGATGCCGCCCTTCATTCCGAAATGGCTGTGGGGGATCATCTTCATCTCGGTCAGCATTGTCAGCATCCGCGAGACGGCGAACACGCTCGCAATGACCCCCGACGTAGTCGCCGAGATGGCAATCGCTACGGTGAAATAGAACCCGAGATCTCCCAATGCGGGGCGCGCTGCCGCGGCCAGGGAATAGTCACGCGCCTGAACGATCTCGCCGATGCTGAGACTGGAGCCAACGGCCAAGGCGACGAGCAGATAAACCACGATGCACACGGCAATCGAGATCATGATTGTGCGACCGACATTCTTGTGCGGATCGACGATTTCTCCGCCACTGTTGGTGATGGTTGTAAACCCCTTGAATGCAAGGATCGAGAAGGCCACCGAAGCGAGCAATGCTTCGCCGTTCGACAAGGAAGCAGGCTCGGTAAAGGCGCCTGCGAACAGTCCGCTGGCCCAGATCGCCGCAACTGCGAACACCGCTATCCCGCCAACCTTTATCGCCGACATAACGAGCGAAAACCCGCTTACCGATCTATTGCCCGCGGCGTTGACCAGATAGGCGAAAACGATGAGTCCCAGCGCCAAGCCCGATATCAGCAATGCGTTTTCTTCGAGCCCAAACGGACGCAGCGCATAGGTCGCGAAGGTTCGCGCCACCAGGCTCTCATTGATAACCATCGACATGGCCATCAGCACTGATGCGGAGGCCGCGACGACACCCGGACCATAGGCCTTTTGCAGGATCATCGCGATGCCACCCGACGATGGCCAGGCATTCGACATCTTGATGTAGCTGTATGATGCGAGCGCGGTGATGAGCGCGCCTGCGACGAAGGAGAGGGGGAAGAGAGGGCCGGCAAGCTCCGCGATCTGACCGGTGAGCGCAAAAATGCCCGCACCGATCATGACGCCAGTCCCCATGGCAACGCCGCCAAGCAGGGTGATGCTGCTCTTGTTCAGATTATCTTCGTGCGCCGAATGGTTATCCATGCGGTTTACCTTTCTATGGCTTGCGTCGCGCTGCCATCTTCCACAGGCGACCGGCCCTGCCGCAATGCGGAGGCATTGAGGCATGGATCAGGGATGGCGATTTGTTCGATTGTCGAATGTTCACAGCTTCGCACTACGAAGTCTGAGCGAGTTCAGGACTACCGATATGGAGGACGCACTCATCGCAAAGGCTGCGAACATTGGGCCAATCAGGATGCCGAAGAAAGGATAAAGAACACCGGCCGCGACGGGCACGCCCGAGGCGTTGTAAATCAGCGCAAAAAACAGATTTTGCCGAATATTGCGCATCGTAGCCCGGGCAAGCTTGCGGGCCCGGACGATCCCGTCGAGATTGCCTCTAACGAGCGTAATCCCCGCACTTTCGATCGCGACATCCGCGCCGGTTCCCATCGCAATGCCGACATCTGCCTGGGCAAGCGCCGGAGCGTCGTTAACCCCGTCGCCGGCCATGGCCACCTTGGCACCGCCTTCCTGCAATTCACGGATGAGCCGCGCCTTGTCCGCGGGAAGAACGCCTGCGCGAATGTCGTCGATACCAAGGCGGGCGGCAACCGCCTGCGCCGTCCGCTCATTGTCGCCGGTCGCCATAATGATCGTAAGGCCGAGCTTGTGCAGGTCCTTGATCGCCGCAGGAGTGGTTTCCTTGACCGGGTCGGCAACGCTGATGAGGCCAGCAATCTTGCCTGCCACGATCACGAACATGACGGTTTCGCCTTCGTCGCGGCGCGCATTGGCCTTTTCGCTGAGCGTGGCACCTTCCAAACCGAGGTCTGACAGGAGCGCAAGGTTACCCAGCGCGACGCGTTTACCGGAAACCGTGCCCATGACGCCTTTACCGGTTACGGCCTCGAACTCGCTGGCGGTTTCCATCGCGACGCCGCGTTCTTCGGCGCCGCGCACGATCGCTTCTGCGAGCGGGTGCTCCGACCCGCGCTCGAGCGACGCCGCCAGGCTCAACACCTCGATTTCATCGTGGCCCTCTTCGGGCATAACCGCGACGAGCCTTGGGCGCCCCTCGGTCAGCGTACCCGTCTTGTCGACGATCAGCGTATCGATTTTCTCGAAGCGCTCGAGCGCTTCGGCGTTCTTGATCAGAACGCCCGCCTGCGCCCCTCTTCCTGTCGCGGTCATGATCGACATCGGCGTCGCCAGGCCGAGAGCGCAGGGGCAGGCGATGATCAGTACCGCAACTGCAGCAATGAGGGCATAGGCAAGCGCTGGTGCGGGGCCCCAGATCGCCCAGGCGATGAAGGCGAGCACGGCTATGCCGATAACCGCGGGGACGAACATGCCGGCCACCTTGTCGGCGTACTTCTGGATCGGCGCGCGCGAGCGCTGTGCGGCCGCAACCATTTCCACGATCTGCGCGAGCATGGTGTCTGATCCGACACGTTTCGCTTCGATCACCAGGCTGCCTGTTCCGTTGATCGTTGCCCCGGTCACGGCGTCGCCCTCGACCTTTTCGACCGGGACTGGTTCACCGGTGATCATGCTTTCGTCGATCGACGAGCGGCCTTTGAGCACTACACCGTCAACGGGCACCTTGTCGCCTGGGCGGACCCGCAATTGGTCGCCAACAGCCACGTGCTCAAGGGGGATTTCTTCTTCAGTGCCGTCTGCCCTGATGACGCGGGCGGTTTTGGCTGCAAGATCAAGGAGAGCGCGAATGGCCTTACCGGTGCCTTCACGCGCGCGCAGCTCCATGACTTGGCCGAGGAGCACAAGCGTAACGATAACGGCCGCGGCTTCGAAATAGACGCCGACATGTCCCTCTGGATCGCGAAAGCCATCCGGGAAGATGTCCGGTGCCAGGACGGCGACGACACTGAAAATCCATGCGGCGAGAACGCCCATGCCGATGAGCGAGAACATGTTGAGGTTCCAGGTGCGGAACGAATTCCAGCCCCGTTCGAGAAACGGCCATCCGCTCCACAACACGACCGGTGTACCGAGCACCAGTTCAATCCATAGGGTGGCCCGCTCGCCAAATATTTCGCGCACGCCCGGCCAGCCCACATAGGGGCCCATCGTGAGAACAAGCAGCGGCAAGGTGAGGATGGCGCCGACCCAGAAACGCCTTGTAAAGTCGACGAGCTCCGGGTTCGGTCCGTCATCGACCATGGCCGCGGATTCGAGTTCGAGACCCATGCCGCAGATCGGGCACGACCCCATCTTTGGCTGCCGGACCTGCGGGTGCATGGGGCAGGTATAAACCGGTCCGTCATAACCAGCGGGAACGAGATCGTAGCGGCCATCATCGCCAGCAACGGCTTCGCCGTGGCCGCTATGGCTGCAATTAGAATGGTCCATCATAGTCTCCCTGGATCTGGCCAAAGGTGTGCCAGTGTTCCGCCGACAAGGCCGAACCGAGCTGACAGGCAGCGTACCCCGCTGAAAGTGACAGCGTGAAACGGGAAACGAGATCAACCCGACTTGCCGATTTTATCATCTCATGCCTGCCGTGCATATTCTTTTCCGCGCTGCGAAAGGTGAGTGTGCGCTTCGCGCGCATCCAATTCCCGTGTACTGTTGCCGGCGCGGAGCAAGAAGCGCGCCACTCCATTGTCGAGAAAATAGATCGGTTCGAGGCTCTTTTGTGCGATCACGCGGCAAACAGTTCGGCCATCGAGATCGTGAAAGTAACAATGGATCAGGGCGCAGGCGTTACCGCCGAGTGCTGATCGTATCGCGTCCATCAGCACGCGCTCGAACCCGTCCTTATTGGGGTGCTTGAGAGTCTTCAGATCGGCCTCGATTCCTACGATGCCCCCGCTATCGTCGACGCCGATGAGCAGCGTGCCGCCATCATTGTTGAGAAATCCGGCAATCGTTTTGAACACGACCTGTTGAAGGCTTCGATTTGCGCGCTGTTCACGCGTATCCCAACGCAGCGACGATTTGAATTCCAGCTGTGCGCCCTCGCCTCGGGCGATGAGCAGCGGCAGCTCTTCGGCCAATTGATGCTCCAGAGAGCGGATTATCTGGCGATCTGCCATGAGCCGCAGATGATAAAGACCAAACGTCAGGCCGATTGCGCCGCCGATCACCGCGAAAGCCAGGCTCATGGGCAGCATTTCGATTTCAAATGCCGCGCTCAGTCGATCGACCGCCGAGCCCAACTGCTCAGCAAATGGCACGCTCGCCGCTGCTGCCCCTCCAGACCCATAAACGAGCGCGGTGAGCGGATGAAGGATTAAGATGCCCAGCACTGGCCCGATAACCGTATGCAGGAACAATTCCCTCTTTTTGCTGAAAGACGAACCGGAAAAGGGTAAGCTGTGCATTGTCATAGGCTTTGCGACCTGTGCGGAATTCGCGGCAGCGGATAAATCCACATTGCCGGTTCTTCACCCGATCCTTTTTCTGAAATAGCGGACGAGCGGGACCCCTAGGATCGCGATATACCAGCCATAGAGAAAGCTGCCGATAGCCCCGGCGAAGAAGCCAGGCCATGTCAACCAATCGAAGCCTGGCAGCAAAGGCGCCCATGCTTCATGCATATGGAAAGTATCGGGCGCGATCAGGCCAAAGGCCACGCAGAGCAGATAGGTAATCAGCAGTAAGACGCTGAAAGCCCAGCCCCAGGCAAGGATTGAACCTTTCGTCGTCGCATTGGTCATCTTTGTCTCCGTCGTATACTATAGGGGGGTATAGTGTATTGCGAACTGCTTTGCAACTGTGTCAAAAGCAGTCAGGAATGAACTCGGCGTCTGGAGAGAACGGCATGAGCGATGATCAAAACCCCAAGTTTCGTGATGTCTTGACCCGAATGCGCAAGATCGAGGGGCAGGCGCGAGGAATATCGAGAATGATGGAAGAAGAGCGCTATTGCGTCGATATCCTGCAGCAGATCCTCGCGCTCGAAGCCGCCGCGCGCGCCGCCAGGACCAAAGTACTCGACATCCATACCAAGCACTGCATCGAACAGGCGCTCTCATCGAACAACAAGGCCGATCAATCGGAGAAGATCGCCGAACTTCTCACTCTCATCGAGCGCATGGCCCGTTAGACCGTCTGGAGCCGATTGAATTGTCGGCTCCAGACGCCAAAGGCTGGTCAGTCGTGCTTGTGTTCGGTCTGCGGCTTTTCAGCCTCGGCGGCCTTTTTCTTGCCATGGCCGGACTGGCCATGGTCCATTTTCGAATGGTCCATCTTGGAATGGTCCATCATCTGGCATGACATTTTTCCGTCCTTGTCCTTCTTCATCATACCCTGCATTTTCTTGCCATCGTGCATCATCTAGCACATTTTGGGCTTTTCAGAAGGGGCCTCCTGAGCAAGGACCGGGCTTGCCGAGAAAGCAAGCGCGCCAGCGACGGTGAGGATCATTTTCATCATTATTCTCCAAAAGTTGGGGGCGTTTTCTTGCCCGCTCAGGGGTAACTTGCGAAAACCGTACGGCCGCCGGGCCCAAAGGCGATGACGTCATAGGGTTGCACACGGTTCTCGTATTCCATGCCAGGTGAGCCCAGCGGCATGCCGGGAACGGCAAGTCCGGAAACGCCTGCCGGGCGCTCGCGCAGCAATTTTGAGATTGCTTCTGCCGGGACGTGACCTTCGATGACATATCCCTCGATCACCATCGTATGGCACGACCACAGATCGGAAGGTACGCCCTTGTCGGCTTTCACCGAACCCATGTCAGTGGTGTCGACAGTCGCAACCTCGGCGTCCATGCCGTTCTCGAAATGGTTGGCCCATTTGAGGCAGCAGCCGCAGCCGGGATCGCGATACATCGTGTAGGTGGCCGCCTGGGCAACGTTCGAACAGGCGGCAATTACCAGGAGGGCTGTTGCGGCGAACGAGTTGCGAAAGCGCTTTCGCGCAAACGTGCGGGTCATGTATGGGGACCTTTCTTGTAGCCGTGCCAGAGCGATATCGCTCCGGTGGCGGTCGGGAAGACGTGAAGCCTTTCGGCGTCGGTGAAAATTTCGGCAAGCTGCCGCTCCAGGATACCGTCGGCATTGGGCTGCGTGTCTTCGACACCGTCGAGCTGCTGCACCGTGGCGCGGAAAAGCTTGCGCATAAGGGCGGAGTCCTGAGCCATATAGTCGGCAATCAGCACCATGCCTCCGGGCTGGAGCAGATCGTGCATCTGCTCCAGGATTGCCCGCTTTTCACCCAGCGGAACCTGATGAAAGACGAGGCTGCTGACGATCTTGTTTGGCTGCCATCGCGCGGTCAGGTCGAGGGTATCGAGAAAGCCATTGTGCCAACGGATCAGATCCGCCCCGGCGCCAAACTTGCGACGCGCGATGGCCAGTGCTGCCGGATCGGGCTCAACGCCGGCGAGACCCGCCTGCGGACAGCTGATCATGAGATCGCGAAGCAAGGTGCCGGTTCCGCACCCAACATCGATAAGATGATCGCCGGGCGCAAGATTGGCGGCGCGGACAACCGCGCGCCGCCATGTCCGCTCACGCGTAAACAAGGCGATGGTGAGGTCATAGACCGGGGTCAGCCAGGCTTTGCCAAGGGCTGGCGTGAAGGCTCGGTCGCCTTGAGGAGCGGTTACCCGTCCCACCTACATGATGCCCATATGATTGGGCCCGTGCACCATCTCCCCGCCGAAATAGCCTTGTACGATGAGCGCCGCAGCGATCAGCGCCAGAAGCAAGCGCAGCGCGCCTCTCCCCTTTCCGCGCGCAGCAACCCACCAGGCGAGGAGGCTCAATATGGCAATCGTCGTGCCGTTCCAGCGGTGAATGGCGAGATTTTCCGACCGGTCCAGCAGTCGCCATCCACCCGCAAACCATCCGAGCAAAGCCGCAACGACCGCCCCGATCGCGCCGCCGGCTACGAGAAACCGGATCGTCGTCTCAAGCCCCAAGGTCGGGCGCACCATCAAGGCGAGTTCGGCGAGTGCGGCGACGAGGAGAAGCGCAATCGGGAAATGCGCCGCGACCGGATGAAGGCGCGACAGAAGGTCCTCTGCCGAGGTCAGGCGGTTTTCCGTGATTTTCTGCTGCATCATGTCTTCAGGCGACATGGACTGCTGCGCGTTCGGCCTGTCCATCTCTTCCCCGGGCGGCGCAAGCTCGCCGGCATGGGCGTCGTCCGGCATGGCCATACCCTCCTCCATCGCCAGCATTTCAGCGTCGGACATATTGTCCTGATGCCCTTCATGCGCGTGCAAGGGTGCCGAAAGCAGAAAGGCTGCGAAGAGGGCGGCGAGGCCAAGGCGGGTGAATATGCTCATATGCCTTGATACGCGCGAGAATATCATACCCCTCAAATATAATGGGATGACCCGCCCTGTCCTTCCATGCACATTCGGCGGACTGAGAAGGAGGTAATTATGAGCATACGCAACCAACCAAGAGATGCAGCCGTCTTC
>Ga0207880_1000302_pt1 | contig 20991 bp, 20 predicted proteins | sample MalvirmetagMSP91_FD_184226 | JGI IMG/M metagenome (GOLD analysis project Ga0207880, IMG submission 184226) | Marine viral communities from the Deep Pacific Ocean - MSP-91 (SPAdes) | ecosystem: Environmental > Aquatic > Marine > Oceanic | place: Pacific Ocean | collected 2011-04-27
ATGGACCACGTTTTTTAACGGGGTTCCCGACCACATCGGCACCACCAATAAGCGAACGGCCGCTGCCCTTCATAGAGCAACGATAGCACAGGCTGTTTCTACCGCGCGCAGGCGGGCTCCAACCCAGAACGGTTTTTTAGGATGTCACGCTCCTCCGTCATCCGCGCCAACTCACGCTTGAGCCTGCGGTTCTCAGCTTCATGGTCAACAGATGATGTCTGTGACGCAGCTTTTGCGTAGAGCTTCATCCATTTGTAGAGCGAATATGTACTGACGCCCAACCGTTCCGAAACCTCGCGAACGGCATACCCCCGCACTGTTATCTGATGGACGGCATCGCGCTTGAAATCTTCACTGAAATTTGGCTGCCCCATAACGGCCTCCTTGCCTCAAAGTTAGGGAAGAAAGCGTCTACAAATCTAGGGGCTATTCAGGGTAAGTTCTAGGCTACCGTAAGCGAGGTAGAACCCAAAGCCCGCCATGCCAAGAAACAGAGTCGCAAAGACCTAATGATTGAGGCGGGAGACAGAATTTTGGGTTTTCATGAAGTGTTCCTCTGAGCGTTGCAGCGATGCTTTTACGCGTGTGTCGCGTCGTTTCGCGTCATGATGACTTCACGCGTGATCTGCCAGCGGCCATCCTCAAGAACGAAGTCGATGCTGAGTGAGATGAGCTGATAGCGCCCGGTCGCGTTGTTCTTGCGGCTGACAACGATGTGCCCATGCGTGTCATCGGCCTCGACCAGATGGTATTGCACCCAAGGGTTGTCATCCTTCAGCGCGCCCATGTTATGCTTGATCATCTCCATAAATCCGGGTTTGTCGTTGCGCATCAACGTACCATCGTTCAGCAGCAGATAAGTCTGCATGTCGCGGTGATAGAGGTTGTCCAGCACCTCGAACGAATGCCCTGAGACGCCGTGGATCAGCCCGTCCAGTGATGATTTGACGGCGGCTGCGTTTGCGTGGTTTTCGGTCATAGCCATTGAAATGGTCCTTTTGCGATCAGTTGTTTTCGTGAAGTTTGGTGCGAGCGATCACTCGGTCGCGTAGTTGCTGAACATATCCAGCACGATCTGCCATTCATCGTCTTCGTTTTCGCGCTCAAGGACGTAGACGTATGACCCTTCAAGCTGGAAACCCTGGCTTTCTACGAGGGCGCGTGTGATGCCTTTCATTACCGCCTGCGTCCCATCATCAGAGATGAACAGGTCTTCAATCGTGTGCGACAGCTCGCCCTTGTTCTCGCTCATGAAGTTGATGGTCTGACGCGGAACACCGTCGCGGCCTTGCGCTGGCGGGGTCGCAGGCGCGATCCAGAATGCATCCTCATCATAAAGAGCGATAAGCCCGGCCGCGTCATGGGTTGCAGCCAGTTCATTGAACCTATCATTAAAGGCGATCAGGCTTTCACGGGCCTGCGATTGGGCCTGTGTTTCAGCAATGACTGGCAGCGCCAGAGAGGCAACGAGGGCACTCGTGGAGAGAGCGGATGTCAAGCGCATGAGCTTGTCCTTTCAGTTTAGTGTATTGATTTTAGGTGGTAAGATGAGGGTGCGCCTTAAGCGGCGCGCGTCCCCCGGATTGGGTAGTTGTTTTCGGGGTTGCGGATAAAGCGCAGACCGCCAAGCAGGGTTTTCAGGTCGGGCCGGGCGAATGGCGCGTTGGAGATATCCGTGACCTGCACCTGACCATCTGCGTTGACGACGAAGATACCTGGCTCTGCGAAGGGTTGATCCGTTTCTTCTGCCGATCTTGGATCGGACACATAAAGCCCAAGGTCGTGCATTTGATCCAGACTCAGATCATAACCAACCGGATAGCTTGGCTGCACAAGTGCGATCTGGTCGCTTGCCTTGGTTTCGGGGTCGGCGGAGACCGCGACCACATCTACTCCCAGAGCGTGAAACTGCGGCAGCAGGACTTCCAAATCCTTCAAATAGCTTGTGCACATCGGGCAATGCTTGCCCCGATAGACGACGACCATTTGCCAATCATGTCCGTCCTGCGGAGCACCGAGCGTAAGATCACCCCCGTCCAGTTTTGATACTTTGATTGCTGGAAATTGTGATCCAGCGGGAATTTTTCGCGACGACATTTTCTCATCCTTGTATTTTGTGATGATTGTTATAAAATGTATCAAAGCGAAACGTCAAGGAATTCTGTAATGAATGGCACAAAAAAAGTTGGACGGCCTAAAACCTTCGACCGTGATGAGGCCCTCACGAAGGCCATCGGCGTGTTCTGGAAGCAGGGTTACGAAGGCGCATCAATGAAGCTGCTGACGGATGAGATGGGGATTAACAGTCCCAGTCTTTATGCAGAGTTTGGCGACAAGCACGGCCTCTACCTTGAAGCGATCAACAGCTATGCGACCAATGACGCTTGCACTCCTTTGGTCGCACTGGAGACCGTGCCCGATATTCAAAAGGCTGTTCGCGCCTTCTTCGAGGCCGTGGTTGACTACTCAACACATCATGACAGTGGAGCAAAGGGGTGCTTTCTTGTCTCGTGTGTCGCGACAAGCGCGGGGCATGTAAATGGCACTGCCGAATTGCTGCAAAATGCGATCACATCGACAGATAAACGCATCACGGCCCGCTTTGAACACGAAGTGATGCTTGGCAATTTACCGCAAAACTTCCCGAGCGCGGATCGGGCCAAGCTGATGTTTGACTTGCGGCAGGGTATGGTGTTCCGCGCACGCGCCGGGTTCACCGATGACGATCTGGCTAGCGACATAGACAAGTACGTAAGCTCAGTGCTGGCAAGTTGTGAAAGCTGACCTTTGTGTTCAGTGGGCGATTTACACAAATCGTTTCCAATGCGTACCTGTTCCTTTGATTTGACTGCGGGATGCTGGGATGCCTTTCAAATCCAACGCGTCGCGGCGGGATAAGTTCGCGAAGGCAAAATATCGTGTGAAGAACCAGGCCGAGTACAATGAAGCGCTCGGTCTGACCTTCTATCCTAGGTGTCCGGTCCGGTGCGCCGTTTCAGCGGTTATGGTCAGAGATCGCGCACCACAAACGGCATTGCCAACTTGTTTGCGCCGGCATGGAAGCTTCCTGGGGGGCGTCTCTCAGGCGGTCATTTCGAGAGCGTAACTGTCCCAGAGGCGGAAAGCATCAGTTCTGGCGTGACGGTATGAAATGCTAGAGAGTTGATAGCGGCGGGGTCGAAAGACGGTGCTGATCTGGTCGTGAGCGGCTAGGAACCTTTGGGCCTGATGCGGGGACTTGAACCGACCCATCAGTTTCTCACGCTTTCGAGTTGGCCTGTGAGATCCTTCGATCCGGTTGTTCAGCCCTTTGTGTGCCCGGTGACCCGCATCCGGTGCAAGATCACGGATCGGCGAGAAGTAGCTTCGCAGTTTGTCCGTGATCACAACGCGAGGTTCGCCGAATTGCGAAATCAATCGCTTTAGAAAGCGCCGGGTGGCCTTAGCATTCCGCCATGATTGGACGAGGATATCAAGCGTATCACCGTTCGATCAACCGCCCGCCAGAGCCAGCATTTCCGACCGTTGATCGGTACGATCACTTCATCCAAATGCCATTTGTCGGCCGCCCCAGGCCGGTCTCGCCTGATGCAACTCGCGAAATGGCCGCCAAAGCGGTTGACCGATTGCGGGATCGTCTCCCGGCTGACCGTCACACCGCGTTCCGCGAGCAGATCTTCGACATCGGCTGCGCTGAGCGCAAAGCGATGGCAGGCCCAGACGGCATAGGCGATGACCTCGCGCGGAAAACGAAAACCCTTCAGGCGAGGCATTGTGGCTGTTACCTTCATGCGCGAGCGATAACCAGTTCAGAACTCGTAAACATGTTGGCAATGCCCCTTCATAAGCCTCCCTTGCGCATGCTAGGGCCGACGCGCGCTAGAGCTTTACCCAGGCGGTCTTGAGATCCAGAAATTTGTCGAGAGCGTGCAACGACTTGTCATGTCCGTTCCCGGATTGCTTCACACCGCCCATCGGCACTGTGACGTCAGGTCCGCCATAGGTATTCACATGCACTACACCGGTATGCATTTCGCGCACCATACGATGCGCTCGCGAGAGATCAGACGTCCAGACGCCGCCCGCTAGGCCATAATCGGTGCTGTTGGCGAGCCGAATGGCGTCGTCTTCGTCCTCAAATGCGGTGACGGCCAGAACCGGACCGAACACCTCTTTTTGTGCGACGCTGTGATGCGCGGCCACGTCCGTGATGATTGTTGGCTCCATGAAATAGCCTCCGGTGTCCTCGAGGACGCGCTGGCCGCCCTGGTAGAGTGTTCCGCCTTCCGCTTGTGCGGTTTCGACGAAAGACAGGTTCTGTGCCAGTTGCGTGGCATTGTTGATTGCGCCGGCCTGTGTTGTCAGATCAAGCGGGTCGCCCACGCGCATGGACTTGGCGGCCTTCGCCAGTTCGGCGACGAAGTCATCATGAACCGAGCGCTCCACCAGAAGTCGAGATCCAGCCACGCAAACCTGGCCGGAGTTGCGGAAGATCCCGGCGGCACTGACGGCCGCGGCCTCGGTCAGGTTCTTTGCATCGGCGAACACGACGTTGGCGGACTTGCCGCCCAGTTCCAGGTAGCAGCGCTTCATATTCGACGCGGCGGAGGCCTGAAGAAGCCGACGACCTGTCGCGCCCGACCCCGTGAAAACGACCACATCAACATCCATGGAATGCGACAGCGCCTCCCCAACGACCCTGCCTTCGCCGGTCACGACGTTAAGCACACCGGCTGGCAACCCGGCCTCAAGGGCCAATTCTGCAACCCGAAGAAGCGATAGCGAGGCAGTCTCGGAGGGTTTGAGCACGACCGAATTTCCTGCCGCGAGGGCCGGGCCCAACTTCCATGCGCCGATCATCAGCGGGAAGTTCCAGGGGATGATCGCGGCCACCACGCCAATCGGTTCGCGGTGGATTAAACCGAGGACGTCCCCCGGGGTTGGCGCGATCTCGCCGTACACCTTGTCGATGGCCTCTGCGTAGAAACGAAGGGTGGCAATGGCCGATCCCGGCTCTGCTTTCAGGGCCATGCCGATTTCGGTGCCGTTGTTGCGCACGCCCAGCACAGCAAGGTCGAGCATCTCGGCCTCGATCAGCTCGGCCCACCTGAGCATGATTTTCTTGCGCGCCGCGGGCGGCATCCCGCGCCAGCGCTTGTCGTCGAAAGCCCGACGCGCCGCGGCAATCGCGCGCTCGGTATCGCCTTTGCTGCCAGCGGCGGTGGTCGTGAGCACGGAGCCGTCGAGGGGCGAGATCACATTGTCGGTCTGGCCGGTCTCGCTGTCGCAGAGCTGCCCGTCGATCAGCAGTTTCCGGGGCGCAATAGCCTTGGTGCGCAGCGTGTCGATTTGGGCTTGTTCTGTCATGTCAAGTTACCTTGTCTGGGAGTCATGGATGTCGTGATCGATCTCGGCCTCTGAGAGTCGCGCCTTGTGCTCTTTGCGCAGGGTGCGGATGTGCATCAGGATCACCAGCACGATCAAGACGGCGAGGATCGCGGCGATGGGCCGGTCGACGAAATCCAGTGGGTGTTTTACCCGGATCATTGCGGAACGGAGTTTGACCTCCATGATCCCGCCCAACACCATGCCAAGAACGATAGGCACGATGGGCAGGTTCAGTCGTTTCAATACGAGGCCTAGGACTCCGAAACCCGAGGCAATTGCGCAGTCGACAACCGAGTTGCGTAGCGAATAGACGCCGACGAAACTGAGGATGAGTATGACCATCCCGAGAAAGCGGGTCGGCACCTGAATGATTTTCGTCAGCATGTTGGTCGAAAAGATCAGAAAGATGATTACGATCACATTCAGCAGGATCATCGCAATATAGAGCGCGTAGACAAAATCGAGCTGGGTCTGGAAGAGTTGTGGGCCCGGTATCACGTTATGGACGTAGAAGACCGAGAGCATCATTGCAGTCAACGCCTCACCGGGGATGCCCAACGCAAGCAACGGGATCATTGCGGCGGCGGGGACGGCGTTGTTGGCGGCCTCTGAAGCGATGAGGCCCTCGGGCGCGCCTTCGCCGAAGGCTTCCGGCGTCTTCGAGGTGCGGCGCGCGTAGGTGTAAGACATGAACTGCGCGGTGAACTCGCCGACGCCGGGGATCATTCCCATCAAGACCCCGAAGCCGCTGGCCATAGTTGCCACGCGCTTATAGAGCCACATCTCCTTCATCGCGGTAAATAGCGAGCCCTCGACCGGCTGCGGGTGCGGCGAGCTGTCCTTCTCGGTGAGCAACAGGAAGGCCTGGGACAACGCGAAGAGACCCAGTACAACAACAATGAGATCAAAACCGCCGGTCAACCAGGTTTGTTCAAACGTCATGCGCTGGTTGTACTTGGTGTCCAGACCGACCGTGTGCAGCAGAATGCCGAAACCCGCCAGCCCGCCAGCCGCGAAGACCTGACCGCGATGCGCTAACACGACGAGGATGATGCCGAGGAGTGCGGCGAGGAAGATTTCCCGGCTGCCGAAATGGGGCGCAATGAGCGCCAGCACGGGTGATAGGAAGATCAGGCAGAGAATTCCAAATATGCCACCCCAAAACGATGCCGAATAGGCCAGCGCCAGCGCCCGGCGGGCTTCGCCGCGCTTGGTCATCGGATAGCCATCATAGGTTGTCAGGGCATTGACCGCGGTTCCTGGAGTATTGATCAGGATGGCGGGCAGGGCGCCGCCGTACATCGAAGAGCTGTAGATCCCCAGTAGCATCGTCAGGCCGACGATGGGATCGAGCGAAAAGGTCGCTGGTAGCAGGATTGCGATTGCAACAGCGGCCCCAACACCCGGAATGGCGCCGATAATCACGCCACCGATCGATCCGATGAAAAGTGCCAGAGCGACATCCCACCGCATGAGAAGTTCAACACCCGAGAATAAGGCTTCCATTTCGAGCTCCTAAAAGTATGTCAGAAAGAACGAGCGAAGCGCCGTCGGAAGAAGCTCATAGATGGCCCCGCCCGGCACTTTAACCTGCAGCAGCGTTTTGAAGATGACGACCACCGCGACTGCGAATACAGCGGCGGAGCCGAGAAACTTCGCGCCGCGGTAGCCGAGCCTGAGGCAGAGTGCGACCGCGAAAAGCACCGTAGTTAGAAGATAACCGAGTTGCGGGACAATGATCACGTAAATCATGAACCAGCCAGCGTATTCGACCGAGCGAAGCCAGAACCCGACCTCCTGCCACCGTCCCTCGAGCTTTGGTGAAACGAGACTCGACACAAGGTGGAGCGTCGAAAACAGTACCATTGTGCCAACTGCAGCATAGGGCCAGAATGCCGGTTGCGCGAACAGCTTGGTATTGGACACCCAAGTCGTCTCGGACCTCAGATTGAAGGCCAGAAAGAGGCTGAAAACGATACTTATGATACTGTAGAACAGGTCCCCTGGTCGGCGATACCGTTTGAACAGGTCCTGTAGTGTTTGCGCCTTGATCATATGCCCCTCCCGCAACTCTGATCGAATTGGATATGAGGCGGGTTTTGAAAGCCCGCCTCATAGTGTCAATTCACTACAGGATCACTCAAGCATTGCGTTGATCTTTGCGAGCGCTTCTGCGTCCGCTTCGATCTGGGCCGTCGTATCTTCGGCATTCTGCCAGTAAACCAGTGCACCGGTCTTCGCCATGAAGTCCTGGGCGCGTTCAGAGGCCATGGTTTCCTTGGCAACCGCGACGATTTTTTCGCGGACATCGGCCGGTGTATCCTTGTGCACGAACAGACCATTCCACAGTGCCAGAGACAAACTGGGGTCAAGTTCGCCAACGGTTGGTGTATCCGGCGTCAGGCCGATCCGCTTGCCGCCGATGGAAGCCAGAACGTTGATGTCGTCGAGGCAGGGCAGCACGAGTTGCAGGGTGGTGTTCATCACATCGACATCACCAGAGGCCAGCGAGTTGCAATCGAGGATGTCAAAGGCGGCATCGGCCGCGAAAGAAAACCCTTTCTGCTTTGCGAGAGCAAAGGTGACCTTCGTTGGGATCAGCGGCGCACCGAAATGCCCGAGAACCACGTCGTTGTCCTGAGCATGTGCCGCCAACTCGTCAATGCTGGCGTAGGGCGCGTTCTTGCTTGAGACGATCACGAACGGATAGGTCATGAATGCGCCGAGCGGCTCAAACGGGTTCGGGTTCAGCTCGGGAATACCGATGTTCGGGCCGATCACCGGCACCGCCAATATGAACGATCCGACAGTATAGCCATCGGCCGGTGATTTAGCGACCTCGACGGCACCCGGGAAGGGACCGCCGCCGCCGCCAGGTTTGTTCACGACTGCTGCGGGGACACCATAGGTGTTCTGGAAATCCTCCGCGATCATGCGCGTCAAGACATCCTCCGCGTCACCCGGAGGCCACGGTACAACAAATTCGACCGGCTTCTCCGGATACTCTGCAGCGGCGACGCCCGGCATCAGTGCAGCAAGTGCGGCAGCTCCCGCAAGCAACGTCTTCTTCATATCTCTCTCCCTTATAACGGTTCATTATTGGCACCGATGGTGCTAAATAGATTGATCTAGAAATTATCTTCTGTCAATAAGGAGAGGTGGCAAACGGACTTGGGCTATCTGTTCTGGAAGCTTGCCACACTTCGGGGGAGTGTCGGAAAATTATGCAAGTTGTTGTGAATGAATGTTTTTATTCTGAGCGCATCGGAGCGCTGTCGGGGGAAGCCGTGGTTGCGACTCCGGCTGTTACTGCTCCCAGAAATTTGGCTCGAGGCGGCGTTTCCCGAATCAAGTGCGGCAATAGTTTCGTTCCAATAACGCCTTCGGGAGCAAAGAAATGGTGACCGTGAACAACAAGAAAGCGATCAAAGCGCTGGTTCTAGACTTCGGAGGGGTTATTTCGAAGACCCTGTTCGAAACCCATGCCAACACGGAGCGGGCGCTTGGCCTCGCACCTGGTCAATTGACCTGGCAGGGCCCGTTCGCGCCGGAAACTGATCCTCTTTGGGTGTCGATGCAGGCCGACGAGATTTCAGAACGCGACTATTGGCTGACACGGTCAAAGGAAACCGGTGAATTGGTCGGTCAAACCTGGACAAAAATGTCAGACCTCTTGATCGCGGCCCGAGGCGACGTCCCGGATGAGGTGATCCGGCCCGAATTTCTGCACATGCTCAGCCGCGTCAAATCGGCCGGATACACCACAGCGATCCTGTCCAACGAGCTGGACCTATTCTACGGAGCCGCTTTCCGCGAAAAGCTGACGTTTCTGCCAGAAATCGATGTCATTCATGACGCGACCTACACCAAGACACTGAAACCGGTTGCTGAGGCCTACCAAAACTTGATCGCGGACCTCGGCTTGCGCGCCGAGGACTGCGTGTTTGTGGATGATCAACTCCGCAATATCGACGGCGCAAGAGCTGTGGGCATGGCCACTGTCCATTTTGACGTAATGAACCCGGCGACGAGTTTTGCCGAAGCGGAACGCCTTCTCGGGTTGCATAAAGGGATTGAGCGATGAAGGACGAAAACTTCCTTAAAGAGAACAACGCCCGGCACATGTGGCATCCGATGTCGCATCCGGCTGACAGCCTAGCAAATCCACCCAAGATCATCACGGGCGGTAAGGGCGTGCGCATCGTCGATGTCGATGGCAACGAGACGATTGATGCGGTTGGCGGCCTCTGGAACGTGAACCTCGGCTATTCTTGCGAGCCGGTGAAAGAGGCGATTTCGGCGCAGCTTGGGCAATTGCCCTATTATTCCACATTCCGAGGCACCTCGAATGATGCAGTGATCGAACTCAGCTACATGCTGCGCGAGTTCTTCGCCCCCGACGGGCTCAGCCGAGCGTTCTTCACATCCGGCGGATCGGATGGCATCGAGGTCGCGCTGCGACTGGCGCGTCAGTATCACAAGGTCCGAGGCGAGGCGGGTCGCACCAAGTTTCTCAGCATCAAGAAGGGCTACCACGGCACGCATATGGGCGGTGCCTCGGTGAACGGAAACTCCAATTTCCGCACACAATACGAGCCGCTGATGCCGGGCTGTTTTCACATTCCAGCGCCTTACACCTATCGCAACCCATTCAACGAGACCGACCCCGAGCGGCTGGCGCGATTGTGCCTGTCGGCTCTAGAAGACGAGATTGCGTTCCAAGGCGCAGGCACCATCGCGGCTTTCGTGATGGAGCCGGTGTTGGGCGCGGGCGGGGTCATTCCGCCGCATGCCAGCTTCATGCCGGGCGTACGCGAGATCTGCGACCGCAACGGCATCCTCCTGATCGCCGACGAGGTCATCACTGCCTATGGGCGCACAGGGTCATGGTCAGGTTGCCGTCATTGGGGGGTCAAGCCAGATTTTTCCGTTACGGCCAAGGCGATTACCAACGGGTATTTTCCCTTTGGGGCAGTCATGATCGCCGATCACATCGCAGAAACATTTGAAAGTGATGAGACCGGTAAAGCGAATATCGCCAGCGGCTACACCTACTCCGGTCATCCGGTGGGTGCCGCTGCAGCGATTGCTTGCCTCAAGGAAACCCAACGTCTGAATGTCATAGACAATGCCGCCGCGCGCGGTGAGCAGATGATGGCCGGACTGGAGAGGTTGAAGGAAAAGCACGAAATCGTCGGTGATGTGCGGGGCGGCGAAGGCCTGATGAATGCGCTCGAGCTTGTCTCCGACCGAGACAGCAAGAAACCACTTGAGCCGGCTCGCATCAAACAGGTCTTCGACACCACACATGCCAACGGCGTCATGGTTCGGGTCTCTGGCCCCAACGTGATCCTGTCCCCGCCCTTGGTTCTGACGACCGAAGATGTTGACCAGATCCTAGCGGCGCTCGACGCCGGTTTGGCCGCGGCGTGAGAAAGGTGACCTGATGAGCAAAGCAATCCCAGAGACGGCACCCGCCGTCATCATCGGCGGCGGCATCATCGGGATGTCGACTCTCTATCACCTTGCCCATCGCGGTGTGCCAGCCGTCTTGATCGAGCGTCGCAAGATCGCAAGTGGGACGACGTGGCATGCAGCTGGCATCGTGGGTCAGTTGCGCGACAGCACGGCGCAAACAGAGCTTGGCAAATACACCGCCCGCCTGTTTCGAGATCTAGAAGAGGAGACCGGGCAGAGCACGGGCTACAAGCAGAACGGCACAATCAATATCTCGCTCAGCGATGTACGTCACGAACAGCTTTTGCGCACTCACGATCATGCGGCGCGCATGGGTATACCCAGTCACATTCTCTCGCCCCAAGAAGTAAAAGAACACTGGCCCGCGCTGGTCATCGACGATGTGCAATCGGGGCTGTTTGTGCCCTCCAACGGCCAGGTCAATCCGCTCGACGTGACCATCGCGCTGTCCAAAGGCGCGCGCCAGAAGGGCGCGCAGGTCTTTGAGGGGACCAAGGTCGAACGGTTGGAGATACGCGACGGCAAGGTGGTGGGCGTCGTGACGGACAAGGGCATCATCGCCACCGATCAGGTGCTGATCGCTGGTGGAATGTGGTCGCACTTGTTCGGAAAATCGCATGGCATCACCGTGCCGCTTCATGCCGCCGAGCATTTCTACGTGGTGACTGAACCTGTTGCGGGCCTGCCTTCGACTCAACCGATCCTGAACATCGTCGAGGAACGGAACTACTGGAAGGAAGACGCCGGCAAGATCCTGATCGGCGGGTTCGAAGCGCAGGGCAAGGCATGGGCAAAGGACGGTATCCCCGAGGATTTCGAATTTGATGAACTGCCCTTTGATATGGAGCATGTCGAGGAAGACCTGATGCGCATGTTCGCGCGGATGCCGTCGCTGGAGGGCTTGGGAATTAAGACCTTCTTCAACGGGCCGGAAAGTTTTACGCCAGATGGCCGCCCTTACATGGGCCCGGTGCCCGATGTGAAGGGGGCTTTTCTTGCGACGGGCATGAATTCCAATGGCATCCTGAATTCAGGGGGCACCGGACTGACGTTGGCGGAATGGATGATCGATGGCAGGCCGTCACGGTCCATGGCGCCCCTGCTGGCCGCACGCGCACATCCGTTTCAAGCCAATACGCGTTACAATCAGGACCGTGCGGCCGAAAGCGTCGGGTTCCACTACGGCATCAATTGGGCCGGACGACAGGTGCATTCCGCACGCGGCGTGCGGCGCGTACCGCTGCATCAGCAGCTTAAAACCGCAGGGGCGGTCATGGCAGAGCGCATCGGATGGGAAGTGCCGATGTACTATGATGCGGAAAACCCTGAATGGTCGGATTCGCCCTCGCTCAGGTGGAAACCTTGGTCAGAGCAGGTCAAACAGGAGTGCCTGGCCGCGCGCGACGCGGCGGTGCTGCTGGATCAGTCGATGTATGCGAAGATTCTTGTGCAGGGTCCGGATGCGGCTCGTGCGCTCAACCATGTCTGCGGGGCGGAGATGGACGTTGACGTCGGCACGTCTGTCTACACGCAGTTCCTTAATCAGGACGGCGGGATCGAAGCGGATGTAACGGTGACCCGGATCGCGCCCACGTCATTCATGGTGGTGTCCGGACACCCCAGCCAGATGCGCGACCAGCACTGGATCAGATCCAACGCCGATCCGTCGTGGAATTTCGAAGTGTTTGACGCGACTTCGGGCTATTGCCTGCTGACTTTGCACGGTCCGAAGTCGCGCAGGATTTTGCAATCGCTCAGCAGCGATGATGTCTCTAACGATGCGTTCCCATTTGGTGCAGCGCGCGAGTTGGACGTGGCGTATGCGCGCGGTTGGGTCATCCGCCGGTCGTTCCTGGGCGAGTTGGGATTTGAGATGATGTTTCCGACCGAATTCAGCCAAGGCGTTTATGAAGCGCTGCTCAAGGCGGGCGCGCCGCACGGGTTGCGGCACATGGGCATGTTCGCGATGAACGCCTGCCGGATCGAAAAGGGCTTTCGCCATTTCGGCCATGACATCGGCGAAGACGACACGCCCTACGAGACAGGCCTAGGCTTTGCAGTGAAGCTGGACAAGGCGGGAGGATTCCTTGGCAAACAGCGGCTTGCGCAACAAAAAACCGAAGAGGGACCCGCTTACAGGCACCGCACGGTTTCGGTCAAGGTGCCCGGCCTCACGGCAGAAAACGGGCCATACCTGATCCACAACGAGCCGATCTGGAAAAGCGGCGAGATCGTTGGCCATGTCACCTCGGGCGACTGGGGCTGGCGACTGGAGGCGATGGTCGGTCTTGCGACCATTCAACGGGGAGGCGGGGCGTCAAAAGCCTGGATCGACGAAGGGGGTTTCGAAGTCCAGATCGCGGGGAAAATGTACCCAATCGAAGCACAGCTTGGGCCGTTCTACGACACCAAGGGCGAAATCATGCGCGGCTGATGCCGCACTACAGGGAGGAAACACATGTCTGACAAAACAATACTGGTGGTGGGAACCTACGATACCAAGAACGATGAACTGGAATACATGGTGGAGCGGGTCCGGGCCTTGGGTGGAGGCACCCTCAGCATGGACATTTCCGTCCTTGGCGATCCAGAGAAGCCCACAGATTTTTCCAAGCACGATGTGGCCGAAGCGGGTGGAAGCTCGATCAAGGCAGCCATCGACAGCGGGGACGAGAACACCGCCATGCAGATCATGGCGAAGGGGGCCAGCACCTTGGCACGCCAATTGTTCGCCGAAGGCAAGTTTGACGGCGTTGTAGTGCTTGGGGGGACAATGGGCACGGATGCCGCGCTGGACATTTGCCAAGCGCTGCCCCTCGGCGTGCCGAAATACGTGGTCTCGACCGTGTCCTTTTCGCCGTTGATAGAGCCGCAGCGGTTGTCGGCGGATATCCAGATGATCCTCTGGGCGGGCGGGCTCTACGGGCTGAACTCGGTCTGCAAGTCGTCGCTCAGCCAAGCGGCAGGCGCGGTTTTGGGCGCGGCTCGGGCGGTTGAGCCGCCTACAAATGATCGCCCGATGGTGGGGATGACGTCGCTTGGCTCTTCCTGCCTGAAGTACATGAAAAAGCTCAAGCCTGAGCTTGAGAAACGCGGTTTCGAGGTCGCGATCTTCCACGCAACCGGCATGGGCGGGATGGCATATGAGAGCATTGCCCGCGACGGCGGCTTTGCCTGCGTCATGGATTTCGCCTTGCCGGAACTAGGCAACCTGCTGGCCGGTTCGGTTATCAATGGGGGTGACGACCGGATGCTGAATGCCGGTAAGGCGGGCATTCCGCAGATCGTGGCACCCGGCTGTCTCGACCTGATCGACTTTGCCGGATGGCAAGAAATCCCGGAGCAGTACCGGGACCGTCCGTTCCATGCCCACAACCGCCTGATCAAATGTTCAGCCCTCAATGCCGAAGAACGCCGGGAAACCGCGCGCGAGATCGCAAAGCGTCTCAAGGCGTCTGAAACGCCCTCCCATGTCATCCTGACCAATGGCGGGATCGAGGAATGGGACCGTGAAGGTCAGGAGGCAAATGACCCCGAGGCCTTTGGTGAATTCTGCGACGAGATGCGCAAGCAGATGACGGCACCGATCCATTTCACTGAACTCGACTGTCACATTAACGATCAGGCCTTTGTCGATGCGGTCCTGCAAATCTTCGACGGCTGGATCGAGGACGGGACCATCAAGACCGGGGCGCGCTGACTATGTCCCATCGCGATCCCCGCTACGACATCCTGTTCGAAGAGGTTCAGATCGGGCCGATCACGACACCCAACCGCTTCTTTTCAGTTCCGCACGCGACGGGCCACAACCCGCTTATGCCCAACGGCTCCATCGGGATGCGTGAAATGAAGGCCGAGGGCGGGTGGGGCGTCGTCTGCATGCAGTTGGCGGAAATTGATCCAACCTCCGATATCTCAAACCTGCCAATGGAGAAGTTCTGGGATGACACGGATATCAAATCCCACGCTCTTCTGGTTGAGCGGATCAAGCGGCATGGCGCGCTGACGGCCATCGAGCTTGCCCATACCGGCATTCGCGCTCGGAATATGGACACCGGGACACCGGTTCTGGGGCCATCCTCCATGCGGATTCTCAAACCTCAAAACCCCATCCAGTCCAAGGCAATGGACAAGCAAGATATCAAAGCGTTCCGCGAAAGCCACAAACGCGCTGTGCACCGGGCCAAGCAGGCAGGCTATGACATGGTCTACGTCTATGCTGCGCATGACGCCGCGTTGGTCTGGCACTTTCTCAATCCCATGTACAATCACCGTACGGATGAATACGGCGGATCGTTCGAAAATCGCCTGCGTTTACTGCGTGAGGTTTTGGAAGACACAATGGAGGCCGCTGCTGGCGACGTCGCCGTGGCGGTCCGCATTCCGGCTCACGATTTCAAGTCCGGCAGTCCGCTGACCTATGACAATGAGGCCCGTGCTGTTATCGAAAGCCTCGCGGAGTTGCCCGATCTGTGGGACGTGAATGTGGCCGGCTGGCCGCGTGACAGTGGCACGTCTCGGTTTGATGATGAGGGGCATCAGGAGAAATATACCTCTTACGTCAAGCAGGTCACGACGAAACCAGTGGTCGGGGTCGGGCGCTATGCCTCCGCCGACGCTATGGCGCGCCTTGTAAAGAAGGGTGTTTTTGACCTGATCGGGGCGTCCCGGCCGTCGATCGCCGACCCGTTCCTGCCCAAGAAGATCAAGGAAGGCCGGATTGACGACATCCGCGAATGTATCGGCTGCAATGTCTGTGTGGCGTCGGATGCCTATTCCGTGCCGCTCATGTGTACCCAGAATCCGACAATCAGCCAGGAGTGGAGACGGGGCTGGCATCCCGAGAACATTCCAGCTGCACCGAAAAAGGAAAGCACCCTGATCATCGGGTCTGGTCCCGCGGGGCTGGAGTGTGCGCTGACTTTGGCGAAGGCCGGGCATCAAGTGACCGTGGCGGAACGCGAATCCGAATTTGGCGGGCGCGTTCTGGAGGAAAGCGCGCTGAGGGGGTTGGCGGCCTGGGGTAGGGTCAAGGACTATCGGTTGTACCAGTTGCGACAGATGGGAAATGTCTCGCTTTATGCGGAAAGCGAGATCGCAGCTGCGGACGTTGCAGGTTTCGGGGCGGACAATGTCGTCGTTGCGACCGGATCCATTTGGCGCGATGACGGAGCGGGTGCGACAACGTTCAAGGCAATCGAAGGGTTCGCCGGAAATGCTTTGACGCCGGATGACGTCATGGCGGGCGCAGAAATTTCAGGGCCGGTCGTGATCTATGACGACGACCACTACTATATGGGCAACGTGCTGGCTGGACATCTGGCAGCCAAGGGCCACGAGGTTCATCTGGTGTGCCCGCTTCCCTCTATCGCCGAATGGATGGGCTATACGTTGGAAAGCCCCCGGGTGCTCGATGACATGGTCGAGTTGGGCGTGCACATGCATCCCAATACAACAGTTAGCCGTTGGAACGGATCCGCGCTTGAAGTGGCAAGAGCAGACACCGGCCAGGAATTACCGCAGATCGCCGGTGCACATCTGATTGCAGTCGGTGCAAGGCTGCCGACAGACGATCTGCTCAGCAAGCTACGAGAAGATCCTGCCCTTGCAGATTGCGTCTCCGGTATCGGCGATTGCCTCGCCCCCGGCATCATTCAGGCGGCAGTATTCTCCGGCCACGCCGAGGCTCGTCGGCTGATCGGAGATGTCCCGGAAAGCGGCATATACAAGCGCGAGACTCCGGTACTCTTTGATCGATGACGCGTCATCTTGGCGACGGGGGAACCTCGCCTTCACGTCACCAACAACTTCCATTGTGAGGTGGCGATGCCGGCTAACCCGCTGAAGCGGGGGCTGGACGCTCTGCACGCAGCGATGGCTAGTGTCGTTGAGAGCGGTGGACAGCCCGAGACATGACGCCGACCGATCAGTCGGCAGGCTTATCCAGACTTGAACGTTTTGGGGCCAACGGGTCATTGTCCAACACGCTGTGCAACTTCTCGGCAATTCCGAGCAGTGTTGCCAGCTCCTCGTTGGAGAGCACTTGCACGAGCCGCGATTCAAATTCAGTTGCGACCGTGACGATCTCACCTAAGACGGTGCGGCCTTGTTCCGTCAGTGAGATCTCGACAAGTCGACTGTCTCGCCTGTTTGCGATTTTTCGTACAAGTCCTGCCTTTTGCAGCTTTGCGACGGTGCGACTTACCCTCGGTTTCTCAAGGTTCGCGTAGTCGTGAATCTCGCGGACAGAGGCTTGCTTGCAGCGCGCCAAATGCACCAAGACGCGCCATTCCGGCAGGGAAATTCCGTGCGACCTTCCGTATTCCTGCGCCAAACGGCGACTGATTCTCTCGGATAGAACAGCCAAGCGATAAGGAAGGAACGCCGAAAGATCGAAGGAATTCATAGTCGTAGCCCACCCTTATGTTCGTCCCTTATAAGGCGAGACTGGCATTCATTTCGAGAGCAACGATAAGGGCGATTGCTTCAAGTGCAACAGGTCACGGACAAAGAGGTGCAGGCCTTTGCACAGGTTACGCGGATACGGCGCTTTGAGGCAGCACGACATCGGCCCTGCGCCGAAGCTCTGGCTGCTAAGCTAGATACGCCCAAACTGGGCAAGGTGCCGGTCCAGGAGTCAGATCGTTGCAAGCGAAACGATATTGACATTAGTTGCAATTGCAACGATAACAAAGTTGTTTCGACTGCAACGATTCTCCGGGCCATACCCCGGGCCCATTCACAGACCAGATGACCAAGGAGACTGACATGGCCAAGGCGTTCGCATCCCAAGGGGACATGACCGAAAAGGAAATATCCTTTACCGAGATTGGCGAAGGGCTCTACGCCTTCACCGCCGAAGGCGATCCGAATTCCGGCGTCATCATCGGTGATGACAGCGTGATGATTGTCGAGGCCCAGGCCACGCCGCGGCTGGCGAATAAGGTGATCGACTGTGTGCGCTCCGTCACCGACAAGCCGATTACCCACGTCGTCCTGACCCATTACCACGCCGTCCGCGTGCTCGGTGCCTCCGCCTTCGGCGCGCAGCAGGTCATCATGTCCGACAAGGCCCGCTCCATGGTGGTCGAGCGCGGGCAGGAGGACTGGGACAGCGAATTCCAGCGCTTCCCACGCCTTTTCGAGGGACACGAGAGCATCCCCGGACTGACTTGGCCCACTACCACCTTCAGTGATCAGTTGACTGTCTACCTCGGCAATCGCAAGGTCGAGATCAAGCAGATCGGCCGCGCGCACACTGCGGGTGACAGCGTGATCTGGGTGCCCGACGCGCAGACCATGTTCACCGGTGATATCGTCGAGGATCACTCGGCCTGCTATTGCGGCGACGGCCATTTCGAGGATTGGGGCAGCACGCTCGACGCGGTGAAGGCCTATGATCCGCAAAGCATCGCCCCGGGACGCGGCGGTGCCTTGATCGGGCGTGATGCTGTGGATTCCGCCATCGCATCGACTCGCGATTTCGTCAATTCCACCTACCTGCCTGCCAAGCAGGTCGCCGCCAAAGGCGGCAGCCTCAAGGATGCTTGGGACGCGGTGCGCGAAGCCTGTGATCCGAAGTTCAAGGACTACGCGATCTACGAGCATTGCCTGCCTTTCAACGTCGCCCGCGCCTATGACGAGGCCCGCGGCATCGACACACCACGCATCTGGACTGCCGAGCGCGACGTGGCGATGTGGGAAGCCCTGCAGGGCTGATGCCGAACACCGCAAGATGACCCGCCGGGCGGCATGATCCGACCGGCGGGCAGCGCTGCAAGACACCTCTCACGGAGGAGACGAGAGATATGTTCGACGACAGATATTCACTTGCCCACAAGATCTATCCCTATCAGAAGGCTCCCGATCAGGAGAAGGCGGCGGCCGTGCGCCATCCCGTCGTGATTGTCGGCGGCGGCCCGGTCGGCATTGCCACGGCGCTCGATCTTGGCCAGCAGGGCGTGCCGGTGCTGGTGCTCGACGACCACGAAGGCATCGGGCAGGGGAGCCGCGCCATCTGTTTCGCCAAGCGCAGCCTTGAGATCGCCAACCGTTATGGCTGCGCCGCGCCTATGGTCGACAAGGGCGTCGTCTGGAACCTCGGCAAGGTGTTTCACCGCGACGACAAGGTGTTCGAGTTCAACCTGTTGCCCGAAGCAGGCCACAAATTCCCGGCCTTCATCAACCTCCAGCAGCCCTATTTCGAGCGTTTCATGGTCGACCGCCTGCGCAAAATGCAGGCCGAGGGCGCGCCGATCCAGCTGCGCGGCAAGAACCGGGTGGACGGGATCGAAGTGCACGACGACCATGTGGTGCTCGAGGTGATGACACCGGACGGGCCCTACAAGATCGAGGCTGACTGGCTGGTGGCATGCGACGGCGCGAGCTCGCCGCTGCGTAACCGGCTGGGACATGACTTTACCGGCAAGGTGTTTCAGGACAGCTTCCTGATTGCCGACATCCGCATGACCGGCGACACCCAGTTTCCGACCGAACGCTGGTTCTGGTTCGAGCCGAGTCATGGGCAGGGTGCCTCCACGCTGTTGCACAAGCAGCCTGATGATGTCTGGCGTGTCGACTTTCAGATTGGCTGGGACATCGACCGCAAGGAAGAGATGAAGGAGGAGAACATCCGGCGTCGTCTCGACGCATTCCTCGGTCCGGTAGATTACGAGATCGTCTGGTCCTCGATCTACACTTTCCAGTGCAAGCGCATGGAGCATTTCCGGCATAACCGCGTGTTCTTTGCCGGCGACGCTGCGCATCAGGTGTCGCCTTTCGGTGCACGCGGCGCGAATTCAGGCATGCAGGACGCCGACAATATTGGCTGGAAACTGGGACTGGTAGTGCAGGGAAGGGCACCCGAGACGCTGCTCGACAGCTATTCGGAGGAACGTGTCTTTGGTGCGGACGAGAACATACTGAATTCCACGCGCGCCACCGATTTCATCACGCCCAAGTCCGAGATCAGCAATATCTTCCGCAACGCGGTGCTGGATCTGGCAAGCAGGGCACCCTTCGCCAGACCGCTGGTGAACTCCGGTAGGCTGTCGGTTCCCTGCATCTATGACGGGCTGTCGCTGAACGGCCCCGATGCCCTGACAGGCGGCCCTGACCGCACCCGTGTCGGCGCGCCCATGGTTGATGCGCCGGTGCGCGACGGGTGGCTAACTGACATGCTCGGCGGCAGCTTCCAGCTTCTGTGCATCGACACAGACGCGCCGGAATCGCTGGACGTGGATGGCATCGAGGTGACCCGCGTGGCGCTCACCGCCACTGGCAACCCGGAACTGGCGGATCGCTACTTGGGTGAAGGTCGTGCCGCTGTCTACTTGATGCGTCCCGACCAGCACGTTGTCGCTCGCTGGGACAGCTTCAACGAAGCGGAGGTCAAGGCCGCTGTGAACATCGCAACCGGACGGGTTTGAGGAGGAAACACCGATGAGCACGCTGAACAAAGAGCCGAATATCGCGCGGCCGGACGATTTCTATGCCCGGCTTCTGGCCGCACACGACGGTAAGTCCAAAGACGAAAGCGACGCGCTTAACGCCCGCCTCGTCCTGATCCTCGCCAACCATGTCGGCGATGCTCAGGTTCTGGAACAGGCACTCGATCTGGCCGCCGAGGTCTGAGGCGCAGGAACCCAACACCTTAACCACTTGATGGCCGCCACAAATACGGCGGCAATGCTTGAGGAGACGCACGATGAATGCCCCCGAAAAATCCGGTCTGATCCAGGCCGATGGTTCAACGACGATCCCCGGCTACATGCCCGGGTTTGGTAATGATTTCGAGACCGAGGCGCTTCCCGGCGCGTTGCCGCAAGGCATGAACTCGCCGCAGAAGTGCAACTACGGCCTTTATGGCGAGCAGCTGTCCGGCACCGCCTTCACCGACGTCCGCCCCGAACGCACCTGGTGCTACCGGATCCGGCCCTCGGTCAAGCACAGCCACCGCTACGAAAAGATCGACCTGCCCTACTTCCGCTCGGCGCCCGATATCCACCCGGAGGTGACCAGTCTGGGCCAGTACCGATGGGATCCGGTGCCGCATACGGATGAGCCGCTGACCTGGCTGACCGGCATGCGTACCATGACAACGGCGGGTGACGTGCACACCCAGGT
>Ga0207880_1000314_pt1 | contig 20648 bp, 19 predicted proteins | sample MalvirmetagMSP91_FD_184226 | JGI IMG/M metagenome (GOLD analysis project Ga0207880, IMG submission 184226) | Marine viral communities from the Deep Pacific Ocean - MSP-91 (SPAdes) | ecosystem: Environmental > Aquatic > Marine > Oceanic | place: Pacific Ocean | collected 2011-04-27
TATAATTCGAATGAATCTAAGCATATTCCTGCAACCATTTCGAAATTTTGCGTATAGTTCAAAATGTTTTCTGAATCAAATAATCACTTTAGGGATTTACTTTTATTAATAATCGGGTGTTTAGGAGCTGTTTGGTTTTATTACAGCTATCCGAATCTGGATTCTATGTCTACTATTAAAAATAGTGTGTCAAAAGAAGCTGTTATCTCAAAAAGCGATTCAGTAATTACTTCCTGGCAGGTTTATTCCAACAGCACGTTACCACGTATTGAAATGGAGTCATATCGTGGGATCATAGATTCTCTTCAACATAAGTTTGGAAAAAAAGGATTCAAAGAATTAGTGGATAAAGCCGAATCGAGGAATTTTCCTTTATTCTACTGGGGTATTGATAATTATCTGAAAGAGGATTTTTATAACGAAGGACCCCGATTTTCTTCAGCTTCACTTACACCTGCGGGAGAAATTTTTTCGTATTCAATGAGTAGTGAGGCTATTCTAAAAGTTCGTCCATATAATAACAACACGATCCGTCAGGCACTGGGTTTAAATTTTGAAACCACGGTTGAAAATAAAGCAATTCAGGATTCGCTTCTAAGTGAGCTTCTTAGATTTCAATCTGTCACTGAAGAGGATTATAGAAGCTACGGACAGATCAGGAAATTTTCAGAAATGTTGGGTGCCGATCTTCCTGTAGACGGAGACTTATTTACTCAGGACCAGATATGGAACGGAGTCTCCGGTTATTTGAATGATACGTATTGGAAAAAATATTCATTTCGAAGAGATTCTTTAGAATTTCAACAGTCTCAGGGACTACGGTTTGTGAGGTTGTTTTTAACTTCCCGGGATTCTGTTTTAGGATTTCTTCCAAAGCTCCAGGTAGATCTGTTACCTGCGGGAGGAATAAAAGCCATTACATTTGATTTGGCAGATATTGATATCCCTTCCCGTCCATATTCTGATATAATGGATGTAATTATTCAATTTACATTTTTGTGCTTGGGTATATGGCTGATCTCAATTTTTTATCTCAGAATTAAAGCAAAAGCGATTGATACTCAGCCTGCTTTTGTAATTTCAGTATTGGCAGGGTTTATGTTTTCTGCAACACAATTTCTCAGATATGCTAACGAACTGGAATTCAGCAGCGAAGCAATTCTGAATGCATCTTTACCGGATCGTTTGTTTATAATAGGAATTCTGGGAGCTATTTCAGCTGTTTTATTCTTTATTTTGACATCGATCAGTGATTCAGTTACCCGTCAGTATTGGCCCGAGAAGCTTAAAGCATGGGATCTTGCAAGAAGAGGATTTTTCAAAAATAAGCCGGTAGGTCGATCAGCTATTTTATCAATTTGTATTGCAGGGATGTTAGCCGGGCTATGGGCTGTATTAGTTCAGGTTTTCCCGGGAACTCATATTACTGCTGATGTAAGGTTGCAGTCATCAAATTTTGCATTTCCATCCATAGCAGTACTGATGCAGAACTTACTGGGAAGCTTATTGGTGGTTATTTCTTTATTGATGATCCTTGGAAATCAGCTTTACGCGATAACCAAAACCAAATGGCTTATTCCTATACTGAGCGGGTTCATATTTGCATTGTTTTTGGAATTCTTTATTTCCTTAGACGTTCATCCGTTCAATTATTCGTTGATCATAAATTTTGCTATTGGAGCTGCTTTCGGTGCCTTTTATATCAGGTATGGGTTTTTGACGATGGTTTTATCGTTATTCATTTTTGTCGGTATTTTTACAACCAGAGCCGGTTGGATAATACCTAATTCTCCTGATCAGAATTTGTTCTACATATTTACCTCACTGGTATTTGCGATCTTTGCTCTGGGTTTTTACTTCGTAATCAAAGGAAGTGAAAAGAAAGACCTTCCTGATTATGTGCCCACTTATATAGAAGATCAGGCAAAGGAGCAGCGCCTCGATCAGGAGCTGGAAATTGCTCAAGCTGTTCAAAAGACATTTCTACCATCAAGAGTAGAGCAGTTGCCGGGAATCGATATAGCCGGAATATGTGAACCTGCACAAGAAACAGGTGGAGATTACTATGATATGATTTCACTTGGTAAAAACAGAATGGCTATTGCTATTGGGGATGTCAGTGGAAAAGGAATCCAGGCTGCTTTTTACATGACTTTTGTAAAAGGAGTACTGCATAGTTTAAGTGCTCTTATCTTATCACCATTGGAGCTTTTAAATCAACTTAACCGACTATTCAAGGAAAATGCTACGCGAGGTACTTTTGTGTCCATGATCTATGGAATACTGGAAGCGGATAAAAGAGAACTTACTTTTGCCCGGGCCGGTCATAACCCCATGCTGATTGTGAGAGCTAATGGAGATACAGATTGGCTGATGTCGAAAGGAATTGGTATTGGGGTAACCAGTAGTTTGTTATTCATGAAAGGAACGGAAGAGTCAATACTTAAGCTGGATGAGGGAGATGTAGCCGTGCTTTATACAGACGGAATTACAGAAATGATGAATATAAGTAATCAGTTTTATGGAGAGGAAAGGCTGGAAAAGGTTGTAAAAGGAGTTAGAAAAGGAGCGTCGAGCAGCATTCTGAATATAATAATCAGTGATGTAAAAGAGTTTAAAGGTGTAGCAAAACAGCACGATGACATGACACTAGTTGTTATAAAAGCTGATTCATCTGTAAACAAATAGTTTCGTATATTTAGGCATGAAATTTTTAAGACTAACAATACCTTTATTGCTGGCATTTTTAAGCGCTGGTACAACTCTCGCTCAGGAATCTTCAGTGGATTCAGGAGTAGAATGGCAATCTTTAGAAGAAGCACAAAAGAAAGCTAAGGAAAGCGGTAAAAAAGTACTCATTTTCGGATATGCTGATTGGTGTACCTATTGTATGAAAATGAGAAAAGAGACGTACCCTGAAGAGAATGTACAGAAATCTTTATCTGATGATTTTATCCCGGTTCAGATCAATGGTGAATCAGAGGAAGAAATAGTTTTCAATGGAAAAACTTATAAATCTTATGAGCTAGCCAGATATCTGAGACTGACATCTTATCCAACGCATTACTTTTTAAATTCTGAAGGTAAGATAATCGGCGCACAACCCGGATTTCTGCCTGCTGATGTATTTTCTCCACTTATGAATTACGTATCAGAAGATCTTTTCGGAAAAGTGCCTTTTCTGGATTACATGGAAAAGAAAGGAATAAAGTTAGAACAAGAACAAAATTAAGCATGAGTCTAAGCCAGTCGGTAGAAGATTATCTCAAAGCAATTTATCTTTTAGAAATAGATGGAGTTGTTGCAACTACAAATAATATTGCTGAATCACTCTCAGTTTCTTCGGCTTCCGTTACTAATATGTTCAAGAAGCTGGCTAAGCTTCAACTTATCAATCATAAATCCTATCGAGGAGCCGAGCTTACAAAAGCGGGAGAAAAGATAGCTCTTGAAGTAATTCGACATCACAGATTACTGGAATTATATCTAAAAGAGATGATGGGGTATTCATGGGATCAGGTACATGATGAAGCTGAAAAGCTGGAGCACCATATTTCAGAACAGTTCGAAGATAAGATCGCTGAGTTGTTAAATGATCCTACTCATGATCCGCATGGAGATCCAATTCCATCTAAAGAAGGAGTAGTGCCGGAAATGGCGTCGTTAGCAATCACAGATGCCGAAGAAAATGAATCTTATATCATTGGAAGAGTAAGAGATCAGGATCCGGAGTTATTGCGATTTCTGGAGAAAAGTGGAATTATTCCGGGTGTGAAAGTTACAATTCTGGAAAAGACCCCTTTTGACGGACCTGTGAAGATCAAACTGGAAGACAAAGAAACCACCATTGGAAACTCTGTAGCAAAAGATGTTTTTTTGGTAGAACAGACCTAAAAATCACTTATTTAAGCAGAGTCATTCGTTTTGTTAGTGTAGTTGTTCCCGCTGTAAGTCTGTAAATATAGATGCCCGAGCTTAAAGAAGAAGCATCGAAAGTAACTGTATGTTCACCCGCTGATCTGAACCCGTTTTCCAAAGTTGTGATTTTAACTCCCAGCATGTTATAAATCGTAACAGTGACTTCCGAAGGTTCGTTTAAAGCATATGAAATACTGGTAGAGGGATTGAAAGGGTTTGGGTAATTTTGTCCAAGACTTATTGAAGAAGGAAGCTCTGTTATTATATCTTCGTTTGAGGTAGCTAATGCCAGCTCTTCTTCAATATTTTGATTTACTGCTTCAAAGTCATTGTTAACATAGCTGGTTCCTTTGTATGTTATATCACCGCTTGCATTTATAACTACTGAACGGTCATAAGAAGAAGCATTCCCATAGTAGTCAACCAGAACATTTTCACCATTCAGTAAAAGTGAATAAGTAATTCCTGTGACATTTTTAAAATTGGTAACTGTAGCTGCCGATGTATTCCAAGTATCAATCCCTAATGCAATAAAGTTTTTTTCGTTCTTAAAATTCTGATAGATTTCGGTTTCTGTAATGGGACCGTTATCTCTGCAATGAGGACAATTAGCTCCAAAAAAGAAAATATAAACTACTTTTCCATCCAGGTCAGAGAGAGCTATTTGTTCATTTTCTAAAGATGTCAAAGTAAAGTCCGGAGCTTTTTCTCCTACGCTAACCTGCGCTAAACTCTGGCTGGATATGAATAGCGATAATACGAAAAGCCAAATAACTACTTTCATGATAACACCTCAAAATTTTGCTAATTCTTCTTCTATTACGTCCACAACAGTTTCAATATCTCTGTTTACAAACTGAGTTCCCTGATAAGCTATTGTTCCATCTGCCGCAATTACTACTGATCTGTCATAATCTGATGTATTCCCGTAATAATCTACCAGACTTTGTCGGGCATTAAGAAGTAAGTTATAGGTGATATTAGTAGCACTTTTAAAATTCTGAACACTTCCGGCGCTTGTATTCCACGTGTCTAAACCAACAGCTATAAAATTGGGATTATCGGTAAAATTCTGATGGATTCTGTTTTCTGTAACCGGTCCGTTATCACGGCAATGAGGACAATTTGCACCGAAGAAAAAGAGATAAACAACTTTTCCTTCCATTTCTGATAAAGTGAACTGTTCATTATCTAACGAAGTGTAAGAAAAATCAGGAGCAGGTTCACTTTGATTCATCGGGGGCTCCTCTGAAACTGATGTCTCAGAGCATGCAATCCCAACAAGAAAAAGGATAGAAAGTAAAAAGCTTGAATATTTCATAGTAAAAGGATTAAAATCTGGTAGTAATTCTAAGTTCAGCGCCTTCAAAATCGAGGATCTCATAGCAGATTCCGGAAGTACAAGCCGGTCCTCCTCTTCTTTTACCTACGAATAAAGTCACTGTATTGGATGTATTGATTCTGTAAAGAGAATTAAAACCCAGCCAGGTTCTAGTATCAGTTTCTATTTCAGGGAAGGTATTCGGATTATCAGTTAAGCCCGGTTCTGTTGTTGCTTCAAAAACGGCGCTTATATTGAAGTCAGAAGTGAATCCAAAAGAAAGAGAAGCAAAGTAGTTTTTAATTTTATCCGAACTACCAAACTCATCATAAGTCTGATATTGCAGATCTAGGATAACATTCTTCGAGTTTTGAAAACTTTTATCGGTAATTAAACCAAGCGACCACCGGTTATCCTGTCCTTTTTGCTCATCAAGAGCAAAATCAACAAAAGACTTTAAAGAAAATTGATCATTAATTTTGTAGAAACCTTCCAGGAAATATTCCCGATATTCCTTTTTATTAAACACATTATTCACTGTATAGGCGTAGTTTGCAACTAAAGAATGTCCGTCTTCAAATGAATAAAAAGCTTCGGCCTGAACACCTTTTTCACTTGCAGTATTTGGTACATGTGTGCTTCTGTTTAAAACGGGATAAGTATGTTCCTTTATAAGCGAAGGAGGATCATTAAATCCGGATGATTGTAATCTAAAATTACTATAATTCTTATACTCAAAACTCGCCCCAAAAGAACCTTTAAAATAGTTTAGTCCGGAATATAGAGCGTAACTCTGATCGCTTTTTAAAGAAAAGAGATCGGATTCGGTATTAAATGCATATTCCCCAAAAAGTTGAAAGTTAGCAGGGAGCTGTATATTGGTCATGAGAGAAGCAAACTCTTCAAAATTGGAAGAATTTGGAGTATTTACTCTCATTACTGCGCCACCTAAAGACAAATTTTCAGCAGGAAAGAAGTTGGCTTGAAAAGCTTCCAGCAGATCAGGTCTGCGTAAAGAATCAGGATCAAAGTTTGGAGGAAGGTCATTCTGAAGGGGTTCGGCTCTTAGTGCTTTTATCTCAACCCAATCAAAACCGGCATCAAATGCAATTCCCTCCAGATCTCTGAAAAAAGCATATCTGGTTCTGTAAAAGTCACTTTCAAAAACAGATCCCGGAATATCGTAGCTCCTCAATAATAAACCCGAGCCAATAGTTTCATAAAAATTACCAAGCCGAATTCTGAAATTATCATCCTGATATTGAAATCGCTTTTGAGTTAGTTCAAAATAATTGCGTTCAGTATGGGGAGAGAGAAATTGTTCAGCTTTTCCAAACAAACTGAATTTTCCGGAATCGTAATAAAGATTTAATTGATTGTAAGAGGTGGATAGGTCTTTATCTTCCTCAAAAGGAAGGTTACCATATTGAAACTCAAATGTGTTGGTTCCATAAAGTTGACCAAGTACGAACGACCAAGGTGTTATCACAATAAAGAATGTAAGAGCGGCTATTTTTGCAAAACTCTTCATTCTTCTAAAAGCTCAAGAATTTTATTTTTGATCTCAACTTCTTCTCCTGTTTTATACCCTTCGTGGAAATACACGATCTCATTTTCAGCATTTACAATTAAAAGTGTAGGAACAGCAGTGACTCTTAGTCTCGCCATAACGGAGCTGTCAGAATCTCTGAGAACAGGATATTCAACTCCCAGGGATTTGATGAAAGGCTTTACTTTGGCTTTATTTCTGGGTCCGTCAATTGATATTCCTATAAACTGAACCTGATTATCGTCAAACTCTTCATCCATTTTAACAAACTCAGGGATGGATTTAACGCAAGGTTTACACCAAGTCGCCCAAAAATCTATAACAGTAAGATTCTCTCCTTTAAGCTGATTATAGCTGACCGTTCGTCCGTCCATATTTTTTAAACGGAAATTGGGTACTTCATTTTTGGAATGTTCAAATCCGCCAAAAAGCAGTGACAGAAGTAATAAATATTTCATGATACTCTGTTTTTTTAAAATATGACCAATACAGATCATAAAGGTATCACGAAAATATAAAATCGGAAAAGAGGTAAGACGTAAGATGTAAGATTTAAGACATAAGATGGTTTTAACAAAAGTCTTACATCTTATGTCTTAAATCTATACTCTACTTCACCCAGTCTGCTATAAAAACATTCGTTGATCGATCACCGCCATTGAATCGGTTAGATGAGAAAACCAGTTTCTTACCGTCATGAGAGAACATTGGGAATGAATCGAAAGTATCATCAAAAGTAACTTGTTCAAGCCCGGTTCCATCCGGATTGATCATAAACAGATTAAAAGGAAATCCTCTGGTTGAATTGTGATTGGATGAGAATATTATTTTTTCACCGGAAGGATGGAAAAAAGGAGCCCAGTTTGCGTTCCCTAGATCTGTGATCTGTCGCATATTGGTTCCGTCTACATTGACAAGGAATAATTCCATATCTGTTGGCTCGACCAATCCTTCAGCCAGAAGAGAAGTATATTTTTCAATTTCAGCTTCTGTCTTTGGGCGAGATGCTCTGAATATCAATTCTGTTCCATCAGGAGAAAAGAAAGCACCGCCATCATAGCCAAGTTCATCAGTGATCTGAACAACATTAGATCCGTCAACGTCCATTATAAATAATTCCAGATCACCGGTTCTCATTGAAGTGAACACAATTTTGCTTCCATCCGGAGATACAGTTGCTTCAGCATCGTAACCAGGTGTTGTGGTAAGAGTGTCAATGATCTCACCATCCAGATTGGCTCTGAAAATATCATAACCTTCATAGATCGGCCACACATATGCCCCACCCGGACCTCGTTCCGGAACTTCAGGACAAGCGATATCGGCCATATGTGTAGAACCATAAACAATAGTTTCATCCGGTAAGAAATATGAACAAGTAGTTCTTCCCAAACCTGTGCTTATGATCGGAGCTTCAAATCCGGGTTCATTTTCTTCAGCATCCATATAAAAGATCTGATCACATTCGGTATCCCATTCAGGATTATTAGCCTGAAAAACTAACTTAGTGTTATCATAACTCCAGTAAGCTTCAGCGTTATCACCGCCAAATGTGAGCTGTTTAATATTTTTTAGATGGATCTCTTTTTCGTATCTGAGAGCATCATTTTTTTCAGATGCACAGTTTAGTAGTAAAAGAGTTAATAGAACCGGGTAAATAAACTTCATAGTATAATTTGATAAAAAATTTCAGCCCCAAAAATACTACAAAATTAGATAGAAAATGAAGTTTATAAATATTAAAGATCGGAACGTTTTCTATAGTTGACTGTAGAAATCAGTAACAATATTAACTAACAGAATACAATGAAGAACTCAAGAGTTTTATTAATGATCACATTAGTAGCATTAACATTTGCTGCATGTTCAGAGAAATCTAAAACAGAGGCCGAAAAAGCCGGCGATCAGATTGAAAATACTGCAAAAGCTATAGGTAATGATTTTGAGGAAACGAAAGATCAGTTTATTGCCAAAGCTGAAAAAGAGATCGAGGAGATCAATGAGAAGATCGAAAAGCTGGATGAGAAAGTTGAAGAAGGCTCTGATGATGTAAAGAAAGAGACCAAAGAAGCCTTGGATAATTTAAAAGAGGAAAAAGAAGAACTGAACCAAGAGCTCAGTGAGTTGGAAGATGCGACCAAAGAAAATTGGGAACGTCTTACCGCAAGTATAGAAGATGGTTTTGATGACCTGAAAAGAGGTTATAACAGCTTATTGGAAGACATGAAAACAGGCTAAGGTCTGTTAAAAAATAATCCACTAAAAAAGCCCTTTCTAGCAGAGGGCTTTTTTTATGCATCAGATTTTTATCTGAAGAGTAGCATAAAGTGTTCTCGGAGGAGAAGGAATAATTCCAGGACCGGGATAACCGGTTGCTCGTCTTGTAAAGTAAGATGAATTTAGAATGTTGTTTACTCCTGATTCCAGAGAGAACTGTTTGTATGACCATGAAAGAGAGAAGTCGAGCACATCATAGGCGGGAATTTCGCCTTTAATTCCGCTTTGGTTATCTCTTACATTTTGTAAGGCATTTGATGCGTCTGTAAACTGTTTGGAAATGTAAGTGTACTGAACAGATCCCAACAGATTTCTAAATCCAAAATTGATACCTGTTTTAAGGTTTAGAGTCGGAACAAATTCAACATCATTACCCTCAATTCCTGCAATTTCAGAATCTAAATATTCCGATTGGGTAACTGCTGTATTGGCAAAAATGGTAAGTTTTTTATTTGGTGATGCTGCATTAAAAATCGAGAATAAATCGATTTCTATAAGGCTTTCCAAGCCGTACATAAAAGCTTCTCCAATGTTGCCACGAAACCGGACGATTCTGCCTGTTTCTTCCTGCTCACCGTCAGCATTAGTTCGTGTTTCTGCTCGTAATACTTCTCCCAAACGATTTTCATACAACAATCCAAAAACACCAATATCGTATGAAATACCATCCCCGATTGTGCCACGGATTCCAAAGTCTGATGAAAAACCACTTTCATCGGTTATATTTGGATCAACCTGAAAGCTGGGATTTATAATCCTGATATCATTAAAAGTAACGGAACGATAGTTCTGCGAGAAATTTCCGTAGAGATCAGTATCTGAATCAGGCTGATAACTTAGTCCGATTCCAAGTAGAACAAAATTTCGTTCAAAAGTTTTCTCTTCTTCAAAGGTTTGATTTTGGATAGGATTTCCGGCCAGATCGAAATTTACCCGTTTATAAGAACCTTCACTTTGGGTTTTGATATACTCAAATCGAAAGCCCGGAGTGATCGAAAAATTATCTTTCACATAAAAAATATGCTCTCCAAACAAAGCAAGGTTTTGGTTCGGAAAGGTGAAGTCAGATTGTCTTGGGTAGTTCGGGAATTCATCATCTGCCAATGAAAAATCAGCATCACTTGAGGCCGTTCCGGGCCCCTGTACCGAAGTATTCTTTGATTGGTAATATTTTGATCCTAAAAGAAAGACAGCATTTTTGTTTCCAAGTTTATACCGCTGTAGAAAACGGGTTTCTACACCCCAGTTATTGAAATCTCCTAAGATGAGATCACGCGGCTCGTTCGGGTCGTCTTGCTGAGAAACTCTGTTTGTTCGAAAACCAACTGATTTCCTGGAAGCATTTAAACCAAACGCAGTGACACTCAAGCGACTTTGATAGGTGAATCTATGGTCGAGTTTTAACGAAGCCAATTTCCAATCAACTTCGAACCAGTTTCTTTCGCGATTGCTAAATTCAGGATCATTGTAAAATTGAGCGTCTGTAAGTCCTCCGGGCTGTTGAGCAAGATATCCCAGATAAGTAAAATCAGCACTAATTTTTGTTTTATCAGACAATGCATACTCAGTAAACAAATAGACGTTGTCAGATTCGAACTCAGAATTTGGTCGAAAGCTCTCTCCATTTTTATAGTTGTAATATCCCAGATAGCCGAGTTTCTTGTAAGTACCGCTCACACTGTTATGGGAAGTAAAAAGTGCATTGGAACCGATGGACTGGCGGGTTGTAAATTCAGCAACTTTGTCATCAACCGGAGATTTCATTCTGAAATTAACCAAACCACCAAATTGTGTTCCATACTGCAAAGAAGCAGCTCCTCGTATGACCTGAATTTCTTCAAGTGCTTCGGCTGGAGGCGTATAATAGCTTTCGGGATAACCAAGTACGTCGGCACTGATATCATATCCATTTTGTCTGATATTGAAGTTGGAAGACCGATTAGGATCAAGTCCACGCCCTCCGATATTTAGTTGCAATCCCGCATCATCAGACTCAAAAATATTTAAACCCGAAACCTGACTGTAAATTTGCCGGGCGTTATTTGAGGAGGTATTCACCGTCATTTGGCTCAGGTCAACAACTTCATTTTTTTTACCGGCGTAAATCGAGGTTCCTTCTACTTCACGTAGTCGTTTTATCGAAAAGATTTGTTCCCGTTGGTTTACAACAGCTACTTCAGATAGTTCACTGGAGAGTTTACTTAGCTTTATATTCAAGGTTTCAGTATCAGAACCAAGTTGTACTACACGATTTGTGATCTCATAACCCAAAGCAAAAAAGAACAAGTTATATTTTCCATAGGAGAGATCCGGAATTTGAAAAAAACCTTCTTCATTCGGTTGGTATGATTTACCGGAGTTTTCTTCATAAATCTCCACTTCAGGCATAGGGTCCCCTGTAGCCAGATCTGTTATATATCCCGAAATAGTAAACTGACTAAATGCAGGAATAGAGATAAGGCAAAATATTACAAAAAAACTAAAGTCCTTTAATCTCATCGTTGAAGGGAAGTATCCATTTTTTAGGTTTCAAATTTCTTTTAATTGATGTGAGATCGATTTCAGGATCAATGTATGGAGCGCTTCTTCTGCCATTAAGAGCAACAAAGCTTTCTACGTAAATTTCGGGATCTTCGATTCCCTGATTCTGATAATGCTGTTCCAGATGGTGAGCATATTCAAGAATGAAATCAGGCTGCGTTGACATCTGTTTTTCCTGAAAGCGAGTCAAAAAATCGGTGTTATCTACATAAAATCTTTTCTGGGTATCCGGATCAACAACCTTAAAATTTGCATATCCTGCTTTTTCAATAAGCATTACTCGCCACGAGAATCTGTAACCCTCTTCAGTCCAGAATAATTCTCCCGGATACAGTAAATATCTGAATGGAAATAAGAGTTGAAAAAGGAAGAATACCCCTACAATGCTAAGACTGAAGTTCTTGGATATTGAGTTCTTAAATGAATATTGAACAGAGTTGTTAAAGCCATCTAGATCTATTTTGAAGAATGCGGAAATCCGATCGAGAATTCGGGTATGTAATCCGGCATCAAAAAAGATCAAAGCGCTTACGATCATGATGTAAGGAAACATTCCTATTGGGAACAGAATTCGGGTTAGAATGTGAAAGATTACAACCAGCACAAAAGCGAAGGTTCTGGTACGTTTGAACAGAAGTAAAAAAGGAATAGACAGATCATAAAGAGCGCCACCCCATGCAAAAGCAAAATGTACCCACGATTGTTGCAACAGATCTCCGAGTAATGGAATGGAGTATTTTGCTGGAAGCCAGATCTTTAAAGGCATTGCCTGAAAAAGCCAGTCGGAATTCAGTTTAGCTAATCCTGCATAGAAGTAAACAATAAACAGAAGTAGTTTTATAACATCGATCGTCCAGGTTGGAATAAATTCAGCTTTTAGTTTTGCGTTTCTTGCAGCATCAACTGAGAAATAAGTATTAGCCGGTAGAAATATCATCAAAAAACTGAGAATGCTGATGAAATAATAGTGATTCAGATAGGTGGTTTTGTCCATCAGTTCTATAAAAGTAAAACTGAGGAAAAAAGTAATGACAGCAAGTCTGTATTTGAAACCTAGTGAAATAAAAATGGCAGAAAGCCCACATACAGCAAAAATTAAATAGGTCCATTCGCCGGGCGGTTGAACCCATTCAAAGCCAAAATAGGAGAAGAAGAAACTCGGCTCGATATATAGTTTTTGAATCCATCCGTTTAGCGTAAACCGAGCGATGCTTATGAGCATTAACAAACCAAAAAAAACACGAAAAAGCGCTAAAGGAGCGGCTTTCGAGTAGGAATTAAGATATGTACTAACTGAAGCTTTACTCAAAGATCAATCACCGTCAGCATCCACGTAGTCTACATTGATATTCAATGCCTGAAGCATATCTACTTTCAGGAGGATGACATTTTTTTGGAGCTCATCGTATGTTTGAAGCATTAAAGAATTATCAATCTCAACCTGATCAGCAAAACTGGAATTCAGATTCTCAGCTTTACTTCGGCTTAACTCAAACTGTTGATTGATAAGCTGGGTTAGATCCGTGCCGTTTTTTATGGTGTTAAGAAAATCCAGATAATCACTAAGGCTTAACCCGGTACTTTCTGAATTAAAATGTTTTCCGTTAAAGAAGTTCTGAGCGGCGGTTAAAGACTCCAGAAACAGTTCTTTTGAGAATTCACGACTGTAAAATCCTTCCACATTTTGAGGAAGAGGAGTCCCGGAAAAAACACCAGCAGGAATTCCAATTTTGCCGGCTCGCAGGTTTTTTTCGTAGTAAAAGATAAAGTCATTCACCATCATGTCGATGGAAGAATTGGCCCCGTTTCCGGAGTTGTTTACAAACTCGTCCCGAAAACCTGTATTCCAATCATTTAAAACTACATCTGTCAGCGAGTCTATCCTGTTTACCAAATCCACTACATAATTTCGGTAATCAGAAGAGTTTTCTCCGGAGTTATAAAAAGAGAGTATTTCATCATCGTTGCCGGCTAGTCCGTAAAGTAAGTAGTCAAGAGTTGGGAAACCCTGTTGATCAATCTCAGAAGGTAATTTAAGGTTGTAGTTGCCTTGATTGATGTTCTCTTTTACTTCAGCAGTATCGACAGGATAAATATTCAGATTATTACGGTACTGGATCTCCATCGTTTTGGAGGTTTCAAACATTGACACATTTTGTAAAGCTAGGTATCCGGCTTTCCATTCATCCCGAAGAGATTCTAACATTTGTTGATTCGGATTTTCAGCAAAACTATTACCGGCTGTTTTGAGAGATTCTGTCTTTTCGGAAAAGTTGGTTAGTGCAGGAATAATGATATTATCAGCCCAGTTCTCAAGTATTGCTTTTCTATCAAAATCGTCAGGGTCAGGTCCTGATGGATTCGTTTCGGTACAACTTGAAATCAAAAGAGAAACTGATAAAAAAAGAAAGAGATAACGTTTCATATATAAATAAAAAAGCTGCTAATAATTGCATTAGCAGCTTAGTCCTTAAAATTTAGTTTGAAGCTTCTTCAATAGTGAAATTGAATTTTGAAGCTATGTCAACAGAAATATCCTGAAGAGTTTGAGGAGTTACATCCCATAAACCATTTCCGGCTTCCAGCAAGGAGATAAACCCATCAACTTCAGCTTTGGTGAAATATGGCTGACCTGTTCCCGGCTGTCTGGTAAATTGTAAACTGTAAACAAAACCAAAACCTTCTGAAAGATCGCTAAAAGCAGTGCCAAAGTCAGGATTAGCTTGCTCAAGGACTGTTTTACCTAACTGCAAATAATAAACAGCTCTGATACCGATTATTGTTGATATCTGAGTTCTTAGTATTTCCGCTTGTTCGTCTCTAAGTTCATAATCTCCTTCAACAATAGCTGCGCGCCCTAATGCAAAAGCGTCAAAAATTATTTGAGCAATACCTGCAAAATCCTCATCGCTTTCTACACTGCCTACGTACGCATTTAAAAAACTGTCGTCTTGACCAATTGTTAGATTTGGATTGGCTGTATTAGATGAGTTACCATACAGGTATCCGAAAGCTTCATCCCAATTATGCTCCATATTAGTGTAGGCTGTTCCATCAACAACAACTTCATTATTATTATCTTCAACATTAGTTCCTGCATCTAATACCGAAACGCTTACATAGTTGTTCAGAATTTGATCCGCCATTAAAGCTCCGATCAATCCTTTAGCAAGCATTTGATTGTACTCAAATCCTTTTGCGCTCACATATCTTGTAGATGTTCCGTCAGCAATTTGTCCTGCTATTCCGGGCTGTGCTTCTACATTTTGATTTGGAAATACTTCATTTATCTGAGCCGAGATCCATGTTTCAAATTGATTTTTTAATTCAACACTGGTTGCGGTATTAGAAGAGTAAAAATCAGTAGAAGCAGCAACTTTACTCTTTACACTTTTTGTTGCAGCGTTAAGCTCAGGATCAGAATATGGATTTGCATCTCCACCGTTGGTAGTTTGGTTGCGATACATTTCCAGTAAAAGTTCTTCCGTTGAATTATCAAAGTCTGTCATGGCAACGGAAAGCTCAGTAGCCATTTTTATCCTTGTTGTTTGGCCCGAAAAAGAAACTGTAGACTCCCCATTTCTGGTAAACTCGTAAGATTCGGGAGTTTTTATCTTATCGTCCGTATTATTGGTAGTGCAAGAGCTGGTTAAAAGAAATGCTGCAAAAATCAGCAAGCTTTTTGATAGATTCATCGTTTTTTGAAGAATTGTAGTTGGTATTTTTATTTAGAACGAATCTAAGTTAAGGACTTTTTGGAACGTCCTCAAGCTTTATCTAGAATAAATCTAAATAAAATTAAAAGGGGGATTGGCAGCAATCTAGAATATAAACGAAGCCGATAACGAAGCTCCAAGATTTGAGGAAGAGTCTAAAGAAACGGCTGGTTCTATAACAAATTTGCTTTGGTTGAGCACATTTGTAAAAAACCCGACCCCAAACTGAAATGCAAAGTTTTATCATCTGAAACAACACTATTTTGATTTCTGGATACTTGAGTAAAGGGAATGAAAGAGATTCCAATTAATGGAATGGTATTAAAAGTATTAGACTGTTCTTTCTTATAGGCTAAGGTAAGCCCTGCTCCAAAACTTGAGGAATTAAAATCTTCATAATTAGCATAAGAACCCAGAATAGAAAGAGCAACTTCTATTGGAAAGTCTTCTTGAGTTTTGAGCCCCCACAGTGTTAATGCGCCACCTATCCCAACAGCTTTAGAAGCAAATTGATCCTCAGACTCCTGAAGATGTATTGATGAATATTGCACAGAGATATCTAATTTTTTATTCAGCGAAAAAGAAGTCCCCAGTGAGTGAATAGAAATATCTTCAGCAAAAGAAACCGAAGGGGTTATGGCAAGTGCAAATCGTTTTTTATCTAAATAGAGAGATTGTGACATTAAAAAACTGCTAAATAAGAAAGCAATTAAAAAGGGGAAAAAGATTTTTTTCATAAATTTAGTTCTTCTGATCTCCGGTGGATAAGTGTTCAAAAACCTGTGTAAAAATGCTTTTTCCGATCTTGAAAAAGCGTTCCTGATTGCCAAGTGCAAGATATCCGAGAACAGATCGGAGTTCTTTGAGTAGAACGGGAGGATTGGTTATCAGTGAATCCTCTGCTATGATATGATCCCAGTCCATTTTCTTTTGGAATTTCACACCGGTCTGTACCATTGAGACATAATACACATTTGCCATCAACCCATAACCAATGGTTGTAGGATGTAAACCGTCCAGACTGAAAATTCCGCCTTTTATGATCTTTTTATCTTTATTCAATCTCAGGAATTCGGTGTTTACTGTAGCTTCATCTTTGTTATTTACCAAATGAGCGGTTGCAGGATTTCTTTTTAAAGCATTAACAAATTCTTTAGGATAACCGCGTAATAATTCTCCGCCCAGTCTTCTGTTAGCCATTCCGGCAACATTTCTGGCAACCGGAACTACAAACCAATCATATTCTTTGGCTACTCTTTTAATGATGTCGTTGAATTCATCTACTGCCATATCGATCTGAATGGCTTCATCTTTGGTAATAAAAGGATGTTTATCCGGATCAAAATCCTCATCCCAGATCCAGAAACGCGTGTAATAATCGAAGTAACCCAAGGCTTTTTTTGAAACGCTGGAATTTACGCCTCGTATTACCGGTGGAATAGTGGGATAAGGGATGGTTGGCACAAAAACTCGTTTCGCTCCGATCTTTGAGATCCGTTCAGCTAGTTCCCTGTATTCCATTTCAAAATGCTCGGGGCGGTAAATAGAATGCTTTCTGTTCGGTGTAAAAGCTTTCATGTCTTCCGGTTCCGACCAGGTCAGGTTTAAATTCACAACCGATCCCAATGCATTATTATGTCCTAAACAAACGATCAGGTTTTCAATCCCGCCATCTTCCTGAAGTATTTTCGCATTATCAATTTGGGAGTTTTCCTGATAATCATTTCCAAGTGTTGGATTAAGCACTAACCTGGATGTGGTATACTTTGCATGTTCAGGAAGTACACCAAAAACAGAAAAACTTTCTTTATTGTTTTGAATGTATTCTCTGCTTTTTCGCTCGTTTACTATCCAGGAATCATTGATAGCAAATCCCCAAATGGCCTGATTGTGGTATGGAGTTATCTGATTTACTTTCAGGTTCTTCATTCCTCCTTCCCAGTACTTTTTAATTCGTTTCAGGGTTCTGAAAGTATGATTAGCAGCGGGGAGATATTCTCTCCAGTCGATCTCGCTGCCAAATTCCTCCGAAAGTCCACGAATCAAAACTTCGAGATTTATAGGAATTCCGGCCTGAGCAGTAAAATTAGGTTGATCGAATTGAGGAGACGGCTCAAAACATCTTGCTATAAAAGAAGGAAAGTTGATGTCAGTACGATAAATACCACCGTTGTTAAAACCTTGTGAAAGGCTGTCACCGATTACGACCAGTTTATGTTTTGGATCTTTTTTTCTGAACATGGAAGTAGAAATTGCGACTAATTAATCAAATCACAAAATGAAATTTTTGGAAGCCACAGAATCACTAAAGCACGAAAGGTTTATTAATATTATTTTGATTAAATATACAGTTGTGAGAACCAAGTTTGTTTAAATTCGGATAAAATAGTTATGGGATGTGTTTTAAGTTTGAGGTCTATAAAGTTAATTCTGGTAATTAGTATTTATTAGGAACAGATAGTTTGCTTGCTCAAACTAAAATACAAGATCACTATATTTGGGGACCTGATAGCGTTATAGTTTATAAGGAGAGAAGCCACGAGAGTCCTGAGCTCACAAAACTACCTTATGGCAAAAGAGTGGATGTTTTACAAGTATTTGATGAATATGTGATGTCATCAATACCAAAAGCGTCAGATATCGACAATCTTAAACTACCTAAAACGAAATGGGTTCAAATTAGTACGGAGAATGCAGTTGGGTTTTTATTCCTAGATCAATTAAGTGCTATTCCCGTATTGAAAATAAACCACAATCAATATGAGAGAGTAACCAATTATTTCAGCAGAAATTTCATACTTAAAGACAGTGTTACTTTAATCAAGAAGTATCCTGTTCCAAATTTAGATCAGACTTATTCAGTAAATGTAGATTCAATATCATATGAAAATGATGCTTATGCATTACTATCATCTTTTGATGGATGTTCTGAAAGTAATTTTTCGGTACCAAACTGGAATTTTATAGATGCATATAGTTTTCTAGCAGTAACTAGTTTTAATATTATTAATTCTACAAGTGGGCGTGTTTCTAATGAACTAGAATTAATAGCAATAGAAAACGATAAATATATCTTTGAAGATATTTTTGGGTTTAGACAGTTCTATATTAGAGAATTAAATAATAGACCAATTGAATTTGGTTGGTACTCTTGCGACTAATTAATCAAATCACAAAATGAAATTTTTGGGAAGCCACAGAATCACTAAAGCACGGAAGAAATTATAGGTGTATTTTATTCGAAAATATAAATACCCCAAAAATTTAGTGATTTTGAGTTTTTGTGGCGAATCAAAGAAGCATGAATAATACCGATAAAAACCGACTACAAGCTTTCCGTGAGGAGAGAGAAGAATTAAATGAGAAAACCCTAAATGCCGGACATCTTGGAATCAAACGGTTCTTTAACATGGATGCCAATACTTATCGTGACGGAGCTTTGGATTCCAAAACCAAGGAGTTGCTCGGACTTGTTGCTTCGTCGGTACTTCGATGTAACGATTGTATCGATTATCATTTGGAGCAATGTGCCAAAACCGGTTCCACCAAAGAGGAAATTTTGGATGCTATGAATGTTGCTTTAATCGTTGGCGGTAGCATTGTGATTCCCCATTTACGAAGAGCTGTTGAAACCATTGAGATGATTGAAGAAGAAGGACTTTTTCAAAAACAATAACCAACATTCAATTTCCAAATTTCAAATTAGCTTGCTCTGACTAAGAGAATGGGCGCTCTTGTCATTTCGACCAAAGGGAGAAATCTAAAAATTTCTTTAGAGCAGATACTTAGATTTCTCGTTGCACTCGAAATTGTAGATGTTAGGTAGTTCGCTGACAAAAATCGTCCTGTTTCTAATAAACCTCTGTTTTTCAGAAAAAGCTTCAAACTACACCGACCTTTAGAATTATTGGCGAGCCAAGAACGCAATGAAATCGACGGCTCCAAAGGAGCAATCATTACACTCAGGATGATTCTTGAATGTGTACAATAAGAACGAAGACCTTTTGTAATGATTAGTCGATGTAATGGAGTTCGCGCTAATAATTCTTGTCGGGAGTTTTTGGTACTTTTGTCGGCACAAAAGTACATTAACAAAGAAACGGAATTCCGTTCACAGACTTAGCTTAGCATAAGGACACCTACTTTTGTCTTGATACAAAAGTAGCAAAAGATCAAGCCGAAGTATTGAAGACGGGTTCACTGATCCTGCGCTGAATAATCCTAAAGGTCTTCGTTCATTCTGAGAAAGTTAGTACACTCTTCACCTGAAAGGATTATTCCTGCTTCGCAGACGCATCCGGATCACGCTCTCTTCTCCGTCTTAAATACTAAGGGCATAGTTTATTTATACAATAAATATTAAAACTGTCATCGAATTACCTAACATCTACAAATCTGAGGTTACTTCCGAAGGATCTACAAAACTATTCAAATTCATGAGCAAACAGATCATTATGCTTGTACTCAAACCCCAACTCTTTTTTAATTCTGCTGCCATCTACCAGTTTCTCATCAGATCCACCTGAATCAAAAGAGGGTGTTTCCAGTCCTGATTTCTCGGCAAGTTTGGTATAGAGTTCTTCTTTGGTTGGATGATGATCGCTGCAAACATTAAAGATCTCGTTCTGGATTTTTTGGGCAATAACAGAAATAGTAGCAGCGATAACATCTTCTCTGTGAGCCAGATTTACCGGCGCATCACCACTTGAAATTCCTTCACGTCCGGCTAGATATTTTATGGGATGTCGGTCTGAGCCAAAAAGTCCGCCCAGACGAAGAATGACAGAGTCTTGAATTATTGTTTTTAATTTACCTTCAGCAGCAAGAATTACATTATCACTTTTCAGATCGGGAAGAGTATCCGATTCTGTAACAATTCCAATCCTTCTTTTATACGCGGACGTGGAACTATACATGATCACTTGTTGGTTTGATGAAGCAAGAAGTTTACTGAGTTTTTGTATGTGATTCGGATACTGAGAGCGCTGATCACCTCTCCCAGGAGAAATGGAAATGACGATAGCATCAACTTTGGGAAGATCAGTTTGGATGGCGTCTTCTTTTTCCAGATCAAAAATGATTGGTTCTATTCCTAAAGACCGAAGGGAGGAAGCCTTTTCAGCAGAACGGGTAGTTCCAAAAACATTGATATTTTGAGAGATCAAAGTTGTTGCAAGCTTGGTTCCAACCCAACCGCAACCAATAATTAATACAGAATCTAATTCATCAGACTTCATAAAAAATTCACAAAAAAGTGAGTTATTAATTAACTGTACATAAAGTAGATAAAATTTCAGGCATGGCTAAATCAAAGACAGGAATATTT
>Ga0207880_1000316_pt1 | contig 20476 bp, 14 predicted proteins | sample MalvirmetagMSP91_FD_184226 | JGI IMG/M metagenome (GOLD analysis project Ga0207880, IMG submission 184226) | Marine viral communities from the Deep Pacific Ocean - MSP-91 (SPAdes) | ecosystem: Environmental > Aquatic > Marine > Oceanic | place: Pacific Ocean | collected 2011-04-27
GCTGACCCAGTTGCTGCTTTTGGCTAATATTTTGTTGATTCCGAAGCATGCCTAGTCTACTTCCTGTTCTCGTATATAGTTACAAGCAGCTTTAAATTCGTCGTACCAATCTTCACCATAACGTCTGGTGAGTGGTTTTTCAAGAAAGTCGGATAAATAAACCCCTTCTTTGCTTCCCTTGTCACAAGCAGCAGAACACAAACTGTCCACATATTCGAAATTGGCGTAATCAAAGCCAGCTATCTTCTTTAAACGTACCGGAAACAAGTGGCAACTCAATGGCTTTTCCCAGTCAATGCGTCCGTCAAAATAAGCTTGTTGGATAGAACAATATGAAACATCGTTATCTCCATACTTCACAAATATACATTCAGCTTCATTTACACAAGCGATCTCATATCCGGCTTTTTCGCTTCCGATGACCACTCCATCTCGTTCCGCAACTTCTACAGCCTCAGGTCTCAGTTCGTCTTTTAATAAGCGATAGGCTTTATGTAATACGGGAATTTCATCTTTTACAACCGGAGCTCCGGCATCTCCCACTACACAACATGCTCCTTTGCATCGCGGCAGATCGCATGCGAATTTCGTGGTTGCAATCTCTTCTGTAAGAATGGTGTCTTGAACTTTGAACATATCCAAAGATACAAATAGTGGATGGAATTTCTGTTGTTATTCATTAATGATTTTACTCTCACAAAACGCAGGGAAAAAATCCAGCATTGTACCAATCGGACTTGCCAAAGGCATCCCTTCGGGAAAAGACCTCTCTGATTAACTTGATGATCTTGAAACAACCAACAAATTCCATCAGGTTCACTAGCCAGGGATTCATCCCGCAGCTTTTAAGAAAACGCTCTCTCATTTTTACTCGGAATTACTGAAGCATACAACTAAGAATCTCGATAAAATATATTTATGTAAAATATTACTGATTTCTTTTAAGTTAATGATCAAACTCAACCAAATCTTCAGCTATGCTTTCATTGATTCTCTTAGTGCTTACTATTTCGCCTTTCCAGCAAACCACATCAGATAGTGTAACCGTAAACTCAGAGATAGATAATGTAACGGTTTTCAGGTCTCAGGCTCAAATTGAACGGATTCCTGATGTTCAGTTATCTCCCGGAAAAACTGTTGTAGTATTTACTGAATTGTCAGAATCAATGGTACCAAATAGTATTCAATTAAAAGGAAAAGGTGCTTTTACCTTACTCTCTATAACCCATCGTAATAATTTTATTGAGGAGACTTCCAATAGTAAGCTTGTTAACCAATTAACTTCACAAAGAGATAGTCTTCAGCGTTTGATAACATCAAAAAGAGCCCGAATAAATGTTATAAACAGTAATGTTTCCTTATTGAGTTCATCCAATAACATTGCAAATAATCATAAGTTATCGGCTTCAGAACTGGACGCTCTTCTGGATCTCAACTCAAAACGACTATTGGAATTTGAAGAACAAAAGATCCTTATAAATAATGAGATCAGTGACATTAATGACCGGATTCGATTACTCAATAACCGAATAAGAGAAGAAGGCAGAAGCATCAGAAACAGATTCAAAGAAGTTGTCGCTGAGATCGAAGTGGAATCGGCAAAGGAAATGGAATTTTCGCTTCAGTATCTGGTGTATAACACCGGTTGGAACCCAAGCTACGATATACGTTCGGAAAATATAAACGCACCATTGTCATTCACTTATAAAGCCAATATCTATCAAAATACAGGATACGATTGGAATGATGTGCAATTTACTATCAATTCCGGTGATCCTTCTCAAAATGTGCAAAAACCGGAATTAGCACCAAATTATGTAGGGTTTTATAATACCAGACAAAAGCCAAACAGAAGTTCAGGTGGAAACTCGGTAGCTACATTTAAACGCTCTGAAGATAAAGGACTCATTGAAGGTATAGTGATGGATCAAGCTTCAGGGGAACCGATTCCCGGAGCATCTGTATTTATACCTGAACTCAATAAAGGTGTAAGCACTAACGTAGATGGACTTTTTGAATTGGATAACGTTCCAAATGGCACCTATACGTTGAGGATCAATTATATTGGATATCGATCTTTGAATAAGAGATTCTCGATAAACAATTCCGGACTAAATGTGTTCACCTTATTAGCAGCAGATGTTTTTGGTTTGGATGAACTAGTTGTTACCGGCATGTCCGATCAAATACAGGGAAGAGCTTCCGGAGTTTCAGTTGCAAACGAAGAGTTTGTAGACTCAGAATTACTTGTAAACCAAGAGATCTCTAACCAAACTTCGTTCAGTTATAAAATAGAACGCCCCTATTCGGTTCCTTCAGACGGAAAAGAACATACACTAGAGATCAAGAAAGAAACACCCGAAACAGATTATCTCTATGCATCAGTTCCTAAACTATCTTCCAATGCTTATCTGATCGGAAATTTGACAGATTGGGATGAACTGAACCTGATCGAAGGCGATGCTAACGTGTATTTTGAAAACAGCTTTGTAGGTAGTACTTATTTAGATCCCTCTTCTCTTCTGGATACTTTGGAAATATCACTCGGTAAAGATGAGCGCATTGTTATCGAAAGAAAGAAACTCAAAGACTTTGAAGAACGTCGATTTTTCGGAAGTAAAACCAGAGAGAGTTTATCGTTTGAGATCAGTATCAGAAATACAAAATCTGAGCCAATTGAAATTAATGTTGAAGATCAGATTCCAGTTTCCACAGATGAAAGTATAAAAATATCTCCAAAAGAACTTTCAGGCGGAGAGCTCGAAGAACAAACCGGAATTATAAACTGGAGATTGAATCTGAAACCAAATGAAACAAAAAAACTTATATTGAACTATCAGCTTGAATATCCAAAGGGAAAAAGAATAAATAACTAACTGAATCAACATTATGTCTGAAATTTCCGGTCAAAATAAACGAAGCTTTTCGGAGCGAAATACTGTGATGATTAAAGCAGTATTTATAGCAATTATAACACTCTTACTGCTTATTCCTGCCGCAATGATTAGCAATTTAGTGTATGAAAGACAAAACACTAAGAATGAAGCCATAAATGAGATTGGAGAAAAATGGGGTAAAGAACAGACCTTAACAGGACCATTTCTGACTATTCCTTTTACAAAACACATTAAAAGATACTCCCCAAAAGATTCTACCGATGTCTGGATCGAAAGAACGGATTATCTGAATATGTTACCGGAAAATTTAAATGTGTCTGGTTCAATCGCTCCCGAAAAACGATACCGGGGTATCTTTGAAGTAATTGTTTATAATTCTGACATCTCTCTTGATGGCGATTTTTCTACTTTGAATATCAAAGATTTCGATATCGAAACAAAAGACCTACATCTCGACAATGCCTTTCTTAGTATTGGCATTTCTGACCTTAGAGGTATTGAAGAACAAATAGATCTGAAATGGGGAGAAAATACTAAAGTCTTTAATCCGGGAACTATTACTACAAACATCATAAGTTCAGGAATAAATGCACCTCTCAATATTTCTGTAAATAGTAATGGTGATATTCTTTCTGAACCTTTTGCATTTAACTTGAAACTTAAAGGAAGCGAATACCTTAGATTTGTCCCGGTAGGAAAAATAACGGATGTAGAACTTAAATCAGATTGGAATACACCAAGCTTTGACGGTGCTTTTTTACCTGATCACAGAACTGTTTCTGACTCCGGTTTTGTAGCAAGCTGGAATGTTCTTCATTTAAACAGAAATTACCCTCAGGCTTGGCTGAATTCAGAACACCGAGTACAAGAATCGGCTTTTGGGGTAGATCTGTTACTTCCGGTAGACAATTACAAAAAGTCTGAACGAAGCATTAAGTATGCTATTTTATTTATAGGATTAACATTTCTGGTCTTCTTTTTTATAGAAATAATCAATAAAAAGAGAGTACATCCTATTCAATACATCCTTGTTGGTTTAGCTCTTTGTTTATTCTACACTTTACTTTTATCCATATCTGAACACAGCACATTCAATTTTGCTTATTTAATCTCTTCAGTGCTAACAATTGGTCTTATTTCCGCTTATACCAAAACAGTTTTAAAAAGCAATTCTTTGACAGGTTTAATGTCAGGTATTCTTACCATTTTGTATCTATTTATTTATGTGATCATACAACTTGAAGATTATGCGTTACTGATGGGAAGCATTGGTCTGTTTATTATACTTGCTCTTGTCATGTATTTCTCAAGAAAAATTGATTGGTACGAAATAAATAATGAAATGAAATTGTGAGTTCTAATTAGCAACTCCCCTCTTAATATTTTATCTTTAGGGATTCTACAAGCTGGCAAAAAACCAGCTTGTTTTATTTGACGCATTTATGCAACTAAGGTGATTGGATCACCTTTTTTTATAAGCACCTAACTTGAATATTTAAATCCTGAGCATCTTGGAACCCGAATTATCAGCACGATCAGTCAGCGTAGAAATCTTAATTGAATTCGACCGTGAAAAAAACCTGGACTATTCACTTGCAAACGAGCTGGATACTCGTGAAAAAGCTCAGGTAAGAGAATACGTACAGAATATACTCCGTAAAAGAAGTTACCTGGATTTTATCATCGATCATTTCTCTTCAATCGGAATTGAGGAAATGAAACCGGAGCTGAAGAATATTCTTCGTCTTTCTATTTATGATATGCTGTTTATGGACAGCACTCCTGATTATGCAGCTATCAATGAGGCCGTTGAAATAGCTAAATTTATGCTCGGTTCTAAAACCGGCGACCTCGTAAATGCTATTCTCCGTAATATGCAACGCGAAGAAGGCGCTCTGCCAAAACCGGCTTTCAAAGACAGAACCAAATTAGTAGCTACTACTTTCTCTCATCCGGAGTGGTTGGTAGCAAGATGGAATAAGCGTTTTGGAGAAAGAGAAGCGTTTCAGTTGTATCAGGCAAACAACAGCCGCCCAAATTATTATGTTCGCGTTAACACCATCCGTACCAAGCCGGAAAATTTTGAGCTGCGTATGGAAAAAATGGGCATCGACTTTGAAGCAAGTGACTGGTTACCAAATTTCTATAAAGTAGACTCTGTTCAACCATTCATTGAAAAAGGCTTGTTTGCAAAAGGATTGTGCCATGTGCAGGATCTTGCTGCCGGATTTGCTCCGTTTATCTTAGACCCTCAGCCTGATGAGAAAATTTATGATCTCTGTGCTGCTCCGGGTACAAAATCAATTATGATCGCTGATCTGACTGAAGCTAAAAGTGATATCCTTTCTGTGGATATTTCCGCTGAACGACTGGAACTACTTGCAGAAAATGCGCTGAACTTTGGCGCTGAAAACATTAAAATTCGTCGCGGTGATATTCTGGAATTATCACTTCCTCTTGCTGATGCTGTTTTATTAGACGCTCCTTGTACAGGAACAGGGGTATTGAGCAAGCGTGCTGACCTCCGTTGGAGAAGAGACGAGCAAGGGTTAAAAAATGCCGTAGAACTTCAAGAGCAATTGCTGGAAGAAGCAGCTAACATGGTTAAACTTGGTGGCCGCTTAGTGTATAGTACTTGTTCGCTGGAACCAGAAGAGAACATGGAACAGATCCATAAGCTTCTTAAAAAAATGGACGATAACTTTGAGCTACAACCGCTTGAAGATTTCGTCCCGGAAGAAGTTCTGATCGAAGATGGTAAAGCTTACCAAACTTACCCTCATAAGCATGGCTGTGACGGACATTTTGGTGTATTACTGAAAAGAGTTAAGTAGAAAAGTATAAAAAGTGACAGAGTGTTAAAGTTACAGAGTCACAAAGTACTCTGTAACTTTGTTTTTTATCTATCCTTCAATATTAAAATAAGACCTCAAAAACCCATAATAAGCATTTCTCATTTCTTTGCTATGCGGTTTATTTGTATTAGTAAGATTGAAGTCATACACAAAGTTTTTATCGAGCACTAACGTAAAAGGATTCCCTATTGGAATTCTTTGTTCATAAATATCATCTAAATGTGAAAAGTGAAGATATTCATAGTTTAATCCTAAATTACGAAAATAATCTTCATTATTACTTATGCCAATTACGAGTATTTTTTCCTGCATCTCCATACTATTGTTCAAGGATTCAATTTCATTCTGAATACAACTAAAACAACCAATTTCATTTATAAAAGTAATTGCAAACACACCTTTGCCTTTATAACTATTTAGAATATTAACTCTTGCTGAATCTTGAAAATGTTCAAGTCCATAATTCTCTAATTCATACAAACTAGTTTTAATAGGCTCAACACTAGTTTCTTTAGTACTTATTTTATATAGCAAAAAACCATTTAAAATTACCAAAATGGTTATAATTATTTTAGATGTCATAGCTTAATCTTTATTATTTTAAAATTCTTATCATCATAAACAAATAGATACCTATCGTTAGTTGCTATTTTACCTATACTTTCAACACCTGTTTCTAGAACCCCTACATATTCTCTTTTAACGTAATCGTATTGATAAAGGATGCTTCTATTATTTTTAGGATATTTTTCGGTATAACCTTCTCTGGCTAAATAAATAATGTTTGAGTTTGGTTTTAAAGCAGCGTCATGTAGATTCATATTTACTTCTAATGGCGGTCTTGTAGCCATTCCAAATTCGTTGAATTCGTATTCTGGTTTTAAATTTGTTTCATCGTACTCGAAATCATTTAGTTCTCCATCTAAATCAAAAATATACATTGAAGGCTCATAAGTTCTAACAGAAATTAAATACTCAGAGTTTGCAAGAAATGGCCCCTCAAAGCGGAAAATATTTCTATTCATATCACGAGTGAAATTTTCTTCAAAAGATTTTTCTATAGGCATAATCTCTTCTTTAGAAGGATCTATTTCAAAATAAATAGCCTTTCTATTAATGGCCTTTCCATATACTTTTTCTAAAGAACTTGTTATAAATTGAATTCGATATCTACCTGTTATAAATTCATTTACAAATTCTGACTTATCCATATTATAACTCACGATTTTATTATTCTGTGAGTCTAATAAAAACAATTGATTACTTATAATTACGAGACCACGAATTGATAATATTTCAAACGGTCCTCTTCCCTTTTTAGGTTTTATCTTACCTATTTTTCCATTAATCAAATTTTGATAATAAACCTGATTCGTATAACCTTCGTACCAGGCAAGATAACTATTAGAAGCGGTTAGATAATAATAGGATAAATCTTTTTCTAATTGGATGGTGCCGTTTTCGAAACCAAGTACCAAGTCATTGTACTCTTCCACTTGCGAAAAAAGAGCACTACTGCATATAACTAATAAAATTATTGTAAATAGTGATTTCATGGGATAAATTTTTTGAGTAAATATCAGACAGATTTTACTGTCTGATATTTAAATTAGACCTATTCTGGCTCTTCTGGACCTCCTGGAGTGACTATAATCGCAGGTTTTCCGCTAAAGCTATAATGCGTACAGTCACTTTCATTTGATATTGTACTACACATACCAGAGGAAGCATTACACCCAAAACCTGTACCAGCATCAACCCACACCCAATCAAACTCGTAGCACACAAAACTATTTGCATGAGCTTCATTAGTTATTGTAACTTTGTTTTCAGCTTCTGACACAACTGATACATTTACACCAATCAGCATAAAAACAAAAAGCGTTGTAATTATATATTTAATTTTTTTCATATTTATTCCATTTTTTGTTATTAAAACTAAATAAAACAAAAATATAAAGATAACAACAAAATTATTCGCTACCCTTTTTTACTACCCGTTTTTCACATACAAATTTAACCTTGGCATTTCATATATTTGTTGCTTCACATATTAAACTATTCACACACAAAATTAATTAGTGATTTTGTGCTTTAGTGGCAAAACAATCCAGATTTGAAAAAAGAAATTCCCGCACAGTACGATCCTTCTCAAGTTGAAGACAAATGGTATAAATATTGGATGGATAATGATTATTTCCACTCCACACCTGATGAAAGAGAACCATTTACAGTCGTAATTCCCCCGCCTAATGTTACCGGTGTTCTACACATGGGACACATGTTGAACAATACCATTCAGGATGTTTTGGTTCGTAAAGCCAGAATGCAGGGTTACAACGCTTGTTGGGTTCCCGGAACTGATCATGCTTCTATTGCTACTGAAGCAAAAGTAGTACGAAAGCTCCGTGAAAAAGGTGTTACTAAAAAAGATCTTACCCGTGATGAATTCATGGAACACGCCTGGGAATGGACACACGAACATGGCGGCATCATCCTTGAACAACTTAAGAAATTAGGCGCCAGTTGTGATTGGGATCGCACCACTTTCACTATGGATGAGAAATATTCTGAAAGTGTGATTGATACATTCATTGACCTTTTCAATAAAGGAAAGATCTATCGTGGAGCCCGAATGATCAACTGGGATCCTGCTGCGAAAACAGCGCTCAGTGATGAAGAAGTAATTCATAAAGAAGTTAATTCCAAACTGTATCACGTTCGCTACAAGATCGTTGACTCCGATGAATATGTAACTATTGCCACTACTCGTCCTGAAACTATTCTGGGCGATACTGCGGTTTGTATCAATCCTGATGATGAACGCTACACTCATCTTCACGGTAAAAAAGCGATCGTTCCGTTGGTAAATCGTGAAGTTCCGATCATTCTGGATGACTACGTGGATATGGAATTCGGAACAGGTTGCCTTAAAGTAACTCCTGCTCATGATCTGAATGATTATGATCTGGGACAGCGACACAATCTGGAAACCATCAACATGATGAACGCTGACGGAACTGTCAGCGAAGAAGGTGAACTCTATATCGGAATGGATCGGTTTGATGTTCGTAAGCAGATCTCTAAAGACCTTGACGAGGCAGGCAATCTTGTTGAAGTAGAAGATTACAAGAACAAAGTTGGATATTCTGAAAGAACCGACGCTGTTATCGAGCCAAGACTTTCTCTTCAATGGTGGGTTGCAATGAAAGAGCTGAGCGAACCCGCTCTTGAAAATGTGATGAATGATAACATTCAGTTTCATCCGGAGAAATTCAAGAACACTTATCGTCATTGGATGGAAAACGTTCGTGACTGGTGTATTTCTCGTCAACTTTGGTGGGGACACAGAATTCCTGCTTATTATTATGGCGAAGGTGATGATGATTTTGTTGTTGCTAAGACATTGAAAGAAGCAGTAAAAGCTGCTAAAGAAAAATCCGGAAACAAAAAGCTTTCAGCCAGTGACCTGAAACAGGAAGAAGATGTGCTGGATACATGGTTTTCATCATGGTTGTGGCCAATTTCTGTATTTGACGGATTCTATAAAAAAGACGAAGTAGATTACTACTACCCTACCAATGATCTGGTTACAGCTCCGGAGATCATGTTTTTCTGGGTTGCAAGAATGATCATTGCCGGATATGAATATCGTGGTGAGTTACCATTCAAAAATGTGTATTACACCGGGATTGTTCGTGACAAACAAGGTCGCAAGATGAGCAAGAGTTTAGGAAATTCTCCTGATCCGTTAGAGCTCATCTCAGAATTTGGTGCGGATGGAATACGTATGGGAATGTTATTTGCAACTCCTGCAGGAAACGATCTCCCCTTCGATTCAAAACTTTGTGAACAGGGAAGTAAATTCAGTAATAAGATCTGGAATGCATTCCGCTTTTTATCCATGAATATGGAAGAAGATGTGGAATACAATCCTACTACTGAAATAGATTCCGAAAATCTGGTTGATCGCTGGATGATGTCTCGAATCCATCAAACCATCAAAGAAGTTGAAGAAGATTTTCAGAACTATAAACTGAATGACGCCCTCAAGAAAGTATATTCTTTGATCTGGGATGATTTCTGCGATTGGTATATCGAACTTGCTAAACCGACTAATTACGGTGATAAGTTCGACAACGAACGACTTAATGTTGCTTTAGGGATGTTTGAACAATTGATGAAACTACTCCATCCTTTCATGCCGTTTATCAGTGAGGAGATCTGGCAGCATATTGACGAAAGATCATCAGAAGAAGCGCTGTGTATTTCCGACTGGCCTCAGTATGATGAAAGCAAGATCAATACCGAAGATGTAACTCTCTTCGAAAGTATTCAGGGAATGATTTCTGCCTTAAGAAATATCCGTTCTGAAATGGGTGTTTCACCTAAAAAAGACATTGAAGTGCTCATTAAGTCTTCTAATGCAGAAAAAATTGAAGAAAACGAATGGATACTTAGAAAGCTTCAAGTTTTAAAGTCCCTGTTTATAGCAACTGATCTAAAAAAACCAAAAGCCTGTGCTTCTGCGTTGGTCGGCAATGATGAAATCTACGTTCAGATGTTTGATCTGGTTGATGTAGATAAAGAGATCGAAAGGATTCAAAAAGAAATACAACGTGTTGAAGGGTTCCTGAAAAGTGTAAACGGAAAGCTTAATAACTCGAACTTTGTGGATAACGCACCTGAAGCTGTCGTTCAAAACGAACGAAATAAAAAACGGGACGGAGAAGCAAATCTCGAAAAGCTAAAGGAACAGCTGAAAGATTTTCAGTAATTTAGAAACCACAGAGAGCACAAAGAATTTTAGCTACTGGTTCCGATGGTCTCCGTCGGAACCAATCAAACGAACCTGGCTCTGATTACGCACCAACGCAGAGCATTGGTGCAAGAAATAGTTTTAAAGGCTCTTATGAACACAATTACTTAACTCCCAGATTCATAAATAAGCAAGCAATGGAATTTCTCCCTTGCGATTAAATTAATGAAAAAATTTTCCCTACAACCTGAAAAGCCACAAGGAAAACCTGATTTCCTGAAAGGATTAAATGAACAACAACGTAAAGCAGTAACTCATACTAATGGACCGCTTTTAATTATAGCCGGTGCCGGTAGTGGTAAAACCCGGGTGTTAACCTTTCGGATAGCTTACCTCCTTCAACAGTTTAAGGCAGCACCAAACGAAATTCTGGCTCTTACCTTTACGAACAAAGCAGCTCGTGAAATGAAAGACCGGATCAAAGGGTTGATCGGTGACAAAGCTTCCAAACTCTGGATGGGAACTTTTCACTCTATTTTTTCGAAGATATTACGATTTGAAGCAGACAGATTAGGCTATGGTAAAGACTTCACAATTTATGATACCAGTGATTCTGAAACCGTTATTAAACAGATCCTCCAGGAACTGAACTTTAATCCCAAGGAGATCAAGCCAAAAACTATCCGTAATAAGATCAGTGATGCAAAGAATCAACTTATCGATCCGGATACATATCAAAATAAGTTTGTGGGCAGTACGCTGGATGATATCACCGCCCGAGTCTACAAGATCTACATTACTCGTTTGAAAGAAAGCAATGCTATGGATTTTGATGATCTGTTGATAAAGCCTATTCAATTATTTGAAGAGTTTCCTGAAGTGCTGGAAGTGTATCAGAATCGCTTTAAGTATATCATGATCGATGAGTATCAGGATACCAATCATGCTCAGTATAAAGTCACTAAAATGCTTGCTAAGAAGTACGGCAATATTTGTGTGGTTGGCGATGACGCACAAAGTATTTACTCATTCCGTGGAGCTGATATCTCAAATATTCTGAACTTTCAGGAAGATTATGAAGACGCTGAAAGAGTTCCATTGGAACAAAATTACCGTTCTACAAAATCTATTCTTCAGTGTGCTGATTCCATTATCAAAAAGAACTCAAAGCAACTGGATAAAACTCTTTGGACCGAACAGGATTATGGCGATCCGGTTATTCTTCTGGATAATTATGATGAAAGAGATGAAGCAAACAGAGTTGCCAGTTATATTCATGAGCTGAAACTGAGGCACGGATATAATAACAATGATTTTGCCATACTGTATCGCACAAATTATCAATCCCGGGTTTTTGAGGAAGCACTCAGAAGACGAGATCTGGCTTATCAATTGGTGGGAGGTCTCTCCTTCTATCAGCGTAAAGAGATCAAGGACGTGCTTGCTTATCTGACTTTATTGGTGAACCCAAACGATGAAACTAATCTCATCCGGATCATCAATGAGCCATCAAGGGGAATTGGTAATAAATCAATTCAGGACCTTAGAAAAAAAGCACGCTCTGAAGGACGTTCTGTGTGGACCATTCTTCAGGATGTTGAAAACACAGATGTTTACAAACCGGCTAAAGTACGAATTCGCGAATTTGTGGATATGATCAACCGTTTGCGTTCGGAGATGGAAAACGGTTTAAATTTAACTGAATCGACCCGTACAATTCTGGAGCAATCGGGCTATGTAAAAGCGTTGGTTGAAGAAAATTCTCAGCAATCGATGATGAGAAGAGACAACATCCTGGAATTCCAGAATGCTATCGCTTATTACGAAAAGGGGAACTCTAATCCTTCTCTGAGTGCATTTTTGCAGGAAATCAGCCTGATCACTGATGCTGATAAATTTGATGAAAATAAACCGGCCATAACACTTATGACCGTTCATGGCTCCAAAGGGTTGGAATTCCCAACTGTATTTGTAGTAGGTTTAGAAGAAAACCTGTTCCCTGTTGGTGCAAGAGTAGGTTTTGAAGTCGATATCGAAGAAGAACGTCGTTTATTTTATGTAGCCATCACAAGAGCAGAAGAACGATTATATTTCAGTCATGCCAGAAACAGGTATAAATTCGGCGAGGAACAGCGACAAATACGTTCGCGCTTTATAGATGAAGTTGATTCGGGAGTAGTTCGTACCGAAACCGGAGCAACAATTACACAGAAAGCAGATCGTTTCTCTTTGGATGAATCTTCATCGTCCAATAAATCAACAAGTGCAACTTCCATAGAATATGATTGGGAAACTCCCGTTAGTGGCAAGACTTATAAATCTGCCAGTGGTAATACTATTGAATATGATCTGCAGGATGGAGACGATCCTTTTCAAGTTGGAGCTGTTGTTGAACATGCTAAATTTGGCCCCGGAAAGATCATAAGCAGAACCGGATTAGGAATGGATACAAAAGTTGTTGTATTTTTCAAGTCAAGAGGACAAAAGAAGTTGATGCTGAAAGCAGCACCACTTAAGGTTATAGGTTAGAAAAAGGACGGCTTTAAATACTATGTGGAAGGTTTTAACAACCATTTTTATGGGCTTTATCTGTGCAACTAATATTTTTGCACAACCTGTTATAACACCAAAGAATTTAGCTCTTGGTGGCGGGGGAACTACTTATATCACTGATTTCAATGCCAATTTCTATAACCCTGCTAACCTGTTAATTAATGACAGAAAGAAAACTGTGGATATAGGGTTTCTCTCAGGAGCTTCTACCTTTAACGGTGTTTTGAACTTTGAAAATCCGGATGATCAAAAAGATAACTTCCTCAAGTATTTTGATAAATTTTCTTCCGGTGACTATAATCTTACTCCGGCAAACAGCGAACTGATCATTGACACGCATTATAAAAGAGAACGATTGAATTCTGTTCATCAATCCCGTTTTGAGGTCACAACTTTTGGAGTAAACTGGATAAACAATAACCGGGCATATTCTATTGCAGCCAGAACCAGAGTCGGATCTTCCTTTGAAGCGGGGCGTAATTGGTACACAGATCAATTAGTGGTAGAAAACAATATTGCTATGTCTAATCAGAATCTCGTCCATCGCTATCAGGTACTACATGAATTTTCTTTCGGTTATTCAGAGTCTGCCAGCCTTATCAACGGGTTAAGTTCTCGTTTGGATAATTTCTTAATAGGATTTGCTCCGAAATTTATCCTGGCCGGTCCGTATCAAAATACAGAATGGAGAAATGGGTATTCCCGCGAAAATGGATCGACTGTAATTAACAGATCTCAAGTTTTCAATCATCAGTCAGCCGGTAGCTTAACTGAAGCAACTCAATCCTATATGAATGGAGTTTCAGCAAACCAATCAGTTGATCAATCTCTGGAACCTTTCAAGGATGAACTTACTAATATTCATGGTTACGGAGCAGGTGTAGATGTCGGTTTTACTTATCTGTTAACTTTTGGAAGTGACCTTTCCACTCTCAGTACCAATGAACAGCCTATCAAACGGTCAATTCGACTTTCCTTTTCAATAAATGATATTGGCTTTGTAAATTATTCTGACAAAACATTACAGTTGGAGGAAACAAGAAGTAATTCTACTTCCGATACCTTCCCAGCTGAAGCAAGTGAATATTTTGCAGGTGCTCCCGGACAATATATTAACTTTGTTGAACAGCAGGGTGATGGCGATCCTTTTGCAGATAATTCAGCAAATTTTGAGACTGGTTCTTTTTCTACACTCTTGCCTACATCATTTAATGGAGGAATTTTAATTGAATTAAACCGTATTAAAGTTATGGGAGACATGAGTATCGGAATATCGAATAATGCATTTAATTCAACCCGCTTAGTTACTTCTTTAGGTGCTGAACTCAGACCTTTAAACTTTCTTCCATTACGAGGAGGATTGCAATTTGGTCCGGGCTTACCGGGATCTTTTAATGTAGGAACAGCTATTGAAACCAGATTTTGGGATCTTTCCTTGGGATTAACTGTATCTGCAAGATCTTTTACTACTGCTACAAATTTGGCGGGAGCAGGTGTAGCGGTACTTCAGTTCCATCTGTAACTGACACTTTGCCTTGGCTTACTGCCAGCAACTAAAAAAGTATGACGCTTTGCATTACACCTGAGTTTGGCTTCGTATTTGCGTTAATTTGACTAATAAAGAAATTTTGAAATAATATTTATGAAAGACCGATTTAATACGTTTGATAGTTTTGATGAATCAGACGCTAGTTTTGATGATTTTGAACAAGCCATTCCATTAATGTCTGAGGAAGAGGAAAAGGAACTCACTGAATCTGTGATTCCTGATGAGCTTCCTATACTTCCGTTAAAAAATACAGTCCTGTTTCCCGGAGTTGTAGTACCGATTACCGTTGGAAGAGACCGTTCCCTTGCTTTAGTTAAAGAAGCTTACGCTGGAGATAAGATCATTGGGGTGGTTACACAGAAGGATGAGGATATTGAAGAACCGGAAGATAAGGATCTTCATCGTGTTGGAACCATGGCGCGTATCATCAAACTTATAAAAATGCCTGATGGCAGTAAAAGTATTGTGATCCAGGGAAAGTCTGGTTTTGAAGTTGAAGAATTCACTCAAAGCAGTCCTTTCTTTAAAGCCAAAGTGAAAGCATTTCCCAAAGAAATGGATATTCAGGGAGTAGAGCTGGATGCTTCTATCAGAAACATCAAAGAAACAGCAACGAGGATAATTAACCTGTCCCCTAATATTCCTTCTGAAGCAACAATTGCTGTAAATAATATCAACAGCCCTACTTTTCTGTTGAACTTTATTTCTTCAAATCTGAATGTAGGTATTGAGAAAAAGCAGCAACTGCTTGAAATTCAGAAATTCTCTGATAACCTGAATAAGGTAATGGAATTCCTTGAGCAGGAAGTTCAGGTGCTGGATATGAGTGAAAAGATCAGAACTAAAGTGAAATCTGATATTGATGATCAACAGCGTGAGTTTTATCTCCGTCAGCAAATGAAAGCCATTCAGGAAGAACTGGGTGAAGACGCTGAACATCAGGAAGTAGAAAAACTCAAAGAGAAATTAGCAGCAAAAAAACTTCCTGAAAACGTAAGAGAAGAAGCAGAGAAAGAGCTACGAAGACTAGAAATGACTCCTAATGCTTCTCCTAATTATGGAATCATTCACAGTTACGTTGAATGGATTCTGGATCTTCCTTGGGATGAATATTCTGAAGACAAACTGGATCTCAAATTTGCCAAAGAAGTTCTGGATGAAGATCATTACGGACTGGATAAGGTAAAGAAACGTATTATTGAATATCTGGCTGTCCTGAAGTTGAAAGAAGACATGAAGGCTCCTATTCTGTGTTTCTACGGCCCTCCCGGTGTTGGTAAAACATCTTTAGGAAAATCTATTGCGAGATCTCTAAACAGAGAATTTGAGCGTTTTAGCTTAGGTGGAATCAGAGATGAAGCAGAAATTAGAGGTCACAGACGAACGTATATTGGCGCCCTTCCGGGAAGAATCATCCGCTCTATGAAGAAAGCAGGAAAAGGTAATCCGGTTATCATGCTTGACGAAATCGATAAAGTAGGTTCTGATTATCGGGGAGACCCAACATCTGCCCTGCTTGAAGTTCTCGACCCTGAGCAGAATGACACGTTTAGTGATAACTATTTAGAGTTGGAATATGATCTTTCAAAAGTGATGTTCATTGCAACTGCGAATAGTCTCGATACCATCCCTGCTCCATTAAAAGACAGAATGGAGATCATAAACATCAGCGGTTATACTCTTGAAGAGAAAACTGAAATCGCTAAAAAGTATCTGATCCCTAAACAGATCAAAGAAAACGGACTCAAATCTGAGCAAATTTCCATAGACGAAAAGTCGATCCACAAAGTGATCGATCAATATACTCGTGAGTCTGGTGTAAGGAATCTTGAACGTCAGGTTGCAGGTGTATGCCGCGGAGTAGCAGCAAAAATTGCAAAAGGCGAAATAGAAGAATTTTCCGTAACCGAAGGTGATATTGAAGAGTTTCTTGGAAAACAGAAGTACTTCAGTGATGCAGCTGAAAGAACAACTGTTCCCGGCGTAGCTACAGGATTGGCATGGACTCCTTTCGGTGGAGATATTCTCTTTATTGAGGCTAGTGTTTCCAAAGGTTCAGGAAAGCTTAACATAACCGGACAACTTGGTGATGTGATGAAAGAATCAGCGATGTTGGCTATCTCCTATTTAAAAGCTCATGCTGATGAAGTTGGTATTCCTGAAGAAGCTTTCAAATACTGGGATCTTCATATTCACGTTCCTGCAGGTGCTGTTCCAAAAGACGGACCTTCTGCAGGTGTTTCGCTGATGTCGGCCATAGCTTCTATTTTTACTCAAAGAAAAGTAAAAGGAACTATAGCTCTAACCGGAGAAATTACACTTCGTGGATTGGTATTACCGGTTGGTGGTATTAAAGAAAAAGTACTAGCTGCAAAAAGAGCAGGTATCAAACAAGTACTACTTCCTAAGAAAAACGAAAAAGACGTAGCCGAGATCGAAAAAGATGTGATCGGCGATCTTAAAGTAAATTATCTGGAAAGAATGGAAGAATTACTGGATCAAATGCTTGAGAAAGTTCCTGAAAACGATCCTAAAGAGTTTTTCAAAGTGAGCGATGCTCATAAAAACTCTGTCACAGGTAAAAACGGTAAATTGGAAAATGTAACCGTTTCGAAATAATTTAAAATAAAAAGACCCTTAACGGGGTCTTTTTTATTTAATACTATTCCACTCATCTTCAGTGGCTACTGAAGCCTGGTGCTCCATCAACAGCTTCCATTCTCCACTCGATTTGGTCAACAACGCCTCAAGGTGAATATATACTGTACTTTGCTGTTCACCTTTATTTTGAGAAGAATATTTAAATATTCCCGTTTCATAGGCTGTGGTCTCACTATGAAACCGCTCTGAAAATCTAAATTCAACACTGGCTTTCATCTTTCCTGCTTTAGTGTCCTCAAACCCCTGTTTCCATCCATCCAAAGCATCAGAAATCGGATAACTATTTCCGGAAATACCATTCACCAAAACCGCATCAGGATGAAAAGTATCAGCATATCCTTTGAAATCCCCTTCTTGTACAGTTCTTGAAGCTTCTTTCCAGAATTGGTCTAACTCAGACGTTGGATCTTGTACCCCGTTGAAAAGAAATAATATCATTAAAGGCAGAAATGAAATCTTGATCATATTATTTATTTGAATGATTAAATTTGATTCTTAAAGAACCCAAAAATCGGGAATTATCCAATATTATAAGTTTTCTTCTTGCCTATACCATACTCTTCCGTATTTTCAGGAATGCAAAAAGGAAGAGTATTGGAATCTACAGGAAGTTGGTACAAAGTTGATACCGGAGAAGAGATCATAAACAGCAGACTCCCGGGTAAATTCCGCTTGGACAAAAAAGAAGTGACCAATCCAATCACTGTTGGTGATATGGTTGACCTGGAAGTAAATAATGATGGTTCCGGCAATATTCTGAATATTCATGATCGGGAAAATTATATCACAAGACAGGCAACCCATGGTAAGCGAGGCGAACATATTCTGGTCTCCAATCTAGATCAGGCTTTTGTGGTTCAATCCATCAGACAACCAAAGCTGAATGAAGGATTTATAAACAGATTTCTGGTTACTTGTGAAGCTTATGATGTATCTGCAGGAATCATCATAAACAAAATGGATCTTGCTAAGAAAGGAGATCATGATTTTGTGGAAGACATGATCGGAGTTTATTCTTCCATTGGATATCCTGTGTATACATGTTCTATCGAAGATACTGATTCAATAGAACAACTTAAGTCTCTGTTTAAGGATAAAATATCTGCGTTCATTGGTCCTTCCGGGGTTGGAAAAACAAGTATCTTAAATGCCATTGATCCGGACTATAACTTAAAAGTCGGAGAGATTTCCAGCTCGTCAAATAAAGGAAAACACACTACCACTTTTGCTCGCTTAATTCCACTGGATATAGGTGGGTTTGTAGCTGATACTCCCGGAATACGGGAATTCGGTCTGGTAAATATTGAAGACTGGGAATTATCGCTTTATTTTCCTGAAATGTTAGAACCCAGAGAAACTTGCAAATTCAATACCTGTACTCATATTCATGAACCGGGCTGTGGTGTAATCGAAGCTTTTGAAAATGGAGAAATAGATCCAAACAGGTATCATTCTTATATCAATATGCTGGAATCGCTGGAAGATTAAGATTTTCAAATACCTCAAAAAGGGTATTCAAACTATCCAAAATAATACAGATATTAGCCTATAAACATTAATACAGGAGAATACATGACAAAACGCTACAAGACTATTACAAAACTCATTCTTAGTGGCTTTATACTAGGATTTATGGCCATTACCCCGGCAAAAGCACAGTTCGGAGATATTGGTGCTTTCTTAGAAGCCGGTGCAAACGATGCTTCCATTCTTACCAGAGAATATATAAAACCTTTTCCAACTGGTTTCGGTACTGGTTTAAATGCAGGTTTTACTGAAAGCGCAGCTCCAAAAAAACTTTTTGGATTTAGTCTTCAAATAAGACCTTCTGTAGCTGTAGTACCTTCAGGAGACCAAAGTTTTGATATTTCCGCACTTAATTTAGAAAAAATTAGAGTAGCTTCAGGAGAAGATCCTGTTACTCAAACAATTTCCGGAAGTAAAGATGGAGGACCACTTTTAGAGATCTTTGCGGACCCTAACGACCAGAATACAAAAATAGGTGAATTTGAAATGCCCGGAGGTACAGGATTTGCATTTGTTCCTGCACCAATAGTTCAGGCAAGCATTGGTCTTATTAAGAAAACTGATGTTACTGTACGATATCTTCCTGAAACTGATATTAGCGATTTCGGAAGCATGAGTATATTAGGTGGTGCTGTTAAACATGAACTAACCCAGTATGTTCCTGGAGGGAAGTTACTCCCGGTGGATGTTTCGCTAATGGTTGGTTTTAACCAAATTTCTGTGGATGCCGGCCTCGATCTCCAACCAGATCAAAATGCTACTCGTGATCCCAATGATCCTACTTTAACATCTAACCCAAACCCAGATTTTTCGACTCAGGAAGTTACTACAACGACAAATACATTTGTTGTTAATGCTCTAGTTGGAAAGTCGTTACCATTTATTTCTGTATATGGCGGTGTTGGTTATCAAAAAGCTGATTTTGAGTTAAGTATGGTGGGAGATTATCCGGTTGCTTCTTTCAACCCTACTACCCCACAAGAAGATTATAACGTACTCACTGATCCATTCGCTCTTGAAATAGAAAGTGAAAGCAACCTTCATTTATTAGGTGGTTTCAGACTTCGACTTGGTATTTTAGCATTCTATGGCGAAGCTACTTTAGCGAACTACTTTACGGCAAATGCCGGAGTTGGTATCAGTTTCAGATAATTGATGCCGATATAGATTATAAAAAAAGCCGCTTATCAAATGATAAGCGGCTTTTTTATTTCTCATTCTTTTAAATCAATGTGCAGCTAAAACCGGGCTTGCAACTTTTTCATCCGATTCAATTACCCCATCTCTTAGTCTTACAATTCTTCGGGAGTATTCTGCAATTTCGTTTTCATGAGTTACCAGGATGATGGTATTTCCTGCTTTATAGAGTTCCTCAAACAAAAGCATGATCTCGTCCCCTGTTTTCGTATCCAGGTTTCCTGTAGGCTCATCTGCCAATAAAATAGAAGGACTATTAACTAACGCTCTTGCAATTGCAACACGTTGTCTTTGTCCACCAGACAATTCATTGGGTTTGTGATCCAGTCTGTCTCCCAACCCTACTTTGGAAAGTACTTCAGAAGCTTTTTCCTTTCGCTCTGAAGCTTTTACACCGGCATAGATAAGCGGTAGTTCAACATTAGCCAGACAAGTTGTTCTGGGAAGCAAATTGAAGGTCTGGAATACAAACCCGATC
>Ga0207880_1000318_pt1 | contig 20398 bp, 17 predicted proteins | sample MalvirmetagMSP91_FD_184226 | JGI IMG/M metagenome (GOLD analysis project Ga0207880, IMG submission 184226) | Marine viral communities from the Deep Pacific Ocean - MSP-91 (SPAdes) | ecosystem: Environmental > Aquatic > Marine > Oceanic | place: Pacific Ocean | collected 2011-04-27
TAAAGCGGGCGTAATTGGGCATAACGGGTCTAACTATGGAAATTTCTTGTGGGGTGCAGCAACAAAAGCACTGGGGATAGGAAATTTGGGTGTTTGGTTAGGTTCTAATGGAGACGCATTATTAAACGAAGGCGAATTTGATTCGAAAGATGATCAAAAGTCGATTAACGCTGGACGCCAGCAGGTAACATACAAGAAGGACTAAGATGAATAAATTATCTATTGTAATCTTAATATGTGTATGCCTATATGCCTTTTTAAGCTGTTCTAAGAATGAAGACCAAAAACCTTCTGAAGAGATCTTCGAGTATGATAAATACGAGCAGTTTAAAAATTGGTCAATTTCCCCTCGTGAAGGATATACATATGCTTTTAGTAATATTGTATCCGATTCCATTAAAAACCGGTTTCTTATAAATCATGAGGCAGATTCAGTATTGTTTCTTGATGTTAATTCAGATAAAAAAGAGTATGTATTATATTCTCGTCTTTCTAATAAACAAAAAGAAATACTAAGTGAGGAAATGGTTCTCGATTATTTGAATCTTGGTATTGAAATAATGATTTATAGGATAGAGGATGAGAATGAGTTTTTGATTATTACTTATAAAAATGATACCTATTGGTACTTTTTTGAATTTGATGATCAAGATCCGCCCATGTTAATATCTAACTATAAAAAAATGGATAGCAGGTGGTATAAATATTTATCAGCTAATTAAGTAATTATCTAAAAAAACTGGCAAAGCACCCTAAGCAATTAGGGTGCTTTTTTTTGTTTAGGAGGAAAGCTGTTCCTACACGCTGGATTTAAAGACCCAAGCTCTCTAAAGTCTGTGACTTAAAGAGGGATAGTTCAGCAAGTTTGTAACTTGTATTAAGGCAAATAAATAATATCGTTTGGGTATACCATTTAACCTCGTTTGGTAGATCAGTTGCGAAATGCTAATAAAGCGGCACCATAAAGAGCCTCGTATTTTGCTTTCCCCTTTTTCTTTATAAGCTATATCTTAGCGTAATCTTTCAGTACTTCTTATCCGAAGGACCTACTCGGTTAATAAATAATTTCTCGTTAATGCCCTATAAAATTGCTATATAAGATACGGGTTAAACATTGATTAACATTTGTTTACAATTAAAGGTGTAATGAAATCGCTTGGGCGAACTCTTTGTGCTATTAATAGTAAGTAATCTACATCACTTTGAAATTATTATCGCTTAAAGTGCTTTTAGCATTTTTCTTTTTCACCGTAAACCTACTAGCACAAGACATAGAACCACAAATGCCGTCTCCAACGGCTGCTACCCTTGCGAAATATGGAGAAGTACCTATTAATTTATCGACAGGGCAGGCAAATACAAATATTGGGATTTTTTCTATTTCTAGCTCTGATTTAAGTGTTCCTGTTTCGCTTTCGTACTCCACTTCAGGGATTAGAGTTCATGAAGTTCCAGGTTGGACGGGCACAGGTTGGACTTTAAATGCAGGAGGAGTAATTACGCGTGTAGTTAAAGATATTCGAGATGAGTTGGCTTATGGATATATAAATACAGGAAATGACTCTCAATTTATCGAAGCTGTTGACTCACTACTATTGGAAGATGTTCAATCAGCCAGTATCGGAAACTATCTGAAAACTTATATAGGGTCAAATTTTGACGCTGAACAGGATGTTTTTTACTACAATGTAAATGGTTTTGCAGGAAAGTTTGTATTCGCACCTGGTGGTGAAATTTACACACTGGAGAATAGTAATCATGCAATAGAAGCAATAGGGGTTGGAGAAATAGACTCAGATATTACCTCAAATACAGTAAGTATAAAAGCTTTTAAAATCCGAACTCCTGATGGCACTGTATATCACTTCGGGACGAATAGTGCTTCGAAAGAACTTCATAATCCATTAATAGCATCCTCCAACTATGTAAATGCTTGGTACCTAACAAAAATAGAAAGTGCAAAAGGTGATGGAATTATATCATTTTTATATGAGAGCGCAGCAAACAACACAGTGAAAAATTACGGTGTTGAGGCGGAATACGGTTCTTACACAGCTCAGCAAACTCCAGCAAATATAGATGGAGATTCGCCTACTTCATCTGTGACAAGCAGAAAGTATTTGAAGCGAATTGAATCTAATCATCAAAAGGTGGAATTTTTCAGAAGTGCCGTTGATGGCACGATAGATAAAACTAGATATGCCGTTTCAGATGTTAGCCTTGATTCAATTGTGGTAAAAACATTGGAGGATATACGAATTAAAAAATTTAAATTTGATTACACAATTACTCCATTAAAAAGAATGTATTTAGATTCACTTGTTGAAACTGGAGCTAACGAAACAACTTCCAAAACACATTCATTTGAATATTACAACAAAAATGATCTGCCCGGAGACCGCTCTACTAAAGCTATTGATCATTTTGGATATTACAATGGAGAAACAAGTAATGACACATATATCCCCGAAATAATAGCTTTATACGAGGCGGTTAAAGCCTATTATTCTGGTGCAAATCGTGAAGTTGATCCTGATAAGGTATACTACGGGGCTTTAAAAAAAGTAATTTACCCTACTGGGGGTTCTACTTTATACAGTTATGAACCAAATTCCTATAGTGAAGTAATTAGTTCTACTATAACAGGAATCACCGATGATTACTTAATTACTACAGCCAAAAAAGACGAAGACTTCTTTTTTGATGACCCATATACCCGGATAGAGTCTGACACATTCAGTGTAAATTCAGCTCAAACAAGAAGGCTAAACTCATCTGGTAATTGGGATAGCTATTCACCAATTGCAGGAGCAATTGTAAAGATTGTGAATACAAACGGGTGTGGCACTAACAACTACACCAATGTTGACATAGCTATTGATAAAATAGGTTCTTTGGAAGGCTATCTTTGGCAAATTCCAGTAAGTGAAACAAACTTTACAATCAATGATGAAATTGAACTTTCTAATGGCGACTGGATAGTAAGTGTAGCTCAAGAATGTGATGAGCTAAATACTGTGCAAGTAAACATTGATGTAATTGAACATAAAGCAGTTCAAGAAAAATTTGGTGGTGGTTTAAGAATAAAAAAATTGGAATCCAATAGCGGTATATTGTTAGATACCATCACGAAAGAATTTGTATATGGAGATACTTTAGGAGAACCTGAGTCTTGGGGGATACTACAAGAAGAACCGGATTATGATTTCTGGTTTCCGTCCGAAAAAGGTTATATCCAATACTTTCCTCCGGGAGGTTCAGGACTGCAAGATCTTTATGGGTTTTATGCTAGGATGGCTAATCCTGTTCAGGGACTAGGAGGAGATGTAAGAAATCAATTATACTATAATAAAGTTTTAGAAAAACATGGAACAAATGGTAGTGGAGGATATATAGAACACGAGTTTTCTTTGTACGATGAAAACCCAGTAGCTCTTACCATAACAGACAATAAAAACGCAACAACAGTAAATACAGAAGTTTTTCCCGGCGGAGCGGATTTATCGTATCGAAGTGGGAACAGGAAAAAAGTTTCTGTTTTTTCCCAAGCTCAGAGCACTCAGGAAATAACTGAATATACAACAACGTATTACGATTCCGTATCAGATACAACCGATGAAAGGAAACTGAAAAAATTCAGAAAGATTGAGTATTACAAATTTAATGAATACAGTATACTATTTTCGCCGGGGCATAATTATGCCATTTGGCAACATTCTTCTAAGGTAACTTCAAAAATATACAATGGAAGTGGTCAAGCAATGACCACGATTGAAGAAACTTTGTTTGAAAATTTAGAACACAAACTACCAACAGAGGTTACAAGCACCAATTCTTTAACGGGAGAAAAAAGAGTAACAAAGTATACATATGCCCATGAAGAGTATAGTGGGATGGTGGGATTAAATATGCTTTCGCAGCCGTATTTGGTATTAATAGAAGATGGTACGGGAACAGTGTTGAGTAAAAGCTGGACACGTTGGAGGGACTGGGGAGGAGGAGCATGGCGTCCATGTGAAACTCTTGTTTGGGATGGTGTGAGTTCTACTATTTCAAAAACATGTAGTGTTGATCAATAAGGAAACAGGAGCCATATTATGAAACAAATACTTACAATTACGTTCTGTTCATTTTTTCTTGTTGTGATGTCACAACCAGTTGTATTTGCCCAGATAATTCAGCAAAAAATTAATTCCTATGATAGTTTTGGTAATCCCTTAGAGGTTGAGGATGCCAAAGGGGTTAAGGTCTCCTATGATTGGAGTAAAGACGGAACCAATCCCATTGGTATTTTTCGAAATGCAGGCAAAGACCAAGTGTATGCACACAGTTTTGCTCTGGATAGTTTGGAAGATTGGACTGTTGTAAATGCAGGGAATAATGTAACCACGGGATGGAGTATCGATGAAGGAAAACTGAAAATGTATCACCCTGGTACAGTAGGTTCAAACTGGAGCGCGGATTACATTAAAGCTACATTAGCTACTGAATACACTGACCGAACTGTTATTGAAATGGATGTAGTTATTGGAAATGATAATCATTATTCACTGACTATTAGTGCTGGCGGCAGTAGCTACCCCGGAGGAAATGGAGGAAGTGAAAATTTAATATGGACAAGTTTTAGGAATGGAGTATGGAAATATTACAATGGATCTACTTTTTTAGATATCAAAGGTGGATTTATTGCTAATCAAACCTATAACCTAAAGATTATTGCAGATCCGACGACATCCAAAGTCGATTATTATGTTAATGGTGAAATTGTAAAAACTGCCGTGGATGGGAGGACAGCTACAACCGGAATACAAACAATTGGAATAGGTAATTATGGGCGTTCAAGTATTGCTTCTACTTTTTACATCGACAACGTGCGTATATACCCGGAAGGAGCACAAGCGCAAAGTCAGGAAGTAGATGAAGTGCTGGGAACAACGTTGGCTGTTAAAGATGCAGCTGGATTTACCAGCCGGTATGAGTACGATGACTTTGCAAGGCTTACTAAAGCGTATAATTCCAATGGAGAGCTTGTAGCCAGTAATAGCTACTATTACTCTTTAGAAAATAACAGCAATTACTCCTCAAGCGATCCTAACCGGGTAGAAAGCTGGACGCATTATGACCCTGCCAATCCCTCTAATGTAACCAAGAGCGTAAGCTATATGGACGGGCTCGGGCGAAATCTGCAAAATCAGGTTCGTGGGGGCAGCACCACCATTATTACCGACACGAGGTATAACGAACGAGGGCTTCCCGAAGTGACGTCTCGACCTTACCAAATAGCGAATCAAACCACCTATAAGCAGTATGGGTTTGAAGGGGATTCTTTAGGTATATTTGTACCCGGGAGCGCTTTACCATCGAATTCTTCTATTGAAGACGAATACCAGTCTCTTCCAAGTGATGATGAAGATTACGCGTATTCACAGGTCCAATACGAAGCTTCTCCCCTAGCGCGCACGCAGAAAAGTACACTTCCCGGGCCTTCCCATAAAATGGGAAGTGGTAAAGAAATGGAAATGTCCTATGGTTTAAATACTACGGAAAGTTTTACCATTAATGGGAAGACGTGGGCCGCCAACACTCTCAGTAAAACCGTGAGTAGAGATCCTGAAGGCAATGAAACCATGACCTATACCGATGGGTGGGGACAAACCATTGTAAGTGGGACAAATATGAATCCTGCTTCTGATGATGTACTGAATAAATCGAGTTCAGATTTAGTGACCTATTTTGAGTATGATCTGAAAGGAAACTTAGTACGAGTGGAAGATCCTCGTGGTCTCGCAACCACTTATACCTATAACCAAAAAGGGGAGCTAACCAGCAAGAAACTGCCTGATCAGGAGTATTCGGAGGATTATAAATACGATGAGAAAGGGAGACTCCGATTTGTACACGATCCAAACCATAAGTCCCAAGAAAATGACTTGAGTACAAATTTATCAGGAAATAATACTGTTACCAAAACACTAGTAGTAACCAGTAAAGGGGTGTTGAGCTACAGTATTCTTATTTATGATTTATACATGGATGGGTATGATGTAGAAATTAAACATGTAGAAAATGGAAATAGTGTTGTTCATTCAAATTCCGCGAGTTCTGACGATGAATTAACAGGATCAATCGTTGTAGATCCGGGTACCTATGTATTTTATGGAAACACCCAAGACCCCGGTGAACCTATCGCTGGTACAAGTGGCTCATATTCTTTTAGTTCCTATGACATCTACACCTACACCAAATACGATGAGCTGGATCGTCCAATAGAAACCGGAGAGTACGCAGGGAGTACAAGCTTCAGTAGCGCAGATCCTGATTCAGATACCTTTCCAACCTCCGGAAATGAAGCTAATATTCAGTATTACTACGATGGAGATCAGGCTTATAGCGGCTCTTTGACACCTCAGAATATGCAAGGGAGAATCAGTAAAGTAAGCTATAGAGATCTTAGTGTATCTACCACCACATGGGGGCATACCTATTATTCGTATAACTCATTAGGATTAGTTGAATGGGTTGTACAAGATTTACCAGGGCTTTCAGTTAAAAAGATTGATTATGACTATGATGAGCTCGGACGCTTAACTCAAATGGACTACCAAGCTGGGGTTAGCGGGGAGGAATTCTATCAACGCTATACCTACGATGCTTTAGGTAGAATGGAAAAGGTAGAAACCAGTACCAATGGAAGCACTTGGACGAAAGAAGCCGAATACACCGGATTTTTTGCGGACGGACAACCCACCCAGCTGAAATTAGGTAACAGTAACATACAAACAGTGGATTACTTATATACGGTACAAGGTTGGTTGGATAAGATCAATGATGGATCCATCTCCACCGGAACCAATGGAGATCGTTTTGGTATGAATCTGGATTACGATTATAGTGGCAATATTGACCTGCAGCAGTGGCGGCAGGTAGGGACTGCGGGCACTAACCAGAATACACTCAGCTACAGCTATAGCTATGACAACGCCAATCGGCTTACTGCTGCAGATTTCTCGGGATCAGGATATAATTCAGATGCGTTTGATCTGGAGTGGATGAATTATGACAAGAATGGAAATATCACCGGGTACTTGCGTCGAGATAATAATGGAAATATTGGCTATGACGGAATCGGGTATTTTGGACTAAGTTATGAATCTGGAACCAATCGGCTTGATGAGATAGTAGAACAGATTGATTATTTAGACTTTGACATCGATCATGACGCCAGCGGGAACATGACCAAGAACATGCTCCAAGGCTTTACCTCCGTAGATTATGACTGGCGAAATCTCCCCGCTCAGCTGATAAAAGGAGCCAACACTTTGCAATATGCTTATGATGCGGAGGGCAACCGGGTAAAGAAGAAAATGGGAAGCACCGAAACACACTATGTACGTGGAGCCGGAGGAGAAACCATCGCCGTTTATGAAAATGATGTGGTTCAGTTCTATAATATGCTTGCGGGTTCGGATGTGATTGGAACGTGGGATGGTACCGAACGAAGATATTTCTTAAAAGATCATTTAGGATCAGTAAGAACCACCGTAGACCAATCCGGCAATGTAGACGGCTACGATGATTACTACCCGTTTGGGCTAGCCATGCCAACACGCTCAAACAACTCGGCCAATGATACCGATAAGTATAAGTTTACCGGGCATGAACGAGACACCGACGCCGACCTTACCCTCGACTACATGATGGCGAGGAACTACGATCCCATTATTGGTAGGTTCCTGCAGATTGATCCGAAACACCAGTTATATCCGGGAGCTACTCCGTATCATTATGTACTCAATAATCCGCTTAAGTTTACTGATCCAACAGGGGAATGTATAAAACAGTTACCTTGCCCAAGTTTGCAAGACTTGAAAAATGGAATTAGCAAAACGATTGATCAAGGAAAAGCCGTTGTAAACTCTGAAGTTAATAATTTGGTGGAATACTCTAATTCATTTGACTTGTCAAAAGGCAGTGAATGGGGTAGATTAGTTTCTGACCAAGTACCTTTAGTAAACTATGATGGCGAAAATGGATTGAGTTTCGATAATCCACTTGATGTAGCAGGCAACGCAATTGAAGGAGCTAAAGTGAGTTATGCAAGTTTCGTTGATGGAGACTCTGACGTTAAAGCAAAAGTTGTAATAGGTGTTACAATTGGTATTGCTACAAATTTGATTACTAAGGGTAGAGGAAAAAATAACTTAAAAGCGAATACTAAAGCGGGTGGTGCTCATTCTTCATTTAAGACTGACGGGAATGGCAATATTACAAATACAGCAACATATACGCCCAATAGCCGGAACCCAAATGGATTTGATGAACGAAAAAGAGTTGATCGCGTGGGAGGGTCGCACTATAATAAAGTCACAGGTCAAAATGTTTCAACGCCTCATACGCATGATAGAAGGGTTCCAGGTGAAGTTAGACCGGCAAGTAAATCAGAAATAGGTAATTAAAAATTCTTATGAATATATCATCAGTAGAATGGCTCCAGAATTGGTTTCAAAACGAATGTAATGGTGATTGGGAACATACATTTGGGATTAAAATTGAGACGCTCGACAATCCAGGATGGCTTGTAAAAATAGATTTAAGTGAGACTGACTATGAGAATATCGTTCTCGATACAGGTTATTTTGAATCAAATAACGAAGACTGGTACCATATAAAAATTGAGAAATCAATTTTCAATGGAGTTGGGGACTTATCCAAGTTAGAATTTTTGTTAAATGAATTTCGTAGTATTATCGAGAGATATCACCCCAAGCTCTCTTAAGTCTGCGACTTAAAGAGTAGAAGTTAGGCAAGTTTGTAACTTGCATTACAGGCAATGCTTTAAATTATATGGTTTCTTTAAAGATTAATGGTCTTAAAACGGGAAGGAAACCACAGGCTGCCGTAACTGGTGTCTTCAAGTAACAAAATTGAAAGAGCTATGCGTTAAGAAATAGCCTATTTAATTAAATATCCAATTCCATAAACGAAAGCTTATCAGTATTATGGAGTGTGAAACAACTTCAGGAAATAACATTAGATGAGCAAGGTTCTGTTCTTATAACAGTGCTTATTATAGCGCTAATAGTGACCCTTTTTATTGGAACAGTTCTGGGAGGCATCTATGTGCAATCAACATTCATTCAACAAGACATCGACCGGACTAAAGCGTTATACCAAGCCGAGCAACAGATCTATGAGTTTTTGTATTCGGGACAAGAACCCGACTCTACAGGAGCCATTACATCAACCAATTACGGCGGTTTTTTAAAAATCAGTTCATCCACTCAAGTAAAAAAACAAAAAGTTGAACTTGAGGTATTAGCAGGAGCACTACCTGATTCTGTATTCGATTATGCTATTGCTCTAAAAGATACTAACTCATCGCTAAGTGTGACAGGCTCTACTACGATCAATGGAGATATAGCATCAGGATCTAATCAGATCGAACGGAGTACGTTCAAAGGATTTCCATTTCGGGGAAGTTTTACCGGTGAAGCTAAAAAGAAAAATATGCGAGACTTCTTTCCGGCTTTTCAGTATGAATCTTTGGAGGCTCAATTGGATAAACATACCTCCTTTTTTGAATCAGAAAGTAAGAGCCAATTTGCAGTTCGTGATATCAACGAGTTGGCTCAATCACAAGAAGGTGATACCCTTTATTTTTCTGGTTCTCAGGAATGGAGTGTAAACCAAACAACTACTTTTCCTAAAGACATTGTGGTTTCAGTGGAAGGAAACCTGACCATTACCGGAGATGGTAATCTAGGTACTTATACAACTTTCATTGCAAAAGATACGCTGAGTATTGGTGGAAGTGTAACGGCTACACATGTGATCCTAAGCGCCGGAACGTTCATGGAATTGCGGGATCAGGTTTCGATGAATGCTCAGTTAATATCGAAAGGAAGAATACAACTCAGGGATCAGGTGTATTTGACTTATCCCAGTATGGTGTACACCTCCACTACTACGTTTCTGGGAGAGCAACAAGAAGTGATTCACTTACAAGATGAAAGCACCGTTGACGGAACGCTTGTGTACCCCATCGAAACAGGAACGTTTAACCAGGAGCAATTCAGGATAAAGATAGATGAAAACGCCGTGGTAAGAGGAAGTATTTACAATCAGGGTCAAACGGAGTTAGCCGGAACAGTATATGGTTCTGTACTAACCAAGCAGTTCTATTTTTACGAATCTCCTACTATTTATATTAATTGGCTCAAAGACGCCGAGATAGATATTAGCCAACGACCACAAGACTTTATTGTTCCTATTGGATTTTCAGATTCCACCAAATATGCGATCCTGGATTGGAAGGAGGTTTCGGAATGAATGAACTGATAAAAGAAGAAGCTGGATACAGTTTGGTAGAATCTTTGGTGGCACTTTCCTTATTGTTGGTTGTACTGGTTCCGTTAACTATGTTCCTTATTTTTATAGGTGGAAATACCATAACCAAAGATAAAATAGTAAGTTTCAATCATGCTAGAAATCAGATGGAGCAGGTAATAGCTACGGAGTCAGACAGTTCGTACATCTTTAAAGCCGATGAACATTGGTGGATCAAAACCCAAGTAGACAAAGAGCAGGATCTATATACGATCACAGTTTCGGCCTTTAAAAGAGATACTTTACGGGAGCCTAGTATTGAATTAGAAACAGCGAGGTTATGGTACAAAAAATAGGTAAAGAAGAAGACGGCTACACGCTGGTTGAAGTGTTGGTTGCGATTACCATTATTTCCATCGTATTAGGAATAGCTTCTACGGTATTTGTTTTTGCAAACCGGCAGCTAAGCCGCTGGTCTTCGGATGTAGCCTACTATAATAATCTTCATATAGCTCAGTCTCAGATCTACAAGGACGTAATGAGAGCCGATGAAGTTGTGTTTACGGATAGCTCGCTGGTCATTCAAATAGGTGAAAGAGAAAGGCGTTACAATTGGGTAGATGGAAGACTCCATTTGAACGGCAAAGATCTTTCAGATAGCGAAAATGAAATCGATAGTATGTACATTCAATTAAGTTATGATGATCAACAAGTAGAATCTTCACCTAGGAAAAAGAGCTGGAAAGTGGTACAGGTATCAAGCAGAAGAAAAATGGAGATCTCACAAATCGTACAAGCTCGAAATCCGGTGTACTGGAAACCGGTAGTTAGAGAATAACCTATGGGTAATCTACCACCACATATAGCCAAGCAACGCAAAGGCAAAAATACAGGCGCAGGTGTGCTTTCCAAAGAAATTAAACTTCCCTTTTTGAAGGAAGTACCAGACAAAGAAGTGATCGAGTTCACCCGTAATCTTGCGGTAATGCTAAAGGCAAAACTTCCACTGGTAAAAGCACTGGATACAACCATTAAGCAGATCTCACATTCAAAATTCAAAACCATTGTAGAAGATGTTCGCAAGCAGGTAAAAAAAGGGCAAAGCCTGTCGAAAGCTTTTGCAAAACACCCCACGATCTTTGATACCATTTATGTGCAGCTTGCTGAAGTAGGAGAAGTTGCCGGCGTCCTTGATGATATATTGCTTCGACTTTCAGCCTATCAGGAAAAAGCCCACAAATTAAAGCAACGAGTTCGCATGGCGCTTGTGTATCCATCGATCATTGTAGGAGTAGCCGTTTCAGCTGTGACATTTTTGCTCGTATTTGTAGTTCCGACTTTTGTAGATATGTATCAGGATTTCAATGCAGAGTTACCGGGTCCGACCAAGATCATTTTGTCAATTAGCGAATTCTTGACCGGAAATATTCTTTTGATATCAGGAGTATTTGTGCTTTTAATATTTGGATTCAGCTATTTTTCAAAAACACCCAAAGGTTCGAATCTGATTGATCGTGCTAAACTCGGTATCCCTTATTTCGGAGAGCTCTATAAAAAAAGCTTAGTTGGTCAATTCACAAAAACCTTGGCTACGCTCCTCCAAAGTGGAGTAACACTTTCAGAATCGATAAGAGTTCTTAAGAATTCTTCTACCAATTCTATACTTACCTCAGAAGTACAACTAATGTCCAAAGCAATCACGAAAGGAAAGAGCCTAAACAAATCACTGGAAAATAGTGTCATATTTCCAATCATTGTAACTCAGATGATCAGTGTAGGAGAAGAAACAGCCAGCCTGGATGAAATGCTCAATCAAGTAGCGAATCTGTTTGAAGAAGAAGTGGATATTATGGTTGAAGGGTTAACCTCAGTTATTGAGCCCGTTCTAATTGTGTTTATTGGCTTAATACTTGGAGCTATAATTGTAGCTTTATACCTTCCTATTTTTGAGTTGGTTAATGTGGTTGGGTGATGAAATATATTCACTAATGAATCTTAAAATTGGTACAAATACTGGTACACAATTTACATAAACAATCTTAAAAATATGTTAAAATAAATGTATAAGTCGACTCATAATCGATTGGTCGGGGGTTCAAGTCCCTCCGGGCCCACAGTTTGTTTTAAATAACAAGCATCAAACTACAAAAGCCACGTTGATCTTAGATCGATGTGGCTTTTTTGTTTTTCTTAACCCTCTTTACCCCGATCTTTCATTGATTTAAAAGCTTCCAGAAAATCCATCGGAAGTGGTAAGAAAGCAAAAGTTGCATTCTCTTCACTGATCTCATTCATGGTTTGAAGGAAACGAAGCTGTAAAGCTGCGGGAGCAGTTTCGATCATTTTGGCAGCGTCCACCAATCGTTCGGCAGCCTGGAATTCACCTTCAGCATTAATAACCTTCGCACGACGATCTCGTTCTGTTTCTGCCTGTCGTGCCATGGCACGTTTCATGTTTTCAGGGAGAACCACATCACGAACCTCAACAGAAACCACTTTTATTCCCCACGGGTCGGTCTGGCGGTCAATTATTTCCTGAATGTTTTTATTCACTTTTTCACGATTTGCGAGTAACTCATCCAGTTCTACCTGACCAACAATACTTCGTAATGTAGTTTGAGCAAGCATGGAAGTAGCATGAATATATTGCTCAACCTGAATTACAGCAGCTTCGGCATCCACTACACGGAAGAAAGTGATCGCATCCACATTTACGGTTACGTTATCCTTGGTGATGACTTCCTGTTTGTCCACGTTGATAGTGAGAACTCGTAAATCCACTTTTTCAATACGATCAATAAATGGAATTAAAACGATCAATCCCGGGCCTTTTACGCTTTGGAATTTACCAAGACGAAAAACAACAGCACGCTCATATTCACGCAAGATCTTAAATATTTGCGGAGCGAGAATTATTAAAAATACTACAACGGTAATTACCCAAATCAGGTAACCCGAAAAAATTTCAGATGTGTCCATGATCGTTCTCCTTTTCTGATTGATGTGAGCGAACGGTAACGGTTAATCCAGTAAAACTGATTATTTCGCACCATTCGTGTTCTTTAATTTCTTCTCCCGTAGAAACGGCGTTCCAGTATTCTCCGGCTACAAAAACTTTTCCACCTGTTGCGGAAACCGTGTCTGTAACCTGAGCTTTTTTCCCGATAAGCGATTCCAGACCGGTTCTGTTTTTCGTAAACTGTGCTTTAATTCCTGAAGTTGCGATCCATCCGAAGAAAATAACCATCAAAATGGTTGCCGGAACCAGCCAGTACCAGTCCAGTTGCATTTCTTTGGGGAAATCCTGAAAAAGCAACAATGCTCCCAAAAAGAAAGAAACGGCACCTCCGGTGAGTAAAATTCCAAAAGTTGGGGTGAACGCTTCGATCACAAACAAGATGATCGCAAGACCAATTAAAATAAAACCCGCCACATTGATAGGCATAGCCGCCGATCCATATAAAACCAAGATCAGAGCGATAACTCCGGCAACTCCCGGCACAATAGCTCCCGGATTGGTGACTTCACCCACAATTCCGTAGATGGCGATCATGGTTAGTATCAGCATTACTTCCGGTCTCATAATGAAACTGAAGAATACTTCTGCAAGACTTTCTTCCAATTCATTGATGGTGGCATTTTTTGTTTGAAGAGACTTGCCTTCAATTTCGGTTCCATCTACTTTTAAAAGCAGGGAATCCAGATTTTCAGCGATAAGATCAATCACATTTAATTCCAATGCTTCTGTTTCGGTGATTGCTTCGCCATCCCTGACTGCGGATCTTGCCCATTCTGCATTTCGTCCTCGTTTTTCGGCGATGTTTTCAATAAAGCTTTCAGAGTAATTAAAGATCTTCTTTTTCATGACGGAATCCTGTTGTCCGCCACCCATCGTTACCGGAGATGCAGCGCCAATAGTTGTTGTGGGTGCCATTGCGGCAATATGTGCTGCAAGAGTGATAAAGGTTCCCGCGCTTCCTGCATTTCCTCCCGAAGGAGTTACGTAAACAATAATGGGCATTTCAGAAGCCAGCATATCCTGAACAATATCTTGTGTAGATGAAAGCAATCCGCCGGGCGTATCCAATTCAATGATCAGAGCTTCATCATCAGCTTCCTGAGCTTCCTCTAAGCCACGACGAATATAATTTGTAGTTGTAGGACCGATGGCTCCCTGAATGGTAATAACAGTGACGGAAGGAGTGGATTTCAGGCTGTCATTTTGAGCTAAAAGAATACCGGAATCTGCAACAAATGAAATACAGATTGCCACAAGAGTTGATATTTTCACAGCATAACTCATACTGGTACAATGGATTTCCTTATTTAAAGGTTCCTATTCCACATTACAGAACAACTTCAGCTTATTGAATTATACTCAAAAAGTGTAAAGCTTGAAAATGAGTTTCTTTGTTACTTCTTTAATCCAGACCAAACATATTTTAAGTTTGCATCTTGCATTACAGGCAATGCTTTTTAAATTATGTGGTTCTTTCAAAACCAACGTTGAAATGAATGTTGAGTACGCTGAGAAAAGAGGTAGAGCCTCTGATGGGTGTTCCGCAGCGGAGCTACGGAACCAGACAAAGAAAAGTAACGGTGATATGCATATAAATGATGCAAAATATATCAGGAAAAAATTGAGAGACTGGCCAGGTTTGATGTACAAAAAATAAATTTAACATTATGAGAAAAAACATCATCTTTTTACTTAGTATTCTTTTTATAGGTTGTAGATCAACCAGCCTAACTTTGGATAAAGTTTATAAGGGAACATATAAAGGCTATTACGTGGGTTTGGACATAAAATCTGATAGTACTTTTACGCTAACCAAATCTTATGTTGAATATCCTCAAAAATGTTCTGGAAGGTTGTCAGAGATTGATGAAAATAAATACTTGTTAAAATGTGATTTTGAGGACCCGAACACTACACCTACGCCAAGATTAAATTATTTAGAACCTAGAGAACATATAATTACAGTTTTAAATAAAAAAAAGGTGAGATTGGAAGGGGAAGATATGATCTTAAAAAAGGTTAAATAGTCGTTATTATAACAAAGTGTGAACCGTCTTCAGGAAATAACAAACGAAGACCAAGGTTCTGCTCTTATCCCCAGCTCTCTTAAGTCTGCGACTTAAAGAGTAGCAGTTAAGCAAGTTTGCAACTTGCATTACAGGTAAGGAAACAACAGGCTTAGCTTCATTATTTATAGGTTCTTTCAGTTATAGACTTTAAAGAGCTAAAGTTTCTTAATCCAGCCCGTTTAAAAAGGAATTCCAGTCACGGGTATTTAAGTAACCTGTCAGTTTTTTACCCGGACAGAGTGTTTCCGCATAATCTTTGTGAGTTTGTATCTTGTCGGCAGCAACTGATTCCTGCTTTGCTAAATATGCAGTCACGGTTTTAAGAGATTCAATTTGTTCGGCTTTCACTTCTTGCTCCTCAAAATTTCCAAGTAACACGACAAGTGCATGTCCGGTAGGGTCGTATGTGGTATTGGTATCGCCCCGATAATTCAGTGGTCTGCCTTCATAAACTTTACCGTCACGGGCAATTACGTAATGATAGGGAATGTCATTCCATTTTCGGTCAGAGCGGCTCCATTTTTGTAAATTCTGTAAATAAGTAACTGTGTTTTTATCGTCCGGAAAGATCTCCCCGCCATGATGGATAGTGATATAAGATATTTCATGTTCCAGGCTTGAATCAACAGAATCAGTTCCACCCCAGTCTTCCTGAGTGATCAACCAGTTTTGGGCAAATTGGTTTTGGCTGAATAGGAATAAAAGTAGCAGACTTAGAAAAAATTTCATGGGTGACCACAAGTTTTGTTAGGGGTTTTCTTCTAATGAAGTGTACAAGGTACAAAAATAAATAATCATCAAAACAGGAGACAGTCATGAGAAGAATTATAACAACCGCATTTCTTTTGTTGCTAATAGGAACACTATCCGTTCAGGCACAGAAAAATGATCAGCAAGAAAAACGCAAAGAACTAAAAGAGCGCATCGAAAAAAGAGGCGGACAAAAAGGACAAATGCGAAGAGGACAGCAACCTATGTTGGCAAAATTAGATCTGAACGAAGATCAAAAAGAGCAAATAAAAGGTATCATGCTGGAAGGAAAGCAAGAAAGTCTTCCTTTAGAAAATCAATTGAGAGAGAAAAGAGCAAGATTACGAACTCTTTCATCCGGTGATACTTATGATGTTTCTGCACTCAATAAAGTAGCTGATGAAATGGGTGATCTTCAGGTTAGTATCCAAAAAATTCATATTGCAAAGAAAGGAGAGATCAGAGCATTGTTGAATGACGAGCAAAAAATTAAGTTCGATACAATGCCGGAAAGAACACAGAAAATGAAGCGACAGGCTTTGGTAAGAAAGCGCCGTTAATTTGACAGGATTAATGGCAGCTGGTAAGAGAGAGAAGCCATTCTTCGAAAGAAGAATGGCTTTTTTATTTGAGTTATGTAATATTTTTACTGATCTGTATGATATCGGAAAGAACACCTGCAGCAGTAACTTCTTTTCCGGCCCCGGGCCCCTGAATTACAATGGGAGAATCGGCATAGCGTTCTGAATAGATCTGGATCAGATTATCCGTTTTTCGCAGCCCTCCTAAAGGTGAATCCGTGGGGACTTCCTTAATCCCGATCTCAATTCCTTCGGGAGTGAATTCCCCCGTGTATCGAAGACGTTTATTGTTTAACAATGCCTGCGAGTTTCTGTTTTTCCAATGTTCATCATAAAAAGTGAGATGATCTAAAAAACCATTAATCTGATAATCTATGAGTTCTTTTGGTACCAATGATTCTACTTTAATCTGATCTCTTTCATATCTATATCCACAGGTTCTGGCCAGGATTAAAAACTTACGGGCTACGTCTTCTCCGGAGAGATCATCTCGAGGATCGGGTTCTGAATAACCTTCTTTTTTAGCAGCTTTTATAATCTCACTAAAAGGAATTCCTTGTTGAAGTTGATTAAAAATGTAGGTCAAAGTACCGGAAACAACGCCGGTTATTTTTGTTATGGAATCGCCCGATTCAATCAAATTATTAATGGTGTTGATGACCGGCAGTCCGGCGCCTACAGCAGTTTCATATCTGTATTGAGCCTTTCCCGGCTTTTGAAAAACTTTAAGATCCTCAAAATAACTCTGTTCAAACGTGTTGGCTCTTTTGCTGGGTGTTGTAACATGGATTCCCTGAGTGAGAAGCCTCAGATACTGACGAGCTACAACCTCACTCCCGGTTGCATCTATGAATATGAGTTCTTTCGGATAGTGAAAGAGTTTATTTGTAATATTTTCCCAATTGGTTTCTTCTTCAGAAGAATTAAGTTCTTCACGAATTGAATCCGGAACAGGATTCCAAATCACATTCCTGCTGTTGCAAACCCCAATAATTTTGATCTTAAACTGAGTATTATTCAGAGCTTTGATTTGTTGAATTAGAGTGCTGCCAATTGCTCCATTTCCGGCAATAAAAACAGGAATAATTTTTTTACTCTTATAAATGGATATGTTTTTTCCGGTTATTGAATTAAGTGTGATGCTCATAGGGGTAATAAATAGAATGATAAAATGATGTCAGATGTTTATTGATCTGGTCGAATTCGATCAAAAAGGCATCATGACCGTAATTGGACTGGATTTCTTTGAATTCGCAATTAGAAATTAATTCGGCGAGTTCTTTTTGCTCAGCAATCGGATAGAGAATGTCTGAATCAATACCAAGGATCAAACAAGGTATTGTCAGCGAACCTAAGACTTCAATAAAAGAGCCGCGGTTTCTGGATACATCATGGGTATCCATAGCTTTTGTCAATGTGACGTACGAATTGGCATCAAAACGGCTACAGAGTTTTTCTCCCTGATAATCTAAATAAGATTCCACCTCAAACTGATCTTTGGTACTGTTGAAGTCTCTTCGGAACTTGTGTTCATAATTATGAGGTGAACGGTAAGTGATCATTGCAAGTGCTCTGGCAGCAGATAAACCTTTCTGTGGAGGGATTTTGGGATCATAAAATCCATCCTGCCAATGTTCATCAGCACAAATAGCTTTTCTTTGTGCATGACTGATTCCTATTGCCCAAGGAGTATGAAATTTCCCCATAGCAAGTAATGCTAAAGATTGGATTCTAGAATCCATCAGCCCAAATTCTAAAGCAACCATGCCGCCCATTGATCCGCCAATTGCCAATTCAATGCCTTTAATGCCAAGATGATCAAGCAGTAATTGTTGATGTTTCACAATATCCCGAATGGTAATTTTCGGAAAATCTGCCTGATAAGGTTTGTCTGTTAATGGTGAAACAGAAGTGGGTCCGGTTGATCCGTAACAACTGCCCAGATTGTTAATACATAAAACAAAATGTCTGTCAAGATCAATAAACCCGTCAGACTCAAATAGTCCGTAAAGCCAATCTTTGGCATTAGAACTTCCGGTCAATGCATGACAGATCAGAATCACATTGTCCTTTTTTTCGTTGAGTGTTCCCCAACTATTCCAGGCAATGTCCAATGCAGGAAATTCAAACCCGGATTCAGTAGTCCGGGCTTGATTTATTGTTGTGATATTTGGTTTGTTGCTCATAAAAACTCCTTGTCGAAATACATTAAACAGCGACAAGTTCCTGAGACTTTAGTAGTGCTTGTTCAAAATCAGCAATGATATCATCGATGTGTTCGATGCCAACTGACACCCGAACAAGACCTCCCTTCACACCGGATGAAGCTTGCTCATGTTCAGTAAGTTGCTGATGTGTGGTAGAAGCGGGATGGATGACTAACGTTTTAGCATCTCCAACATTAGCCAGATGACTGGCTAACTCCACATTTTCGATGAAGGTTCTGGCGGTATCAAAGCCACCTTTTACACCAAATGTAAATACAGAACCGAATTGGCCGTCAGCCAAATATTTCTTCGCTCGCTCATGATACTCATGTTCCTCAAGACCGGTATAATTTACCCAGTCAATGAGTTCATGTTCATCTAACCACGTTGCTAGTTTTTTGGCGTTTTCATTATGTCGTTCAACTCTGAGCGACAGTGTTTCAAGCCCTTGCAGTAAAAGAAAGCTATTGAAGGGTGATTGAGAAGAACCAAAGTCTCTGAGTCCTTCAACGCGAGCTCTGATGGCAAATGCGATATTACCAAAAGGGCCTTCATCACCAAAAACTTCCCAGAATTTAAGACCATGATAGCCCGGAGACGGCTCGCTAAACAACGGATATTTGCCATTGCCCCAGTTGAAATTTCCGGCATCTACGATCACTCCTCCAATGGAAGTGCCGTGTCCACCGATCCACTTCGTAGCGGAAGCAGTTACAACATTTGCTCCAAATTTTATTGGCTGAACTAAAGCTCCACCGGCGCCAAAAGTATTATCTACCACAAGGGCGATCTCATATTTTTTTGCTAAGGCAGACAATCCTTCAAAGTCAGCGATATTTCCTCTGGGATTACCGATCGACTCAACGTAAATAGCTTTTGTGTTTTCATCGATATGCTTTTCAAAAGCTTCAACGGTATCTTCTTCGGCGAAGTTAACATCGATTCCAAGTCTGGGAATAGTAACTTTAAACTGGTTATATGTTCCACCATACAGGTTTTGCGTTGATACGATGTTATCGCCTTTCTGAGCCAGATTTGTGATCGCCAGAAATTGTGCAGCTTGTCCTGATGAAGTTGCAACTGCAGCCACTCCACCTTCAAGAGCGGCAATTCGTTTTTCGAAAACATCTGTGGTAGGATTCATGATCCTGGTATAGATATTTCCAAATTCTCTTAAACCGAATAAACTGGCGGCGTGCTCAGTGTTTTTAAAATTATAAGAAGTGGTTTGGTAGATAGGAACAGCCCGTGAACCTGTGGTAGGATCGGGTTCTTGTCCTGCGTGTAATTGTAGTGTCTCAAATTTTTGTGAACTCATTGTATTGTATTTTTTGATTTATAATTAATAAAAAAGCCCCTTTCGGGGATGAGTCCGAAAGAGGCTTACAAATACAGTAGAGCTCTTCGCACTCATCTTTCTCAGTACAATATTTGTACTAAGCAGGA
>Ga0207880_1000327_pt1 | contig 19886 bp, 19 predicted proteins | sample MalvirmetagMSP91_FD_184226 | JGI IMG/M metagenome (GOLD analysis project Ga0207880, IMG submission 184226) | Marine viral communities from the Deep Pacific Ocean - MSP-91 (SPAdes) | ecosystem: Environmental > Aquatic > Marine > Oceanic | place: Pacific Ocean | collected 2011-04-27
GCCAATGAGAGTAAGGACAAATACCTTGCGGCGGCCAGTCATGATTTGCTGCAACCCCTGAATGCGGCCAGGTTACTGGTGTCCGCCCTGATAGACAGTGATCTGCCAGCGGATGAAAACCGACTTGTCCAGCGTGTGTGGAGGTCCCTGGAGAGCGCTGAGGACCTGTTGGCGGATCTCCTGGATATATCCAAGCTGGATCAGAAAGCCATGCGGCCAGATATCGTCAATACTGATATTGGCGAACTGATGAGAGGGCTGGCGCAGGAATTTGAACCGGTGGCTGAGAACGCAAAGCTGCACTTTCGGGTGCGCTTGGGGACAGGCTACGTAAGCACTGACCCGCGAATGCTAACCCGGATACTCCGCAACCTGTTGAGCAACGCGTTTCGCTATACCCGTGAAGGCGGTGTGCTGTTTGCGGCCCGCAAGCGTGGTCCCAATCTGGAAATTGGGGTGTGGGACACCGGTGTGGGCATTGAGCAGGAAAAGCTCGAGGACATCTTCCGGGAATTTCACCAGATACTGCCCAAGGGTGGCGGTCGCCAGGGTGTGGGCCTGGGGCTGGCAATTGTCGAACGCATGGCAAGGATACTGGCCTGCGAAATCCACGTGGGTTCACATCACGGCAAAGGCTCCTGTTTCAGTATTCTTGTTCCTCTGGCCCGGTTCACTGAGGCGACTGCCAGTAGTCAAAATGCGGAGCCGCCACCAATTGCACCTGTGTCCTTCGATGGGCTTCGTGTTCTGGTGATCGACAATGAAGAGCCGGTACAGGAAAGCATGCAGGCCCTGCTGGAGCGTTGGGGTTGCGTGGTCACCACGGCGGGTAGTGCGGTTGAGGCTGTGGCGCATTGCGGCGGCGCAGACATCATCCTCGCGGACTTTCACCTGGATGAGAACCTGACCGGCTGTCAGGCGGTGTATGCCGTACGCAGACACTTCGGTCGTGACATCCCGGCGGCCATCATTACTGCGGACCGCAGCGATGAAACGCGAAGGCTAATCAGTACACAGTATCTGCCCATTCTGAACAAGCCAGTAAAGCCTAACCGTCTTCGGGCTCTTGTCTCCAGTCTTGCCGCATCCCTGAACTCAGAGTCGCAATGACGGTCTACACTTTATTCTGTCAATCATTGTTTTGTCAGGAGAGTGTGACATGTCCGTTCCCGAGAACGCCCTCACGAACCACGAAGTAACTGTATGCCTGTCTGGCGGTGCCGTCCTGGGACCCTTCAACGCCACCTGGTCGAAGGACGAAGGCGGTGACGTAAGGGAACTGGTGCGGGAGTATGATGGTTTTCTGCAAGGGGAGAAGCAGCGCCGCTTCAAGTTTCACCTTCACGACACCTACACCAACACGGTTCATACCCTGATCCTGAATTTTGATCAGGTTACCGGCATTTGCGACCATGTGAGGCTGAAGTCCCCGCCTAACGGGTAAAGACCACGTAATGGTGAACAGAGGAGGAAACCATGACGAATTTCAGGACTGAGAAAGACAGCCTGGGCGACGTGCGTGTTCCCGAGGATGCCCTCTGGGGGGCTCAGACCCAGAGAGCGGTGGAGAACTTTCCGGTCAGTGGCTTGCCGATGCCTCCGGCGTTCATCGCGGCGGTGGTACGGGTAAAACAGGCGGCCGCGGATGCCAACGCCAGCCTTGGTCTGCTCGATAACGATCTGCGGGATGCGATTGTTGCCGCTGGCGACCGCCTGGTAAACGGTGAATTCGCTGACCAGTTCCCCATTGATCGTTATCAGACCGGGTCTGGCACCAGCACTAACATGAATGTGAACGAGGTCATCGCCGCCCTGGCGGCGCAGGAGGATGTTGAGATTCACCCCAACGATCACGTCAACATGAGCCAGAGCTCCAACGACGTGATCCCGACCGCTATCCATGTCAGTGCCGTGGCGGGTATATACGAGCGTCTGATTCCCGCGTTGACCCACCTGTGTGGGGTGATCTATGAGCGTGAGGCGTTGTTCGCGAATCAGGTCAAGACCGGCCGTACTCACCTGATGGATGCCATGCCGGTCACCTTGGGCCAGGAGCTGAGAACCTGGCGGGAGCAATTGCTCGCCGCGGAAAGACGGCTTGAGGCGGCCGCCGATGATCTTCTGGCGGTGCCCCAGGGTGGCACGGCCGTGGGAACCGGGGTGAATGCGCTGGAAGAGTTTCCTGGGCAGTTCGTTAAGTTCCTCACCTCCAATACGGGTTACCACTTCCGCTCCCTGGAGCATAAATTCGTGGGGCAGAGTGCTATCGATGCGCCCGTAGCTCTGTCGTCCCAGTTGCGGGGGCTGGCCATCGTACTGACCAAGATCGCCAACGACCTGCGCTGGATGAACAGTGGGCCGATTCACGGTCTGGCGGAAATCAGCCTGCCGGCGTTGCAGCCTGGCAGCAGCATCATGCCAGGTAAGGTCAACCCGGTGATTCCCGAGTCGGTGGCCATGGTCGGGACCCAGGTCATGGGGCTGGACAGCACCGTTGCCATGGCAGGGCAGTCGGGTAACTTCCAGTTGAATGTGATGTTACCGCTGGTTGGTGCCAATCTATTGGACATGATCGAACTGCTGACCAACGCCTCAACCATGCTCGGAGATAAGGCGATTCGGGATTTCACGGTGAATACCGATCATCTGGACGCCGCAGTCGGCAAGAACCCGGTACTGGTTACCGCACTCAACCCCGAAATTGGTTATAGCCTGGCGTCTGATATTGCCAAGGAAGCCTACCAGACCGGACGACCGGTGATTGACGTGGCGGAAGAGCGCAGTGGCCTGGATCGCAACCGGCTGGAGGAACTGATGGACCCGCTGAAGCTGACCAAAGGCGGGCTTGCCTGATAGTAAGTAACCGCCGAAAGGGCGGCCCTGACGGAGACTGAGCCGATTGCTGATTTCTATCGAGCTCTTCGTGATGCTGGTGCTCGCAAATGGCGTACCGGTTCTGGCCGCCCGGCTGTTTGGCCGGCGCTGGTCGGCGCCTGTTGATGGTGACAGGCTATGGCGGGACGGGCGGCCGGTGTTGGGACGCAGCAAAACCTGGCGCGGTATCGTATCCGGTGCGCTGGCGTGTTGCCTGTTTGCGTGGATCACCGGGATAGGTGTCATATTCGGCCTGGCGTTCGGGTTACTGGGGTTGGCTGGCGATATCATCAGCAGTTTCATCAAGCGTCGTGCCGGGCTCGCCTCCAGTGCCCGGGCCTCAGGGCTCGACCAGATCCCCGAAGCCTTGCTGCCGATGCTTCTGGCATGGCTTTGGCTGGACCTGGGCTGGTTTATTGTGGCGGTTGTCGTGGTGCTGTTTACGCTGTCGAATATCCTGCTGTCGCCCTTACTGTACCGCCTGGGTATACGCCATCAGCCGCACTGAGCTCAAGCTTTAGCCGGGGCCCCTTGTCAGGGTGTGTATTGTTACCTCTGGTGGGCAATTCAGCCGCACGTTGACCACCGATGTGCCCGCGCCTGGTGAGGTATACCCCTGCATGCCGTTGCGGCGCCAGTAGCCGCGGCCGAGTTCTCTGGGGCAATCGGAATCCAGGGTCACGGGGATGCCACCGGGCAGGCAGATCTGGCCACCGTGGGTATGGCCGCACAGGAAGATGTCGTAGCCCGCATGGGCAGCCTCGCGCCAGATCTCCGGTGTGTGGCTCAGTAATACGCTGATGCCACCCGGGGGGATCTCGTCTCCTGCTCGGTGTAGGTTGTGTACCCTGTAGAAATGGGCATCGTCCACACCTGCCAGATAGAGTTTGTCCTCGCCACGCTGCAGTACGGCATGTTCATTCATCAGCAGGTGATAGCCCATGTCCTCAAGGCCAGGAACCATGCGTACGCTGTCGTGATTGCCCAGTACAGCGTAGGCTTTGCCGCGAATAGCGTCCCGCAGCCTGGCCATGCCATCCATGGCACCATCAATCGGGCCCCAGGTGAGGCGCCGGTAGTCCCCGGTGAGCACACACACATCGTACTCGAGGGGCTCGATTTGACGGATGACGGCCTGCAGGTTGGCTTCATCCATATCCACGTGAAGGTCGGTAAGGTGCAGTATGCGGAAGCCTTCGAAGGCCTGAGGCAGGCCAGGGATGTGGAACTGGTTGTGGGCGGTGTCCAGCCGGCGGCTGTTGTGCTGTCCCCGCCGGAACAAACCGGCCAGTTTCAGGCAAACACTGATGAAGCGTGGAGCGGAGGTGATGTTTTCCAGATGGAACGAATGGCGGTCCGGGCCGAATACACGAGCTTCCGCTTCCCGCTCAATGCCCAGGCGCTGGCGCGCGTGTACCGGGCCAAGGCGGAGGCTCAGGCGATACTCCAGGAGGTCATCCTGATTGTCTGGTGTATGGGCCCGGGCGGTCATTGCTGGTCCTGTTGGTTGTTGGAAACGTTACCTGTCACGATCCGGTCAACCCGTCCCTTCATTATGGTCTGGACTGGGAGTGATGCAACCGAAGCGTCATAATGTTCATCTTTCTTAACACACGTTGCCACGATCAGAGTGTTCCATGACCAAGGATAGCTTCACCAGGGAGACGTATGCCGGGGCCCTGCCAGCCTGGCACATTTTTCTATTATTTCTGCGTTTGGGCCTGACGTCTTTCGGTGGTCCGGCGGCCCATCTGGGATTCTTCCATGACGAATTCGTAAAGCGCAGGCGTTGGTTGTCGGACGCGGCCTATGGCGAGGTGGTGGCACTGTGCCAGCTGTTACCCGGCCCTGCTTCCAGCCAGGTGGGATTGACCCTGGGGTTCCTTCAGCGCGGCTATCGAGGCGCAGCAGCGGCCTGGCTTGGCTTTACCCTGCCGTCGGCATTGTTGATGACGCTGTTTGCACTCGGCCTTGGCCTCTGGCCGGATGCCGGGCAGGGTGGCTGGATAACCGGCCTTAAGTTATTTGTGGTCGCCGTGGTTGCCCAGGCGGTTTGGCAGATGGGCAAAACCCTGTGCCCGGATGCTCCGCGCCTTTCGATTGCCGTGGTGGTCGCGGTTGTTCTGCTGATGGCGGGCGCAGCCTGGATGCAGATACTTGTCCTGCTCGCAGCCGGCGCTGTCGGTGCTGCAATGCAACTGCCGCAAAAGCGCGTGGAAGAGTCATTGACCATACCGGTTCAGACCCGGCGGCCTATGATGTTCCTGGTGGCATTTTCAGTGCTCCTGTTGATGGCATTCGTTCCCCTGGCATCCGGCTCCCTGGCCTGGATCTGGTCTGAGCTCTATCGCGCGGGGGCCCTGGTGTTCGGGGGTGGTCATGTGGTGTTGCCCTGGCTGCAGGAGGGGTTTGTGGCGCCCGGACACCTGTCGGCGGATACCTTCCTGGCCGGTTACGGCGTCGCACAGGCCATGCCCGGACCACTCTTCACTTTCTCAGCGTTTTTGGGCGGTGTCGAGAGTGGGTGGACCGGTGCTGCCGTGGCTGTGGTCGCTGTTTTTCTGCCGGGAACCCTGCTGGTATTTGCCGGTCTACCCCTGTGGTCATACATTCGCAGCCATTCGGTTGCACGGGCGGCCCTGGCCGGGGTGAATGCCGGCGTTGTCGGGCTTCTGCTGGCGGCGCTGTATGATCCGGTGTGGACCTCTGCCGTACACAATGCAGGGAGCGTTGCGTTTGTCCTGTTGGCCTGGGTTTCCCTGTCGATATGGAAAGTACCGGTCTGGATACTGGCACCCGGCAGCGCGCTGGTGGGCTTGCTGGTTTTCTGATGCCCCCAAAGTGGGGGTAGCTAAAACCAACCAGGGAGGCCACACTTGGACATTGGGAAACTAAATGAACGGTAATAATCCAGAAGCAGAGGCTGATTATGTCCACATCCTGCACGATTCCGGGCTTGAACGTACCGAAAAGCCGCTTTCCGGAGCCTGAAAGCGATTTGCCAACCGGCGATAACCGCGAGCAAAGGGTTGTGCTTGGCGGTGGCTGTTTCTGGTGTGTGGAAGCCGTTTTTCTGGCGGTGAACGGTGTCAGCCGGGTGGAATCCGGCTATGCCGGGGGCACAGCGGAAACCGCCAACTATGAGGCGGTGTGCGGCGGCCAGACCGGCCACGCCGAAGTGGTCGACGTTCATTACGACCCGCAGACCGTCAGCTTCGGGGATATCCTGAAGGTGTTTTTCTCGGTGGCCCACGACCCAACCCAGCTTAACCGGCAGGGAAACGACCGTGGTACCCAGTACCGTTCCGCCGTTTTTTACGAGAATGACGAACAGAAACAGGTGGCGGAAGCCTACATTCGCCAACTGAACTCGGCGGGTGTTTATGATAATCCTCTGGTGACAACCCTGGAGCCGTTGGAGGCTTTTTATCCGGCGGAAGACTATCACCAGAATTTTGCCGCACGGAATCCATACCAGCCCTACATCACGGCTGTTGCGGCACCAAAGATTGAAAAGCTTGTGGACACGTTCGGTGACCAGCTCAAGCCCGGTTACACCGACAACAACATTGCCTGAGGAGGCTGCTATGAGCGTTTCTGCTGCAGGTTATGACCTGACCCCGCTGACACCACAACAAGTGGACGAAAAGGCCGCGGGCCTGACGGACGAGGAGCGCCGCGTGTTGCTGGATCATGGCACCGAGCGGCCATTTTGCGGCACCTTGCTGGACAACAAGAACGCAGGTGCCTATTACTGCCGGTTGTGCGAGTTGCCGCTGTTCAGTTCCGATTCCAAGTTCGATTCCGGTACCGGTTGGCCGAGCTTTTTCCAGCCTTTTGACACCGACCACATCCGTTACATTGAAGACAACAGCATGGGCATGGCTCGCACGGAGATCCGTTGCCCGCGTTGTGACAGCCACCTTGGGCACGTGTTTCCGGATGGCCCGCCGCCAACCGGCCAGCGTTACTGCCTGAATTCAGTGGCGATGGTGTTCAGGGAGAACCAGGCCTGACCGGCCTGGTTAGCGGATGACTGTCGACACCAGATAGCTGGTGTAGCAAACGTACACCAGCAATAACAGCACGCCGTCCGGTCGCCCGATGGTCCGGGACTTACCCGTCAGCCCAAAGCTCATCAGCAGAAGCCCGATGGTGAGGGCTGTCATCAGGGTCCAGTCGCGGTAAAGCACTTCCATATCCACGGCCAGGGGCTCAATGGTCGCAGCCAGGCCAACCACGGCCAGAGTGTTGAAAATACCAGACCCCACGATGTTGCCGAGTATCAGGTCGTGTTCGTTTTTCTTGACGGCCGCCAACGCAGAAGCCAGTTCCGGCAGAGAGGTGCCGATGGCAACGATTGTCAGCCCGATGATCAGGTCACTGACGCCGAGGCTCTGGGCAATAAACACCGCGCCCCAGACCAGCATGCGCGAGCTCACCAGCAAAAGCACCAAGCCTACAACCAGCCACATCACGGCTATTTTCAGCGGCATCGGGTGGGCAACCAGCTCGGAGTCGGTCTCGCCGATCAGTGAGTCCCCCTTGCCCTGGATGCCTTGATAGATGGACCAGCCCATGACGGCTGCGAACACACCAAGCAGTACCCAGCCATCGAGCCGGGTCAGGTTGCCATCAATCAACTGGTAACCGGCGATGGCCGTCAGTACCAGTAGTAGCGGGAGTTCCTTGCGTATTACCTGGGAGTGCACGGCAATTGGTGCAATCACCGCAGTCACACCAACGATCACGGCGATGTTAGTAATGTTCGAACCGTAAGCGTTGCCCAGGGCCAACCCGGGATTGCCATCGAGTGCGGCCATGGCTGACACTGCCAGTTCAGGCGCAGAGGTGCCGAATCCGATAATCACCATACCAATCAGCAGCGATGGCATACCGAGGTGTTTGGCGGTGGCTGCCGCGCCTTCAATGAAGCGGTCTGCGCTCCAGACCAGTAAAACCAGGCCAGCGATGATTGCTGCGATTGCCAATAGCATAAAGGATGCCCTGTTGGTGTAAGCCGCACGGTATGAGACTAAAGTGGCGGTGATATCGTTGAGCACAGACGCGAGAATGTAACAAAGAGCGCCCGGCGAGCGCATTTTAAACGTTTGACCTACACACGGCCACCGTTGGTAAATAAATCAGGACGTTGGCCCTTGTCAGATATGTTGGCGCAACCAGCCCCAGGCGGGCCCGACCACGAGTCAGTTGATAATCGCAATTTATTATCCGATCAAAAAACGGGATAATCGCGCCACAATTTCCAAGCCCCTCTGCTGATCGTGGGCGGGCAACAGGCTTTAAACTAGCTAGGGTGATAACCAATGGCCGTTAGACAGGCAGATGTGGTGCTGGTCGGCGGGGGCGTCATGAGCGCCACCCTCGGCATGATGCTCAGGCAGCTTGATCCTTCCCTGGACATCGTCATGGTTGAACGTCTTGATCACGTCGCCCATGAAAGCACCGATGGATGGAACAATGCAGGGACCGGGCATGCCGGCTACTGCGAACTCAATTACACCCCCGAAACCGACGATGGCGATGTTGCTATCGAGCGGGCGTTGAAGATCAATGCCTCGTTCGAAGTATCGTTGCAGTTCTGGTCTCATCTGGTTGAGCAGGGGATGCTGCCGGAACCCAAAAGCTTCATCAACCGAACTCCTCACCAGAGCTTTGTATGGGGCGAGGATGGTGTGAAGTTCCTCAAGCGTCGCCACGAAAAGCTCAGCGCCCACCATTTGTTCCGGGAAATGGAGTACACCGAATCCCCGCGGGATCTGGAAGAGTGGATGCCGCTGGTGGTGAACAACCGCGACCCGATGCAGAAAGTGGCCGCCACGCGTATCAAACACGGTTCAGACGTGGACTTTGGCTCTCTCACCCGCAGCATGGTGGAGTTCCTGGAAACCACGCCGAACTTTGAGCTGATGTTAAGCAGCCCCGTGCATTACCTGGCCAAGCGCGACAATGGCCGCTGGAAGGTACGGGTGAAGAACCAGAAAACCGGAGAGCTGACGAAGCTTGAGGCTGGGTTTGTCTTCCTGGGCGCCGGTGGCGGCGCCTTGCCGATGTTGCAGAAGTCCAACATCGACGAATCCAAAGGCTACGGTGGTTTCCCGGTCAGCGGTCAGTGGCTGGTTTGCCAGAAGCCGGAAATCGTCCAGCAACATCACTCCAAGGTGTACGGAAAGGCGCCAATCGGCGCACCGCCGATGTCGGTTCCGCATCTGGATACCCGTATTATCAACGGTGAACCCGCGCTTCTATTCGGCCCGTTTGCTGGCTTCACCACACGGTTCCTCAAGCAGGGTTCGGTATTCGATCTGTTCGGATCGGTCCGCTCAGCGAATCTTCGTCCCATGTTGTCGGTGAGCCGCACCAACATGGACCTGACCCGCTACCTGATTGGTGAGGTATTCCAGTCTCACAGCGACCGTGTGGCTTCCCTGCGCAATTACTTCCCGGATGCCCGCGAAGAGGACTGGCGCCTGCAGGACGCCGGCCAGCGCGTGCAGATCATCAAGAAGTCGCCGGAAGGTGGCGGTAAGCTGGAATTCGGTACCGAAATTGTGGCGGCGAAGGACGGCACCCTGGCCGCTTTGCTGGGTGCATCGCCGGGGGCTTCGACGGCTGTCCAGGCCATGATCGATGTGATCCAACGTTGTTTCCCGGAACGTATGGAGTCTTCGGAATGGCAGGAACGCATGAAAGTGATGGTGCCTTCCTACGGTCAGTCGCTGGTAGACGATGAGCAATTACTCAATAGAGTGCGGGAACGAACGCTCTCAACCCTGAAATTGAGCTGATATTCCCAAACGATCTAACACTGGCGGAAGCGCTGGTAGTCCTGGCTTAAAAGCTGGGGCTGCCGGCGCTTTTTGTTTTCTGGGCGCCGGGCCCGGTTGCGATTTGCGCCTGAAACGTTAGGTTATAAGGAAACACCACCAAGGAGAACGAACATGAGCGAGCAAGAATTCGATCCGAATAAAGGCTATATCGCACTCCTGGGATGGAGCCTGAACGCGGTGGAAGCTGCCGATAAATTTGATCGACGATATGTGGTGGTTGCGCCGGATTGGGCGGAGGCTTACTGCAAGGAACATGATATTCCCTATGTACCTTGGAACTTCGAGCGCCTGAACGACCGGTCGGTTGAGATTGCTCAGACACTCAAAGAGATGGGCGTTAATGTGGCTATCCCATTGTTTGAGGAAACCGTGGAATGGGCCGGCGCTATCAATTCGGTTCTGATGGATCAGCCAAAGCTGTTCGGCCAGTCCATGTTGTTACGGGACAAGGCCCTGATGAAGCGCCGCGCGCAGCTGGGCGGCATTCGCGTTGGGATCTTCGAGGAAGCTCATGACCGGGACGACGTTATCCGTTTCCTCAAGCGCGTCAACCAGACCCTCTTGAAGCTGGACGGTGACCCCAACGATCCGATTCACCTCAAAGCATTCGACAAAGCCGGTTGTCTGGGCCACCGGGTGATTCGTACCCCGGATGAAGTGGACACCATTCCCGAGGAAGAATTCCCGGTGCTGATGGAGTCCCATCTGGACGGTTGGGAATTTGCCGTCGAAGCCTGGATTCACAACGGCAAGATCGCATTCCTGAACATCTCGGAGTATGTGACCCTGGGTTACTCGGTGTTTGTGCCGGCCACGCCGGACCTGGAGAAGTACCGGGAACAGATCACCCGCGAGATCGAAAAGCTGATCAAAACGTTCGATATCGAGTTCGGGTTTATTCACCCAGAGTACTTCGTGACCAGCGACAGTACCATGTACTTCGGAGAGGTGGCGTATCGGCCGCCAGGCTTCAAGGTGTTCGAGCTGCTTGAGCGTGCCTACGGCTTTAACGCCTATCAGGCACTGATCATGACCTTTGACCCGAAAACCACGGCAGAAGAGGTAAAGGCGTTCTTCCCCAAAGAGGTGGTGGATGCCAAGGGCTATGCCGGCTGTTTCGGCGTTTATCCGCGCCGCCGGGTGGTCAGCCAATTGGAAATGCCGGAAGAGACCGAGAACCACGATTACTTCGAGTCCCACGAGCTCACGCCGCCGTTGGAAGAAACAGTTACCAAGCGTACTGCCTTTGGCACACATTGGGGCCTGGTTTACTTCTTCGGTGAAGACCCTTATGTAATGCGGGATTTACTGAAACATCAGGAAGAACTGGATTTCTATGTATAATTCCGTAAGGAATTAACAACAATGGGTCTGATTCAGACTCTGAGGAACACAGTTTGAGCAACTCCGACGCTGGAACCCCGGCGCCTGTCGTCAATTTCGATAAGCTGGTTCAGCGACTGGACGATGCCATCGCGGCTCTCGATGAGAGCCGCGATTTTGCCAAGCTTGGTAAGTTACCCCGGTTGTTCGACATCGTGCGACGGGTGCTTCTGCAGCCGGAGGGCTGCCTTGCAATTGAACAGCGAGCCGAACGGCTTGAGAAAGCCGGCGTGTTCCTGGGAACAGACTGGGCAGACCCCTCCATTCTATTGCCATCGTTGACCACCTTTTCCTTGCAAAGCCCACAGGCCGATACGGTCATCATCGAAGGGCTCAGCGAACTGCGTTTGCTGGCGGTCGCGCGCGGTGAATACCTGCATGAGTCGATGTCGGCGGAACAGGCGCATCACTACCTGACCCAGGTATTGGCCATCAACCTGAACATGCTGTTTGGTGAAGCAGGCGAAGCCGAGCGGGAGCAGGGCAAGCTGGCACTGGTCAGCCGCGCGGTGGTACAGCATGTTGCCACCCAGATCGGCTATGAGCATGTCATCGATCAACTGATTGAAGAGATCTGGCGCATATTGCAGCAACGACCGATCCAGGTCAGCAGCGTACGGCAGATGATTACCCAGATTGCACTGTGCCGCATTGATCCCAATGTGGATCTCGGTGGTGCGGGTCAGGGTGCGGAGCGTCTGATTTCGAGCCTTTACGGGCCAACACAGGCGTGCCGCGAAGATCCTGGCATTCCTGTTTACCAGGAACGGCTGCAGTCCATGGACGCCGTGGCCCTGCAAAGTGAGGCGACCGGTTTTGCCCGTTCCATGCACGACACCGGATTGGTGTCGCCGTATCACGCCACGTTTGTCCGCCACATCCTGGAGAGTCAGGATGCGCTATTGACTGAAGCCCTGGGCCTGTCCAGTACCGGCCGCGATTGCCTGCTCTGCTACAAGGATCTGGTGCATGAGTTGATCAATGAAGGCGTCTATCCGGAAACAGCCCAAGGTCTTTATGGCCTTGCGTTGATGCTGGAGCGAGGCATTCTCTATCAACCGCCACTTGCACCCGCGCTGTGGCGCCAGGCCAGGCTCTCCATCTGCCCGCACGCCCGGGAGCGTATCCGATTGGCATATGGTTACCAGCCACAGCCGAAGGCATGGCTGTTGCAGGGTGTGCTCAACATGCTGGGCCAGCCCCTTGGCGTGGGGCAGGGAAACAACCCTACCTGCCAATCTGCACGGGCGCTGTCCATGTGGGCCTACAACGATCCGGACTATCTGTTGCAGATGGTGGCCTGGGCCGCCCGCGACAACGAAATCATCATGCATTTCGAGGGTCGCCCGGTATCTTCCTCCGGCAGCCAGGGTGGCGTGGCCTCCGAAGTAACGCTCGACCTGGATCCGGTTTCGCTGGTGGTAGTACCGCACCTTGACCGGATTTATGCGGAAATGGGGCGCCTGTGTACGGACCGCCAGGGCGACCCCCACCAGTGGGTTAACCCCGAGTTCCATGGTTGGTCCGCCGGCCGTGGATTCCGCATAAACGTGGATGTTGCAACCGGTCACCTGGAAGACCTGGACACCTTCCTGCGACATTTCTATGCCAGCTACCACCCTTACTATAATGGCAACCAGCCGCTGATCCATCCGCAACCGGCTGGCGTAGCGGTTACCGACAGTGCCGCAAGATTCATCGGCTGGCACGCGATTACCATCCTCCGTGTGACTCTGGACCCGGAAGAGGTCATGCGGGTGTATTTCTTCAACCCCAACAACGACAGTGGTCAGAATTGGGGCGACGATGTGGTGGTCAGTACCTCCAGGAAAGGGGAGCGGTTCGGTGAGGCATCCTTGCCCTTTGAACAGTTCGCCTCGCGGCTGTACATTTTTCACTTCGACCCCCTTGAACGCGGTGAACCCGCAGACGTGGGCGAGGAGGAATTGGAGCGGGTGATCAGCCGCGTTCACCGCAGTTGGGGCCGAGACCGGTTGCCGGCTGAGGCATTGCAGGCCGAACCTCCGCAGGAAAAGTAGACCCAACCAAGCCAGAACGGGAGAGATGATGACCGCTGAGGCCACTACCCGCCGCAACGGCGCCGAGCTGTTTGTTCGTGCCCTGGAAAACGAAGGTGTTCGGTACATCTTCGCGGTACCGGGTGAAGAAAACCTGGATCTCCTTGAGGCCCTGCGCGAATCCAGCATTGAGCTGGTGCTCAATCGTCACGAGCAGGCAGCCGGCTTTATGGCCGCGACCTACGGGCGCCTGACAGGCCGTGTGGGCGTTTGCCTGTCGACCCTGGGCCCTGGGGCCACCAACCTGGTAACCGCCGCTGCCTATGCCCAGCTCGGCGGCATGCCAATGATGATGATTTCCGGGCAGAAGCCCATTAAATCGTCCAAACAGGGGCTGTTCCAGATCCTGGATGTGGTGGACCTGATGCGGCCACTTACCAAGTACACCCGCCAGATCAGCAACGCCAACACCATCCCCGCCAAGGTGAGAGAAGCCTTCCGGTTGGCTTCGGAAGAGCGCCCCGGTGCGGTTCATCTCGAATTACCGGAAGACATCGCCTCCGAGGTGGCAGAGAGCGATACCCATATCTTCCAGCCCAGTGATGCCCGTCGGCCCACTGCCAGTACCAAGAGCCTGGACACTGCCTGCGACATGATCAGCAAAGCCAGGTATCCGCTGATCATGATTGGCGCCGGTGCTAATCGCAAACGGGTTTCCCAGGCCCTGATCCACCTGGTGAACGTGACTGGCATTCCCTTCTTCACCACCCAGATGGGCAAGGGCGTGGTGGATGAGCGCCACCCCCGTTACCTGGGTAATGCGGCGCTCTCGGCCGGCGATTTTGTGCACTGCGCCATTGATCACGCTGACCTGGTGATCAACGTCGGGCACGATGTGGTTGAGAAACCGCCGTTTTTCATGCATCCCGGCGGCAAACAGGTTATCCATGTGAACTTCAGCGCTGCTGACGTGGACCCGGTTTACTTCCCCCAGCACGAGGTGGTGGGCGACATTGCCAACAGCGTGGAGTACCTGGCCGAGAAATGCGGCCAGTGCTCTTCACACGACTTCAGCCGGTTTATGGAAGTGAAAGCTTCCGTGGACAGCCATATGGCCGACAAGGCGGACGATGGCCGTTTCCCGGTTATTCCCCAGCGAATCGTCAACGACGTACGCCAGGTCATGCCCGACGACGGCATCATCGCGCTGGACAATGGCATGTACAAACTCTGGTTTGCCCGCAATTATCCCGCCTACGACAACAACACTGTGCTGCTCGACAATGCCCTGGCTTCCATGGGCGCCGGCCTGCCCAGTGCCATGATGGCGGCCATGCTCTATCCACACCTCAAGGTGATGGCGGTGTGCGGCGACGGTGGCTTCATGATGAATAGCCAGGAGCTGGAAACCGCTGTGCGGCTGAAGCTGAACCTGGTGATACTGATCATCAACGACAATGCCTACGGCATGATCAAATGGAAGCAGGCCCAGGAAGGCTTTCAGAACTTCGGGCTGGATTACAACAACCCGGACTTCGTCAAATACGCCGATGCCTATGGTGCCACTGGCCATAGAATCACCCGTACCGAAGACCTGCGGCCGACGCTGAAAAACGCACTGACCTCGGGGGGTGTGCACCTGATCGATGTGCCCGTGGACTACAGCGAAAACCGCCGTGTGTTCGATGAAGAATTGGTAAATCTGACCTGTAACCTCTAAGGCCTGTAGTATTATTCGCCCAGTATTGAACATTGATTGAGGATGGGTGAATGAGTTACTCGTGGTTCAGAGTGGTGGCACTAGCGCTGGCGGCCGTGGTGGTCGCTGGATGCAGCAAGCCGGAAACGCCCCAGGAAGTGGCCGCTGAATTCTGGCAGGCCCTGTCCGAGAAAGACGCGGATACCGTTGCCGATCTATCGACGCTTGCCGCCCCCTCTGCCTTCGATGGCTACGCCCGGGACTGGTCTGGCACCGTGCCTGATTTCGGTCGGGTGGTCATCGACGATCGCGAAGCTACGATCGTAACCCGCCTGCCCGCTGAAAACGGCGTCCCCGGCGAGCGCCGGGAAGTGAATACCTACCTTGTGGAACAGAGTGGCGACTGGCTGGTGGATTACGACCGCACCGGCGAGGCGATCATGAATCCGTCTCCGTTTGCAGGTTTGATCGGAGAAATGAACCGGCTGGGCGAGCGCTTGACGGCCAGTTTCGGACAGTCCTCCGACGATCTCTCTCGCCAGATGGACGCCATTGCCCGCGAATTCGAGGCGTATTCCGATCAGGCCCAGCGCCGGGCAGAGCAGGCCATGGAAGAGTACGGCCAAGCCCTGCAGGGGCTGATGGAAGAGTTGGAGGAATCCATCGAAGAGGCGTTGGAAGACAACCAGCGGGCGCCTGAGAGAGATCGAAGTGTCTTACAGCGAACCGCGGCGGACCTCAATCGAAGCAGCGACAGGCTGGATGAGCCGGATTTCGACGCCTTTGCCGACAGTTCTCGTGCGTTAGCTGAGGCGGGAGCGCGTATCTCGCGCCTGAGTGACGATACCTTCAAAAGCTACAAGCGCACGTGGGACGCCAAACTGGACGAAATCACTGAGCGTACCCGCGTATTTTTTGATGAACTTCATGGGCGTGGGTGATAACCCGGCGTCATAGAACTGTCATATTGATCTGGTGTACTGAAGATGTGTTAGTCCCTGAAAGCGACTAAAGGAGCTCCTGCTCCACTGCATCTTTGGGCCAACGGACGGCTCCTTTTTACGCATCCAGCATTACCCCGCCAGCCCGGTAACCACAAACCAGCCGGTCACCAGCGTGAGCGACGTTGCGACTATTGCCAACAACCCGTCCCTCGCTACGATTGCCAGCCCGAAGGCCGTCAACGCAGCGCCGCCACCATTGGCGCTGAATGGCACCACCTCCATCGCCGGCATGGCCAGAGCCACCAACATGCAGATAATGGCCATCACGTAGAGCCCTGGCCCGTCCGCCAGAAACACCAGGCGCGGCCCCGTCCAGCGATCCAGAAAACGAGCCGGTTTATGTAGCCAGTTCAGTCCCTTCAAGAGCTTGTCCTGAGGTACGGAGCGCTGGGAAATCCAGGACGGCATCCAGATGGTGCGTCTGTGGAACAACAGTTGCCCCAGCGTCAGCAGAACCACCAGCCCCAGAATGGTTGGAACGCCGGGAATGTCACCGATCAGCGGCGCCAGGGTGATCAGCCCCGCCACAAGCACCACGGGCCCGAACGAACGTTCCCCCACGCCATTCAGGATATCGTTCACCGACACTCGCCCGGCCCCGGCCGCCGACTCGCGAATCTGCTCCAGCAGTTGTTGCATGTTGGTAGGGTCGCCATTATTTCGCATAGGTCGGATTCTTCCTCGAACTCAGGGTAACGTCTGCCAAATCCGGCCTTTAAAACCTACCATTCTCGATAATCGGAAAACAGCGATTGTGGCCTAACAGAAACGGAAATAATTGAAGCCTTTGCAGACCAGGACTAATCTCGATCCAGTGATAACAAAAACTTCAGAACCCGGAAATCCCCATGGCAGACTTGCTCAACGTTGACTGGATGCTCACCCTCAACCACCTGCTGTTGATGGCCATTGCCTACCTGCTGGCGTTCCCCATCGGTTTCGACCGGGAAGAGCAGGGGCTCAGGATCGGCCTGAGAACCTTTCCGCTGGTGGCCGTGGTCTCATGTGGCTTCATGCTCGTTGGCCGCGCCGTCATCGACTCCCCGGGCGAACAGGGCCGCGTACTGCAAGGCATTGTCACCGGCATCGGCTTCATTGGCGGCGGCGCCATCCTCAAGGACGACAGCCGCGTAATCGGCACCGCCACCGCCGCCAGTATCTGGAACTGTGGCGCGATCGGTGTGGCTGTTGCGTACCACCACCTTGAGATTGCCATAGCCCTGAGCGCCCTGAACTTCTTCACGCTGCGCTACATGGGCCGGCTGGTGCGGTCGGTGACCGGTGAGCCTGTGGTTGAAGATGGGCAGACAACCAAGCCTGTGGAAGTTCGGGAGTCTGATAACGAAAAAAACCCCTAAAATTATGGCGGCTGTTCGTCAATTGATGAGACGATCAGTTACGTATATACTTTGTATATACAAAGGTCTCGAGGGATACGATGACTCTGAAATATTCATCTGCAGTGAAGCAGAAATTGGCTGAGAAGCATGGTGTCAGCCTGGAAGAGGTTCAGCAGTGTTTTGCGAACCGTGAGGGTGGTCTGCTGGAAGATACTAGGGAAGACCACAAGACAGATCCGCCTTCTCAATGGTTCATTGCTGAAACCGATTATGGGCGCCGCCTTAAGGTGGTCTTCATTCTCAAGAATGGAGACATATTGCTGAAAACTGCGTACGGCCCCAATCAGAAAGAAGACACTATCTATCGCAAATACGCATTTTAATTGAACAGAGTCGCAGAGAAAGAATCAGAAGAGCGAGTGCGACGTGGAGCATGCAGCATGGCAAAGAAAATAGTAGGAGCTCCGGAAGCCTGGGAAGACGGATCACTGGGTCAGGATGAAGAGTTTGTTCGGGTTTCAAAAGAGGTCGATGATGCCGCGTTGAATGAAGCAGCCGGACTGCAGCCTATTTCAATCCGCCTGCAAAAGTCACTCATTGAAGACTTCAAGATGATCGCGGAAATCAACGGCATTGGTTATCAGCCCCTCATTCGACAGGTTCTCAAGCGCTTTGCGGATGCTGAAAAGCGCCGTATTCTGCGTGAGAAATCTGCAGACATGCGGGCTATGGATGATGATAACCACCACGATTCCGAGAGTGGTGAAGGGAAAAGGGCGAGCAGTTAAGCCGGCTGGCGTGCCGGAGAGGATTTGCAGCCGACTAGCTAGGCAGCAACGCGTATTCGAAGCTAATTGTTGGAAGACGGTCATGAAAAACAACGAGAAGTATAAACCGCTTAAAAAATCTATACAGCATGAGCAGAAGAACGTGTTGACCGGCTGTGTGGCTTTTGCAATTGCCATCCTTATCCTTGTTATTCAAGGCAGTATAGAGTCTGTAACCGTCTGGAGTTTATTTGGCTTGAGTATGCTGGCAGCCTCTATACCCATTGGAATAGTTGGTTATCTGCTTTCGATCAAGGTCCTTAACACTGAGCGTGTCCCTATCGTTGGGCATCAGAGGACTGAAGGCGTAGCTGGCTTGGCGATAACTCTAAATATAGTTGGATTCCTATTTATTCTTTGGGGGTTTAGTCGCGTCTTGACCATTGTTCTCTTGATTTCCGTTGTGTTTAGCATTTGGTACTTCGCTAGGGCCATGCATTCGTGGGATGCGGAGATTGCTTCTTGGGAAGAGGAAGCAAAGGTTGAGGATTAAGCGGCGCAGTTATTGGGGTATACATGCGCTAATCACTTTTTATGAGTGGTGGATGTGTATTGAACTTGAAAACGGTCCTTGGTCACTTGACGGTGTCGATGACAATGCGTTATCCAAACTTCGCACCAAGTAATCTTGTTGATAGTTTGAAGTACCAATCTATGTTTTAGGCTCCATGAATAGGGTCTTCCAAGCATCAGGCCCATTATTGATGACTATCTCCTTTTCATTTTCACTTAGATGGTGCTCGAATAATATCTTTAAATCTTTAAGTTTCAGGCCGTTTGGTTCCATATTGTTTTTCACATTGTTTAGGCGCCGCCCCATCGGCAAGTCAGGGTTTGAAGACCTGTTGTTCGAAATTTCTGCGGAGATCATCAACCATAGGTTGTACAATTTTTGTAGGGATAGTATTTTTTCCTCGCAGTAAAGAGTTTCTCGCTCAAGGTCCCAAAAATTGTCATTTTTTCTAAAATTTTTATGGAAGTTTGCGCAGTAGGATAGACCTTTAACTCCATCTAAGTTCTGGTTTAGCGTCCGTTTTAGCGCGTTTAGAGGGTCAAGCCGAATACTCTCTTGGCTAAAGTCTTTTATTTCTATAAATTGATTTAGTAGCTCTGTTGATGCTCTTAGGTACTTTTCCAATTGGTCGTCGATTATTCTGAAGTTCGTTTCCGATAAGTCATTTGTTATGGCTTTAGAACTGAAGTAAGCAGAAATTTCCACGGCTTCGATTAATCTATCAATAGATTTGTTGTCAGGAGATAAGTCGCCATTGGCGCTATTCGGGAATAGGTTCTGATACAGAACTGGAGCGCTTACTTCTAATAGTTTGAATGGCTGATGCTCTTCGATGAATGTGAGGAAATACTTTCTGTGTTCGAGATAGTTTGTGAATATGTTCTGTTGGTTTTGCTCGACTATCTGCCTTGAGGTTTGAACAGATCGGTGAACGGATGCGGCCAAAGCTCCCAGCGGTATTGACAAACCCATTACCCCAATTGGTAGTTTGAACGCTACCAGAAAATTATTGTAGCCTTCCGACGTGAAACTCCAGACTTTATCATCTTGTATACCTGCGTAGATTGCCAAGCCTATGCCGATAGTGAGCGGCGGGATTATTGCGATCCAAAAGCCCAGTGTAGTCACCAAGTGAGTCTCTGGAGCTTTTTCTCGCTCTATGATTCGTTTCAGAACTGAAAGTGCTCTCCGTGTGGGCATAACGTGGACACTCTGTGCGGTCTAAGTTCTTTAGGTATAAAAAAAGCCCCTGAAATCAGGGGCTTTTTTGCGGTTGGTTGGTGGAGACGGCGGGAATTGAACCCGCGTCCGCCAGTACTCAGCCTTGAGGTCTACATGTTTAGCGTCTCTCTATTGATTTAAGTTCAAGCGACCCG
>Ga0207880_1000330_pt1 | contig 19779 bp, 16 predicted proteins | sample MalvirmetagMSP91_FD_184226 | JGI IMG/M metagenome (GOLD analysis project Ga0207880, IMG submission 184226) | Marine viral communities from the Deep Pacific Ocean - MSP-91 (SPAdes) | ecosystem: Environmental > Aquatic > Marine > Oceanic | place: Pacific Ocean | collected 2011-04-27
TGCTCAACCACACGTGGGTTCGGATGCAGGGTTGCACAGCGCCCCTCCCAGATGGACCACGCCTTGGCGGCCTGTATCTGCTCCAGTTCGTTGCTGCTCGTCAGGCGACGGTAGTAGGCCGTGACGAGATCGCCACGCTCATCCTCAGGAATGGGTGCCAGGAAATCGCGCCAGTAGTCGGGAAATACGCGGCTCGCGCCCTCCTGGTAGAACCAGTGGATATCCCTGGGCCGGCAAAGAAAAATTCCCCTCAGCACCAGGCCAAGCACCCTGTCCGGGTGCGACTGGGCATACACCAGGCTCAGTGTAGACCCCCAACTACCGCCAAACAGTATCCATCGATCCACCCCAAGAAAGGTCCGCACCGTTTCCATATCGTCCACCAGCTTTTGCGTGGTGTTTCCTGCAAATTCGGCCAGGGGGCTCGAACGGCCAGCGCCCCGCTGATCCATCAGAATAATCCGGTAGCGCTCGGCATCAAAAAAACGGCGATGATAGTCCTCACACCCGCCGCCGGGCCCGCCATGGACAACCAGAACGGGAATACCATCCGGATTGCCGCTTTCTTCAACATACAGCTCATGGGGCGGATCAACCGCAATGCGATGCTGGGCGTTGGGCTTGATATCGGGGAACAGGGTGAGCATGGGGCGCTCCGGAAAAAGGATTTAACCGGAGTTTAGCTGAAGACAACGAAAAAGGGGCGGGCCATCCATGATGGCCCGCCCCTTGATATCACGCACTGAAGATTACTTCTTATGGGCGCGCTTACGCTCATTCTCGGTCAGAAGCTTCTTGCGCAGGCGGATCGACTTGGGCGTCACTTCCACCAATTCATCTTCATCGATGAACTCCAGAGCCTGCTCAAGGGTATGCTTGATCGGCGGCACCAGGCCGATGACCTCGTCCTTGCCGGACGCACGCATATTGTCCAGCTTCTTCCCCTTGGTGGGGTTAATCACCAGATCGTTGTCACGACTGTGAATACCACACAACTGACCTTCGTACACTTCCTGGCCGGGATCCAGGAACAACTTGCCCCGGCTCTGCAGTGTTTCCAGCGAATAAGTCAGCGCGGCACCAGTTGCCATTGACACCAGCACACCGTTCTGACGACTGGTCACATCACCGCTCTTAATAGGGCCGTAATGGCTGAAGGTTGAAGTCAAAATACCCGAACCGGAGGTCATGGTCAGGAAGGCGTTACGGAAACCGATCAGCCCGCGCGCCGGAATCGTATACTCAAGACGCATACGGCCCTTTCCGTCCGGCACCATGTTGGTCATTTCACCCTTGCGGAGCCCCATCTGATCCATAAGCGCACCCTGGTGCTGCTCTTCGATGTCGATGATGACGTTTTCGTACGGCTCCTGTTTAACACCATCGATCTCACGGATAACCACTTCCGGACGACCCACGGCGAGCTCAAAGTTCTCGCGACGCATGTTTTCGATCAACACTGAGAGGTGCAGCTCGCCACGGCCGGATACCTTGAACTTATCTGCCGACTCACCTTCTTCAACTCGCAGAGCAACGTTGTGCAGCAGCTCTTTTTCCAAACGCTCTTTGATGTTGCGGCTGGTGACAAACTTACCTTCCTTGCCACAAAACGGTGAGTCGTTGACCTGGAACGTCATGGAAACCGTCGGCTCATCCACCGTCAACGGCGGCAAGGCTTCAACATTGGCCTGGTCACACAAGGTGTCAGAGATGTACAGCTCATCCATGCCGCTGACGCAAATAATGTCGCCCGCCTGCGCTTCGTCGACTTCAACACGCTGCAGCCCGGAATGGCCCATGATCTTGAGAATACGGCCCTGGCGCTTTTTGCCGTTGGCACCAATGGCCGTAACCGGAGAGTTGGTTTTAATCTTGCCGCGCATAATGCGGCCGATGCCAATAACGCCCAGGAAGCTGTTGTAGTCCAACTGAGAAATCTGCATCTGGAACGGACCGTCCCGGTCGACGTTGGGCGCAGGTACGTGATCAACGATGGCCTGGAAAACCGCGTCCATGTTGTCGTCCAGCTTTTCGTGATCCATTCCGGCAATGCCGTTCAGGGCACTGGCGTAGACAATCGGAAAGTCCAGCTGCTCATCGCTGGCGCCGAGGTTGTCGAACAAGTCGAACACCTGATCCACTACCCAGTCCGGGCGAGCTCCAGGGCGGTCAATCTTGTTCACGACGACAATCGGGTGCAGGCCCGCATCAAACGCTTTCTGGGTGACAAACCGGGTTTGTGGCATCGGGCCATCAATAGAGTCAACCACGAGCAACACGCAATCGACCATACTCATGACACGCTCGACTTCACCCCCGAAATCGGCGTGACCCGGGGTGTCCACGATATTGATGTCGTAGTCGTGCCACTTCAGCGCCGTGTTCTTGGCCAGAATGGTAATACCACGTTCTTTTTCCTGGTCATTGGAGTCCATGACACGCTCGTTTTCGAGCTCTTTGCGATCCAGAGTGCCGGACTGGCGAAGAAGCTGGTCAACCAGTGTGGTCTTGCCATGGTCAACGTGGGCGATGATGGCGATATTACGAAGTTTATCAATCACAACTATAATCCTGCAGCATGCACTGAATGACCTGAGAGGTCTTCAGTAGGCGCAAAGCCCCTTACATGCCGTCTCAAATCCGTAAAATGAATTTCATTTGTCGGGCCGGGAAGCCCGAATACCCCCTGAAGAAACTCAGCGTCTGTGCTGAATACCTGAGGCAAAAATGAAGTGGCGCGCAGTATATAGCAAACTCACTTGCGTTTATATGAAGAAAAACGCCTATCGAAGCAACAACCCATCTGCATCATTTTGGTGCATTATTTCAGCTATCGCACCGTTTTAACGCACCACGAAAGAGCGATAGGGCCACCCAATCAGCACATATCGCTCCAAAACAGCCCGAACGCCTTGGTATTGCGCACTTGTGGCGCATGCATCAAAAACTGGCAAGGCTATTGCTAAACCTTAAGCAGCCGAATTTACAGGTAACTCGCAACAGCTTTTGTTAAGCTGCCCTACCTGAAAGAAAGATCGGGAGTCAGCACTGCTGAACGATCCGGCAACAATGTACACAGAAATCGCCCGCACGGCGGGATAACAGACGGAGCATGCACAATGTCCAAGACGATTGATCTGATCAAGGAACACGAAGTCAAATGGATCGACCTGAGATTCACTGACAGCCGTGGCAAAGAACAACACGTAACGCTGCCGGCCACCGAGGTGGACGAGGACTTTTTCAGCGACGGCAAGATGTTCGACGGCTCTTCAATCTCCGGCTGGAAAGGCATCAATGAATCCGACATGATTCTGATGCCGGACGACAGCACCTCCGTGCTGGACCCGTTCACCGAAGAAACCACACTGAACATTACCTGTGACATCGTAGAGCCTTCCACCATGCAGGGCTATGAGCGTGACCCACGCTCCGTTGCCCGCCGTGCGGAAGAGTACCTCAAGTCCACGGGCATCGCTGACGGTGCCCTGTTTGGTCCGGAACCTGAGTTCTTTGTTTTCGATTCTGTTAAATGGAATGTGGATATGCAGGGCGCTTCCTACCACATCCACTCTGAAGAAGCCGCCTGGGTATCCGGCGAAGACTTCGATCGCAACAACATCGGTCACCGCCCGGGTGTTAAAGGTGGTTACTTCCCGGTTCCGCCAGTGGATAGCCTGCACGACCTGCGTGGCGCCATGTGTGCCGCTATGGAATCCATGGGCCTGGAAATTGAGGTTCATCACCACGAAGTCGGCACCGCTGGCCAGTGTGAAATCGGCGTTGGCGCCAACACCCTGACCCGCAAGGCTGACGAAGTGCAGATTCTCAAGTACTGCGTACACAACGTGGCCCACGCCTACGGTAAAACCGCCACCTTCATGCCCAAGCCTGTGGTTGGTGATAACGGCTCCGGCATGCACGTACACATGTCCCTGAGCAAAGACGGCAAGAACCTGTTCGCAGGTGACAGCTATGCCGGCCTGAGCGAAGCAGCGCTTTACTATATCGGTGGTGTCGTCAAGCACGCCAAGGCCATCAACGCCTTTACCAACCCTGCAACCAATAGCTACAAGCGTCTGGTTCCGGGCTACGAAGCACCGGTTATGCTGGCCTACTCCGCCCGTAACCGTTCGGCCTCCATCCGTATTCCATACGTGAACAGCCCGAAAGCACGTCGTATCGAAGTGCGTTTCCCTGACCCGGCGGCCAACCCGTACCTGGCGTTCGCTGCATTGATGATGGCCGGCCTGGATGGTATCCAGAACAAGATCCACCCGGGCGATGCCATGGACAAGGATCTGTACGACCTGCCGAAGGAAGAAGCGCTGAACATTCCGAAGGTTGCTGAAACCCTGTCCGAAGCTCTGGATTGCCTGGCTGAAGATCATGAATTCCTGACCCGCGGCGGCGTGTTCACCGAGGACATGATTGCCGGCTACATCGATCTGAAGCGCGGTGAAGTTGAGAAACTGAACATGACCACGCATCCGGTCGAGTTCCAGCTCTACTACTCCTGCTGATCCGTTCGTAAGGATCAGCAACCCAGAGAAGCCCCGCCTTGCGCGGGGCTTTTTTGTGTACGGCCGCACATTTCGACCAGCCTTAACGGAATGTAACCAAGCTGCCGGGTAATGGCGTTGAAATACTCATGACTGGCGCTGATAATCGGGTAAAACAATCAGACAGGTTGTCTCTATGAACGCACGGCTTGCACTACTCTCTGGCATTGTCGCTCTTGCGGCGCTTCCGGTTTCCGCCGAGGTCTATCGTCAGGTGGATGCTCAGGGCAACGTTACCTATACCGACGAGCCCTCGGAAGGCACCCCTGCTGAGGAGATCAAGGTAAAACCGGTCACCACGGTCACTCTGCCAAAACTCGAAGCGGTTCGGGAGCCAGAGCGGTTGCGGGAAAAAGTGCAACAGGAAGGCTCCGTCTACGACAGCGTCCGCTTCCTCGCGCCGGGTGATGACCAGGCCTTCCACAGTGGCAGCGGCGACGTGGAATTCCGCGTGACCAGTTCACCTGGCCTTCGGGGCAGCCACAAGTACGAAGTAACTCTCGACGGCCAACCGGTTGGCCAGAGCGCTTCCGGGACAGTGATGGTGCGCAATGTGTTTCGCGGCACCCACGATGCAGGCGTCAATATCGTCGACAGCAACGGTGTTACCGTCAAGAGCGGCGAAACCATTACCTTCACCATCCACCGGCCCAGCGTCAACAACTGATGCACCCTTCCGGGGCCCCGACCGTTTCGGGCCGGGGCGCCATACAAACGCAGACCTGTAGCGGTTAGCGAACCACCACGCCATTCCTGCTTGCCCCATTTTAGTGCGGTCGCACCATAAAAAAGCCATACTCTGACCATTCCCAGAGCGGATATCCGCGGGCAGGCTTTACGCAATGATATTTCTGCACTACACCACGCCGTGTTCACAGGCCTGTAACCCGCATGCCCGCTAAATGCGCACTGTCATCGCCACGAACAGCCAATGTGGTTCGTTTTTTGCAAAACTGCCTTAGCAACCCGCAAGGCCCATCAAAAGGGACAAACGAATGGCAATACCGGCCGGATACAAAAGCATACTGGACAGCCTGACCACAGCCGTACTGGTGCTGAGTGACGGGTTAAGAGTCCAGTACCTGAATCCGGCGGCCGAAAGTCTGTTTGAAACCAGCGTAACCAGAAGTAAGGGAGCCCCGATCAACGACATCCTGATCGACTCTGAAGATGCCCTGCAAACACTGTATGCAGCAGCCGAGAATGGCCAGTCGTACACCAGACGCGAAGCGGAATTCATACTGACAAGCGGGTTGCGGCTGACGGTTGATTATTCGGTGTCCCCCATAAGCCTTGAGCCAACGGAACTGTTGATCGAAATCCAGCCCAGGGACCGCTTGCTACGGATCAGCCGGGAAGAAGACATTATCTCCCAGCAGGAAACCACCCGGATACTGGTCCGGGGCATGGCCCATGAAATCAAAAACCCTCTTGGAGGTATTCGCGGGGCGGCCCAGTTGCTGGACCGCGAACTGCACAACGAAGACCAGAAAGAATACACCCAGGTGATCATTGCAGAAGCGGACCGCCTGCGAACCCTGGTGGACCGCATGCTCGGCCCGAACAAAGCCCCAAAAATGGCGTCCACCAATATTCATGAGGTTCTGGAGCGCGTCAAAACCCTTTTGGAAGCTGAGAGCCGCGGCCGCTTGAACTTCCGGAGAGATTACGATCCCAGCCTCCCCGAGTTCCAGGGCGACAAGGAACAGCTGATTCAGGCTTTCCTTAACATCGCCCGCAACGCCATGGAAGCCGCGTTCGAGAACCAGGCGGAGATGACCGGCGACGAACAGCCGACGATCACCTTCCGCACACGCGCATTGCGACAGTTCACCATCGGCCACAAACGCCATCGCCTGGTGTGCCGCGTGGATGTGATTGATAACGGCCCGGGCATACCACCGGATCTGTTGCAAAACGTTTTCTACCCGATGATCAGTGGGCGAGCCAGCGGCACAGGCCTCGGCCTCTCCATCACCCAAAGCATCATCGGGCAACATCACGGGCTTGTTGAATGCGAGAGCGAGCCCGGAAAAACCGACTTCATCATCTTCCTGCCTCTGGAGGAAAACCAATGAGCCAACCGGCAAACGTCTGGATAATTGACGACGATCGCAGTATACGTTGGGTGCTGGAGCGCGCCCTGAACCAGGCCGGTATGCAGCCCCGGGTGTTTGAAAGTGGCGAAAGCATCATGATGAGGCTGGAGCACGAACAGCCCGATGCCATCATCAGCGACATCCGTATGCCCGGCGTCGACGGCATCACCTTGCTCTCACAGATTGTTGACTCACACCCGGATCTGCCGGTGATCATCATGACCGCCCATTCCGACCTGGAAAGCGCGGTGACCAGCTACCAGACGGGCGCCTTCGAGTACCTTCCAAAACCGTTTGACGTGGATGATGCCGTCGCACTGGTGAAGCGGGCCGTTGCTCACAGCCACGAACGCCGGGCCACCTCGGAGCCGCAAGCCGAAAGCGCACAGAGAAATGCCGAAATCATTGGTGAAGCGCCTGCGATGCAGGAGGTGTTCAGGGCCATCGGCCGATTGTCCCACTCCAACATCACCGTACTGATCAATGGCGAAAGTGGTACCGGTAAGGAACTGGTTGCCCAGGCCCTTCACAACCACAGCCCCCGGGCCAGCCACCCTTTTATCGCACTCAACATGGCCGCGATTCCAAAGGACCTGATTGAGTCCGAGCTGTTTGGCCATGAGAAAGGCGCCTTCACCGGAGCGGCTGCCGCCAGGCAGGGTCGCTTCGAGCAATCCAACGGAGGCACCCTGTTCCTCGACGAGATCGGTGATATGCCCGCCGACACCCAGACACGGTTATTGCGGGTGCTTGCGGATGGGGAGTTCTATCGGGTGGGCGGCACCACGCCTATCAAAGTGGACGTCCGCATCATCGCGGCTACACACCAGGACCTGGAAAAGCTCGTCCAGGCGGGCACCTTTCGGGAAGATTTGTTCCATCGCCTGAATGTTATCCGGGTGCACTTGCCAAAACTCGCGGAGCGCCGCGAGGACATCCCGCGGTTAATGGAACATTTCCTCAAGCGGGCTGCCCGGGAACTGGCAGTGGAAACCAAAATACTGCGCCCGGAAGCCGAAGAATACCTCACCACCCTGCCCTGGCCCGGCAACGTCCGCCAGCTTGAGAACACCTGTCGCTGGCTGACGGTGATGGCCAGTGGCCGCGAGGTTCACATCGATGACCTGCCGCCCGAGCTGATGCAGCAGGCCGAAGCGCCGGCCACCGGCCAGACTTGGCAGGAAGGCCTGCGCAACTGGTCGGAACAGGAGCTCAAACGCGGCCACAAAGGCATTCTCGATACCGCCGTGCCGGAGTTTGAGCGCATCATGATCGAGACCGCGTTGAAGCACACCGGCGGGCGCCGGCGTGATGCCTCCATCCTGCTAGGCTGGGGACGGAATACCTTGACCCGCAAGATTAATGAACTCGGGATGGATCACCCGGAGGGGGAGGAGGACTGAGCCCCCTTCCCGCTATTTCTCCTGCCAGTAGATAACGCGGTCATGGCCACGGTAGACGCCGAAGGTGGCCAGGGCTGAGGGATCCTCAAGTGAGCCGTCGCCGTTGAAGTCGTCCTTTAGCCAGTCAGCTACGGCCCACGTCAGCGTGTCTGTCCCCTGCGAACCCGCCGGCGCCAGCCGAAGCGGGCCAGCCTCTCCTGCATTGAAAGTACCGGAATCTGAAGCCAGGGTATGGTGCGCCGCGGTGCCACCGATATTGTCTGTTGTCCAGCCCGTGCAACTGTCAGCCGTATTTACCACAAATCGGGAGCCATTCCAGTATTCCACTTGGAAGGGCATCGGGAGTTCGTCAATGTTCTCCGGGCCAGACACGTTTTCCATGGACAGGCGACCGTAGCGCACGTCGAAATTCGCGGCCGGTGTAAAGAGGTAGGGGGCGCCAGCACCGGCCACTCCGTCCGAATCCACGATATCAGTAACACTGTATTCCAAAGCGGGGTCAAACAAGGGAACGCGGGCTTCCGGGACCTTATTGTAGGTGACCGTGTCATCACTGGCGTAGTCAAACTGCAACAGGCCAGGGTCAGGCTCATCACCCCTTAGCGTTCCGCCCCCCGAAACGACAGTGACCGCCAATGGACTGCCATCGCGGTTCAACACAGTGGAATCAGCCGCAGGTGCTGTTCGACTGATTCCTGCGGTGGAAAGCCGCTGAAAACCCGGCTCCGTGTAGTTGAGCGTGCGGTTTCCCTCAACGGATACCGGTTCAATCGTCAGACTCGGAACCAGTTCCCACACCATGTCCAACCCGATGTAAGAAAACGACGTAGCCACTGTACATCCCGCTTCCAGTTCGCCTGGACCCAGTTCACCCGGATCAACGGTCACCTCAAAACGGTCGGGATAGAAACGACCGGTTGGACCACTGCTTCCACCCGGCGCCGTCAATCCAAGATAGGTACCCGTGCCCGGATCTGCCTTGAACCGAAAAACACCCACTTCCGACACATTCACACTGACCGTCTCAGTAGCATCTGCCGAACGAGTATGGGAATAGATCAATGGCGTGACTATGCCATCGTCACCGCCCGATGGTGCAACTACCTCCGATGACAGCGGAATGTCCGACAGACGGAAGTTGGGTGTTACCGGATTGCCCTCGCAGAGGCTAACGTCACTTTCTTCTTCCCACCCGACGGCTGTAATCGATAGATTGAAGTCTTCCTCGGCTTTCACAAACAGAGGGCAAGAGGCATCCCCGTCTGAGCATTCGCCGCCTGTTCGGACACAAAAGCCCGCCGGTACACTGACAAACTGATCGGCACCGGGCATCACCAGCCCCGCGTCGTCCGTTGCCGCAGAACCGCGATACTCGGCGTTCAGTTGCATATTACCGGCATCAGGATATTGAACATCGATTTCCGCAATACCATCAGCGCCAAAGTCAAGATCAAGTATCGTAGGATTGCTACCGTCGCCACTGATATCGCCGCCATCCACCGAAAGGGCACGACTGACAGGGCGACCGCTCGGGCCCGGGTCCACGTAGGTTGACCAGAAACGAACCGGCTTCTCAACGTTCTCAAACGCGGGCACGCAGGCTTGGGTTACGTCGTCCCGCCGCACCGCCTGCACTTCAATGGGACCAGACGGACGGTGGGAAGTCAGGTTCGGTATATCGAAGGCCAGCCCCGAGTCAAAAAACTCGATCTCGCAATTCGCCGCCGACAGATTGCCCGCGCCTATCTGACACAGCGTCACCGCTTGGGGGCGTGTAGAGGGGCGGGAACCAATAACATCCAGCTCAACGACGCCAGCAACTCTATTTGCCAGGGTTGCCTCCCCGGCCCCCCCGGAAAAACTGACAACGTTACCGCTCTGCCAGCCGTCCAGAGGCTCGAGAGTTGCCTCAACCGGATCAGTGAACAGTTGATCGCAACTGGCATTGGCGCAGGCGCGGACGGTGACCGTTTCAGGCTGGCACGTAAGCGCCACCCCGTCATGGCGGATTTCGAAGTGATCCACTTGCTCACCCACCGGATTAAGCTTGAGCGCACATAGCTGAAACTGGTCGAGCTCATGGATGTTGGTTGCCCCGCCGGTGGAGCCCGTCAGCGACAGCAGGAAGTTCTCCGGCACCGCCGGTTGCCCTGGCTCGTTCAACGCATTGAACGGTGGGATTAGCATGTCGTAGTTGTTGCCGGTACCGGTCAGATCCCGTTCTACCGACACAATGGCTTCTCCGGATTCCCTGGAGTCAATGATGATGCGATACCGCTGGGCGTCCGGGTTATTGGTGTTCGGCGTGTCAATGCCAGGTGTCAGGCGATCAGTGGCCCGCATGAAACGGTAATCGGGAGCCGCGCCACGAATGGCGACTGAATCCAGTGTCCGTCCATTTCGTCCACCCTGGCGCCCTTCGTTGCTATTGGAAAAGTTACCGTACTCATCCAAACCGATGCCCAGCCAGCCACCTGCAAACCCGGGGTCACCATTATTACGCTGTGCATAGCCAAGGGACCCCCCGTAACTGCCAGGTTGCGGGGTTACAACCGAATCCGACAACGCAATGGCAAGGCCGTCTGCGCCACTGCCCCCGTATGCGTAATAGTTAAACTCCAGAATAACAAGGTTTTCAGCGCCAGGAATTTCCCGCTGCAACGTGGCCGCCGTTGCCTGGTTTCCGCGAGCCTCTGTCATTCGGAGCCGGCCGTTAACAATCTGTGGAGTAAAACTTCCCAATGAAACGGAGGTTACCCAGTCGTCCCCATTGAGCTGTCCGCTGGTGTAATCGTCGTTAAAACAGGTGAGTGCGTTCGGGTCCTGAACGACAATCTCAATACTCCCACGTTGATCTTCGATCCATCGGGGGTTGCACTGGCCGCCATTCCGATAGTTTCGGCAGTACTCAGAGAAAAACGCTACCGTGTAAGTGCCCGGCGTATCAAAACTAGTCGTTCGATTCAGTGATGGCACCGTGCAAGGACTGGTGGCATATATTTCTTCTTCCGGATTGCCGGCGTTCACCCAGTTGTCACGCCAAGCTGAGTTATTGCCTTGCACGTTTGTGCAATTGGTAGCCACAACCTCAATGGAGACAGAATCGCCCACGTCTACCGTCACCGGTCCATTCGAGTTACCATTCGCGGAGACGGTAATCGTACCGTGCGCGGGGGCAACAGCAACAGACAAAAAAAACACAAACCAGAAACCCGCTACCTTCATCGCACACGTACCTCAATCTCTCGCGTGGCCTGCTCGGTGCCTACGCCACATTGTCCGGTGCTGACCAGGGTATAAACATCTTCGTCAGCGGCATCGCCTTCAATATCAGCCCGCACAACGGAGCAACTGAGACTGGTGCTACAGCCATTGAGGCCTCGCCCTGTAAAACTCAGAGACCCCGGCACTGACCCACAGCCACTGCCATAAAGTGCCTCGGTGACCGCTGCCTGAGCTCCGCTTTCCGCCGCGTAGAACGCGCGTTGAGACAAAATCTGCTGACTGACAGCCGCGCCGGTACTTTCCTGTTGCTGCGCCATGCTGGTTACAATCAAAGCTAAAACGGTGATGATAAAGAGGGCGATTGGCAACCCCGCACCACGCTGTCGGTTCCAGTATTGGTCAGGGTACATTACGGATCTGGACCTCCTGGCTGACGGTTGTGGTTTCGCTGCCATCGGCGCTTAAAAGATCAAACGTAAACTGAACCACCGCTGCCCGTTGCAGGGTTGCAGGCAGGAACCGGAAATCGACGGTTCCGGTTACGCTGGCCGCCAGTACTTCCGGTGTAACCGGAGGAGGATCAGGCTGAGTGGACGTCGGCGCATACCCGCTATAGCGATACAGAAAGCGGCCGCTCTGACAAATACTCACCGGCTCACCCACAAGGAACAGGCGCCGCGCTGGCGAAGTTGAAGTAAAACGATGGCTGGCCGACAGGCTTATGGTGGCCGGCGAGCCCGGGACTGCCGTATTGTTAACGCCAGAAATCAGTGAGGAGACCGGGCCAGGATTAGCGCCAGTATAGATATCCCCCGTCGTGGTCCCGTAACCATAGATAACCACACGCCTGTTACTGACAACAGGAGGCTGAGCAAACTCAGCAATCTCGATTTGGCTCACTTCAGTGGCCGGTAGGTTGAGATAACTAGTTCCCGCCTCCATAGGCAACCACTCGATGCAAGAGCCGGTACTTCGAACCGACAACGGAAAGGCCTCCCGCAAGTCACGGGTCAGCTGTTCACTGATCACCACGGACTGGAGTGCTCGCAACTGACGGGCGCTGGTATCCAGCGCGCCCTGGGTCGACAGGCCGACAAACCGCACCGACACCGTGGCCACGATACTCAGCAGCACAATCACCATGATCAGCTCAATCAATGTGTATCCAGACTGGCGAGGCATCAGTAGTTCGCCCTGTATACGGAGAAATCGTAGCTCTGACCGCTAGGGTCTGTAATCGTCAAATCGATGCGTTTGGCTTCATCAGCCGCAAGCCCGATTTCATCGCCGGCGCACTCGATGGCAACTGACACCTGAAAGCCGGCGTAGTCCGCGGCCAGGCCAGTGCCTTCGGCATTCTCCGGGACCGCATCGGTAATCTCGTTATAGTCATCAACGTCGTCGTAATCGGCGCGACTGCCTTCTTCAGTGTTTATGGTGCAACCCGGCTCTCTCGGAAACCCACCTACGGGTGTGTTTTCGTCATACCGTCGGCTGAGAATTTCGTCCATGTAAATCTGCGCGAGTGCAACAGCCCGGGTCTGATTCAATGGATCCGCACTACGCCCGGAGATAAGCGCAAACGCACCCACTACCCCGGCAATAGCGACGCTGATAATAACAATGGTGATCACCAGCTCGACCAGTGTGGCACCTTTCTGGGTGCGCCCGTATTTGACTGGCCTGGTCATGGACAGGTCCCGTCATAAACCGCGCCCAGGGAACTGAGGCAGAGATTGAACGTGCTATCGCCAGTAACACGGAAATCAATGTTGGCTCTGGCCGTCGGGGATGCGACCCGGCCAAAGCCGTCAAAGCCCACCGTCAGGCCGCCAGCAGGAACATTGGTATAGGCCGCATTCGCTACGCGATAGGCCAGTGTTGAGCCACTGCGCTTCAGGATGAATTGTGAGGAGGCGGCTGAAAACCTGAGTTCGTCGCCGGTCTGGCGAATGGTCAGCGTGTCAGCGCTGTTCCCTGCCAGCGCCGCCTGCTGGGCAAGCAGCGTGGCGGACGACAGTTGCTGGGTAACAAGAAGAGGAGAAAAGGCGGAGCGGCTGGCAAACAGGCCAACACCCAGAGCGGAGAGAACCCCGATCAGGATGATGACCATGACCAGCTCTACAAGGGTGAACCCCGATGACATCGGGGCGATTCTTTTTCTCATGCCCCACTCCCGGATTGCCCGTATCCCCAGCGCAGCACGCAGGTCGGGTTAGTAAAAGCGTAATCCGACCTATGATGCGTGTCTAAACAACGTCTGTAGTTAACAACCGTCCGCATCAAAGCCAGACGTCTGGCCGGTCGTCGGATCATACGAGAAGATGCATGAAGCTGCGGTGGTTGCCCCGACAGGAGAAACTGTCGCAGGATCGGCCGCCACGTCAGTGCCGTCTGTCAACGTATAGTCTTCGGTTGACAATTGTGCTGCAGCGCCAATACCAGCCGCATCCGATGTCGGATATCCTTCTGGAGACATGGTCACAGTTGTCGACCCTTCCAACTCGACGCTGCCTGTACTGCCCTGAGCAAGCCATTTTGAATGAGCAATGGCCGCAGCAGATTTCACACTGCCCTGCGCACCTTCCAATGTCGCCCTCCTTGCGTCACTCCCCAAATCCGCAAACCTAGGCAACGCAAACGCCGCCAAAATACCCAGAATTACAATCACCATTACCAGTTCAATAAGGGTGAAACCTTTCTCTTTTCTTGCGGCCATCTGGTTCATCATATTCATGGTCTTCTCCTGCTTTTGCTGCTTTAAAATGGATTAATTGATAACCCGAATCACTTCGCCGCTGTCGGCGTCGTATTGAATGTTGTCCGTGCCACCGTTGAGGTTGTACTCATAGGTACACACGGAGCCGCTTGCGCTTGCTGTGTAATCGGTTGTATCTCCGGACGTTGCCACGGTCGGCGCGTTTGACTGCATCAGGGCCAGCCAGAGGTTTTGGCACTCTGTGGCACTCATGGCGGTCGGGTCGGTGTTGCCACCTACGCCCGTTGGCCAACCGTCAGCACTCACGTCGACGTTTTCCTCGCCAAAGCCGGGCAGATTAGTTTGCGCGCCAGCGGCGCCACGGGCGGTCCACTGGGCACGAACCAGTGCAACAGCAGCGGCGTAGGCGCCCGAGGTGCCCTGGATGCTTGCCCGGTGGGCCTCGTCCGACAGTTCGGCGAATCTTGGCAACGCAAAGGCTGCAAGAATGGCGAGTATGGAGATCACCACCACCAGCTCAATCAGGGTAAACCCCTTTGTCTGGCGCGCTTTCAGTGTCATTGCCCTCATAGTGTGGCCTCCCTGAGGCTTGTTATCAGTGTTCGGCACGATCGTTTTGCGTCTCCACCGGCTGCAATCTCAGCCCGGACTGGAGATCCTGTTCATCAAGGCGTCCGTTGCCGTTTCTGTCCGTGAACTCGACCGCCACAACCCATGCCATGGGTGTGTCGCCGCTTCCCTGCCTGTCTCCAAGGGTTATCGGCTGGCGTGGTTGAAATATAACCTGTCCCTGCGCGCTTGCCGTGTCTTTTTTGTAGCCTTTATCGCCGGTTTGTAACAGCTTGAAACACCACCGGCCAGGTTCCGGCGACTCATCATGACAGATGCCATCATACCGGGCCGGTTCCGATCCAAACCATTCGAACGGATTTCTGCCCGCCAAGGCCCTGAAGTCGGCCCCTTCCTGCAGGCGAATCTCCGCCCCTTTTACCACCAGTACACTTCTGATCTGGTTGAGCATCAGCCGTGTACCTTGTTGTTCTGCCCTGCCGGCTTCCCGCTCTGCAACTCCCAGTAATACCCACCAGAGGGTAAAAAGGATGCACAGGGCCACCAGAACTCTCAGGCGATGTGAGTTGATCAGCACCGACATCGCCGAATACTTCTGGCCAGTCATTCACCCACGCCCCATGGCGGCCGCTCCCAGGTCCCATATGGGCAGGAACACGCCCAGAGCAAGAATGAGAACCAGGATACCCATGGCCACGATCAGTATCGGTTCGATGGATTCCGCCAGCCGCTTGAGTCCGTAGTCCACGTCTTCGTCGTAGAAATCCGCCACGTTCACCAGCATGTCGTCCACCGAACCGGTTTCCTCACCAACCGCAATCATCTGCAGGATCAGCGGCGTGAACATGTCGCTCTGCCGGGCCGTCCGCAGCAGGCTTTCACCGCGTTCGATACCGACCCGCATGTCCTTGATGTGTTTGGATATCCAGGCGTTATCCGTGGCGTCTGCAACCACGGTCAACGCATGGGTCACGGGCATGCCCGCAGACAGCATACTGGCGAAGTTACGGGCAAACCGGCTTAGGGTGATCAGCTCCAGTAGCGGCCCGATAATAGGCATTTTCAGTTTGTAGCGGTCCCAGGTCAGGCGTCCCTGGTCTGTGTTTTTCCACTGCCTCACCAATATCGCCGTTGCAGCCATACCGAACAGTACGATGTACCAGTAGCCCAATAAAAAATTTGAGGTACCAACAAGTATCTGGGTCAGGAATGGCAGGTCGGCGCCCAGTTTGTTGAAGACCGCCGAAAACTTCGGAATCACCAGGAAGTTCACCACCATCAGCGCCCCAAACAGGGCAATCATCACAAAGGTGGGATAACGCATGGCCTGCTTAAGGCGCCGTTTGGTGTCGCGCTCCAGTTCGAGGATCTCAGACAACCGCTTGAAGGCGTCGTCCAGTTGCCCGGTGTTCTCCCCCACGTGGATCATGGCGATAAACAGATCCGGAAACACCTTGGGGTGCGCCTGCATGGCGCTGGCCATTGTGGTGCCGGCCTCGAGGCGATCCGTTACGTCGTCCAGCACTTCGCTGAGCGCGGGCGAGCGCGTCGTGTCCGCCAGGCCACGCATGGTTCGTATCAACGGGATGCCAGCCTTGGTCAACGCATGCATCTGACGGCAGAATACAATCAGTTCGTCCAGGGTGATTTTCTTGCGGAACAGCGGCAAGTTGTTCAGCCGGTCGCTAATGGATTCGCCTTGTGCCTGCTCATGGATCGCCAGGGGTGTGATGCCCCGCCGCATGAGTTCGGACGCTGCCGCCTCGGGGCTCGGCGCAGCCAGCGCTCCCTGCTGCACGGCTCCTCTGCTGTCCTTACCCCGGTACGTAAACTGCATCAGACATCTCCCTCATTGGGAGCAGGGTTGTCGGCATCGCTGTTACCAGAGGTTTGAGAGAGCACCGGCACCTCTTCCAGGGACACGTCGCCCTCAGAGGTCGCCGCCACTCGGGCCACTTCTTCCAGGGTAGTGACACCCTGCAGCGCAAAATCCATGGCACAAAGACCAAGCGGCCGGTAAAGGTGGCTCCTGCGCGCTTCCCGGGTAAAACCGGCGATGTCCTGGCGGCGCAGTGCGTCCAGCATTCCCTCGTTCATTTCCAGCATTTCGTACACCCCCAGACGCCCCCGGTACCCACTATTGCTGCACTGGTAGCAACCACGACCATGTACGAACCCGGCCTCCAGGTCGAGCGGATCAAGATCGAACTGGTTCAGCCAGACTTTTTCCTGACTGGTGGGCTCGTAGGCCTCGCGACAGTTCTCACAAACCTTGCGCACCAGCCGCTGGGCAACAACGCCAAGCAGGGAACTAGCCACCAGGAAAGGCTCCACGCCCATATCAATCAGTCGCATGGCGCTGCTGATGGAGTCGTTGGTGTGCAGCGTCGAGAGCACCAGATGGCCGGTCATCGCCGCACGCAGGCCAATCTCGGCGGTTTCATGGTCCCGCATCTCGCCCACCAGGATCACGTCCGGGTCCTGGCGCAGCGCGGCGCGCAGTACACTGGCGAATTCCAGGCCGATTTTCGGGTTTACCTGCACCTGGGTAATGCGCGGCAGCCGGTACTCCACCGGGTCTTCTGCGGTGATGATTTTGACTTCCGGACGGTTGAGTTCGGTTAGCGCGCCATAAAGGGTTGTGGTCTTACCGCTACCGGTCGGGCCGGTGACCAGGATCATGCCATGGGGCTTCTTGATCATACGGCGGAAGTTTTCGAGCAGCGTTTCCGGCATGCCGGTGACGTCCAGGTTCAGCATGCCCTGGCTCTGGTCCAGCAAACGCATGACCACCGACTCGCCGTACTGAACCGGCATGGTGGAAACCCGCACATCGATGCTGCGGCCCTTTACGCGGATATTGAAGCGGCCATCCTGGGGAATCCGCTTCTCGGAAATGTTCAGGCCAGCCATCAGTTTAAGGCGTAGCACCAGAGCGGAGTTAACCCGCTTTTCCTTCATCACCTGTTCCTGCAGCACGCCATCCACCCGTTGGCGAATACGTACCACAGTCTCATCAGGTTCAATGTGAATATCGGAGCTGCGGGCCTGCACGGCATCTTCAAACAGCGTCTGCAGAAGCTTTACCACAGGTGCTTCCGCGCTTTCAGACTCGGCGCTGAGGTCCGCCAGGTCAAAGGCGTCGTCGCCCAGTTCGTCTTCCAGTTCTTCCGCCAGCGAGGCAATTTCGTCAGTACGGCGATACACCAGATCGAGGGTATTCAGCAGTTCGCTTTCCCGCACAACGGCCTGCTTGATCGGCTGTTTCAGCACCCGCACCAGTTCGTCGTAGGCGAAGATGTCGAGCGGGTCGGCCATACCTACCAGCAATTCGCCGCTCTGTTCCGCCAATACGATGCTGCGGAAACGGCGGGCCATGGCTTCCGGCAGCTTCTTGACCAGCTCGTTATTGAACTGGAAGTGGCGCAACTGAACGAATGGCACATCCAGTTGGCGTGACAGGATGTTGAGGAGGTTGTCCTCTTCCACATAGCCCAGATCGATCAGGGTACGGCCCAGCTTGCGTCCGGTATTTTTCTGCTCACGCAAGGCGGTCATCAACTGTTGCTCAGTGATGACGTCGTTCTGGACCAGCAGGTCGCCTATGCGGATTTTTTTCTTTGCTTCAGCCATGGATCATCCTGCCCGCAATGCCTGCAGGCGTTGCTGTACGTAGTCGGCCAACGACCGGGGCAGCCCCGGAAGTTCGGCTGCCTGCTGGTAGGCCCTGGCCGCTCCGGCCTGCTCGCCCTGTGTCTCGAGGGAAATTGCCAGCCCCACCCACCATGGAGCCTGGCTGTCATCCCAGGCAATCAGTGCCGCCCAGTGCCGGGCGGCTTCTGCACTGTCACCCTGTTGTTGCAGCAACGTTGCCAGCGTAACGCGGTATTCGGCATGTCCTTCCACAGGCGGAATGCTCGACGTCAGTGTGTTGAGGGCCGCACCCAGATCATTGTTGGCGTGCAGGGCCCTTGCTCTCAGCAAACGCAAAGCCGGGTTTTGTGCGGTAACCTCCGCGGGCAGCCAGCCAAGGGCCTGATCCTGTTTGCCATCAACCAGCAATGCCCTGGCAACCACATAGCGGCTGCGGGGGGCGTCCTGCTCCCGGGTCAGGGCCGCAAGACGGCGCTCTGCGTCGGTAATACGGCCCTGCGCCACCAATTTTTCCAGCTCCCTCGCAGTGCTGCGATCGGTCGCAGCCGGCGTTTCCGGCACCTGTTTCACGTCAGCAATGGCAGTCTTTTCGGGTTCCGTTTCCTTAGCTTCTGTTTCTGCCTCTTTCTCTGGCTCCGTCGATGACGGTTCAACCTTTTCCCTTTTCGCCACCGAGGCAGGGGGCGACTGGGCTGGCTCCTGCTGCGTGGTGTCGGGTTCCATGGGTTCCGGTGACAGCGGTTCCGGTGACAACGGCTCTGGCGCCGGGTTTTGTGACGCGGGTGTCTGCGGGGTGGATGCCTGTATTTGAACCGGTTCCGGCTCAACCATTGCAGGCGACGACAATGGCTTTTCGGCTTCCGCCGTTTCTGCGGAGGCAGAAGAGGAGTTGATCGAGAACAGCCAGTAGCCACCAAGGCCAGCAACGACGATCGCCAGAACCACCAACACAATCATAAACACGGGCTTGCGATTGCCAGCCTGCGCCTGACCACCTGCATAGACTCCGGGCGCCACAGGCCTGTCCTGGCGCTGCTCGGCAGCCCGCAGTGCATCATTAAGCAAACTCATAGCCACCTCACCAGAAGGTTGGGCACGCGGGCGCTGTCAGTGTCCCTGACCGCTTGCATCACGTGCCAGCGGCTGACCTGGTGGTCGCCCCGGCCCCACGCTGACAACAGGGACTTATGGGCGATAATATTGACCAACCGCGGGATGCCACCGGATGAGCGGGAAATCAAACGCAGCGCGGAGGGTGCAAACAGATCACCGCCGTTGTACCCCGCCTGGGACAGGCGATGCCTGAGATACTGTGCCACCGACACCTTGTCCAACGGCGCCAGACGGTACTGGAACGTAATCCGTTGCCGTAGCTGCCTCATGCTGTCTCGTTGGAGTATCTGGTCCAGTTCCGGTTGCCCGAACAGCACCACTTGTAATAGCCGGGCACTTTCGGTTTCCAGATTGGTCAACAGACGCAGCGCCTCGATGGTTTCCTCGGGCATGGCCTGGGCTTCATCAATCACCAGCACCACCTGGCGTTGCTC
>Ga0207880_1000357_pt1 | contig 18574 bp, 16 predicted proteins | sample MalvirmetagMSP91_FD_184226 | JGI IMG/M metagenome (GOLD analysis project Ga0207880, IMG submission 184226) | Marine viral communities from the Deep Pacific Ocean - MSP-91 (SPAdes) | ecosystem: Environmental > Aquatic > Marine > Oceanic | place: Pacific Ocean | collected 2011-04-27
AATCCGCGCTATAGCGCTTCCTCGTCTTCTTCATTTCCCGTCCATTCCTCAGGTCGGGATTAGCTTAGCACCCTGTCCAGTTTTCCGGGACCACCTCAACCTGCCTGCGCGGAAACCGTGCGTTATCGACCGAAGGAGCGCTCGATCTCCAATTCGTAAGGAACGATGATGCTTCGCAAGGCGCACAGGCGAGGCTGCTACAGGGTGGGCACGAGCTTGCCTCGGGCACGATTCCCGGCCCGCTGCCGGTCTTTACCTGGTCGTTGAACGAGACGTTCGACATCGGAGCAGATGCAGGATCGCAAGTGCTCGAGGGCGTGACTTGTGCCGGAAAGGCCGTGCTCGCTGCAGACCCCAATTCCATGGTCGCCAAGGTTCGCTTCCAGGTTTCGGGCTGAGCCGGAAGAAATCCATCAAAACACTGAAAATAATAATTCGTGGAGGGGCAATATGCCAAACATTTATTGTGGACGCGAGGTTAAGAATTCAGTGCGCGCAGCATTGCTTGCCTGCGCAGCACTATGTCTGCCGGCGGGGCCAGCCATTGCACAGGACGCTTCGCAGCCGGGGGACGAGAGCGGAGGGGCGCTCTCCCAGATCGTCGTTACCGCTCAAAAGCGTGCTGAGAACCTTCAGGACGTTCCGGTTGCCGTGACGGCGCTGACCCAGGAAGCGCTCACCGGTGGCGGCGTTTTCGACACCACCGATCTTCAGGTTGCGGTGCCAGGACTGGTTTCGCAACAGCTTTCCAATGCTTTCATTCCCTATATTCGCGGCGTGGGCTCGAACAACCCGGGTGCAGGCAATGAAAGCTCGGTCGCGATCTATCTCGACGGTGTTTACCAGGGGGCGAAGGGCAACAATATCCTGGACCTTGCCAATATCGAACGGATCGAGGTGCTCAAGGGGCCGCAGGGAACCTTTTTGGGCGTAATGCCACAGGTGGCGCCATCAATGTCATTACCAGGACTCCTGGCTTCGATCCCGAAATTTCACTCGAATTGGGATATGGTCGCTTCGACGAAAAAACGGTGCGCCTGATTGCAGGGGGCGGCATTAGCGACACGCTGGCAGCGAGCGTCGCCTTCAACGGCAAGTGGGGCGATGGCTGGATAAAGAACATTGCGCATGGAGGAAAGAACGCCAATCCGTTCGAAAATGAGAACGTGATGGGCAAGCTATACTGGGTGCCGACCGATGAACTGACGGTCGATCTTTCAGCCTCGTATAGTTATGTAAACGATCCGACATTTGCCGCGATCCACGTCTCGCCGGGGACTGTCCCGATTGCAGAGGGGCTGGGTGGCCTCACCACGAAGGAAGCGCTGGAGACTGCCACTACCGCACCGACTATCTATCAAAGCGCGGAGACAATCCGGGCGACATTGCGCGTAAATTACGACCTCGGCCCGGTCGAACTCGTGTCGATAACCGGCTATGTGAAGGGCGCATTGCGGCAGCTTCGTGAGGCTGACGTTTCACCGCTGCCTATCCAGTTGGTCTCCGGCGGGGCTCACTCCAGCCAGTGGTCGCAGGAATTGCAGATCCAGTCGAATAATAGTGGCCCGCTCAAGTGGATCGCTGGCCTCTACTATCTGAACTTCAAGGAGGGGCTCGGTAGGCCACCCTACGCTGTCCAGATCGGCGTGCCATCACCGGTACGGCCCAGCGACCTGCTGCTTCCCGGCGCGACAGTGCTGGGATTCGACACGACCAACAATACAGAAGGCTATTCTGTATTCGGTCAGGCCACCTACGAAATAGCCCAGAGCACGCGTGTAACCGCGGGCTTGCGGTGGTCACACGAGAAGAAGTTCGCCGGCGGCGACCAGTTTCTGTACACGGCCGTGCCTGGCGACGCAGGCGACAGTGTGCCGTTCAGTAACGGGGTACTGGGCACTGATGGACTGATATTCGGCAGATTCACGCTGGCGACGCGCGATCTGAGCGAGACCTGGAACAAGCCAACCTGGCGGCTCGCGCTCGACCATGACTTTACCGACGATATCATGGGCTATGTGAGCTATTCACGCGGCTTCAAGAGCGGCGGCTTCAATTCGGCGCCCGTGAACCCTGCCGAAGAGGCTGTGAGCCCTGAGATCATCGATTCATTCGAGGCCGGTGTTAAAAGCGAGTTGTTTGATCGCCGGCTCAGGCTCAACATGGCCGCATTCCTGTACAAATATCGGGATATCCAGGTCACAGCGATCAGCGGATCAGGTGTCGCGAGGCTGGAGAATGCCGCCAAGGCGACGCTTTATGGAATCGATGTGGATTTCGTCGCAGCGTTAACCGATCGGCTGACCATTCGTGGCGGTGGCAGCCTGCTGCACTCTGAATATCAGGAATATACAGGGGCACAGCTCATACTGCCCAATGTGGTTGGCCAGCCTTGTGCCACTCCACCGGCCTCTATCACTCTGGACGAGGCTGTAGCTCTGGCCGGAATGCCCCAGTCGGGCGGGAACTGTACATATCAGTTCGACGGAAGCGGGCAGGAATTGATCATCGCCCCGAAATTTACCGGCAATGTGGCTGTCGATTACGAGATCCCGTTCGAGGGCGGAAGCCGGGCATTGCTGACCGCTTCAGTCTACCACAATAGCGGCTACGACAATCAGCCCAGTGGCCTGTTTTCGCATATCGACGCGTTCCAGATGATTTCCGCGGCCGCGACCTGGTATGGTCCCGATGATCGCTATTTCATTCGGCTTTGGGGAGAAAATCTCGCCGATGACATTCACGTCGAGAACATACTCCCCACGATCCCGTCCTTTCAGGAGGTTAGCAGCAAGCCTCGCCGCTATGGTGTGACTGTAGGCATGAAGATTGGCGGATAGACCGGCAGTCTAGACATGGCAGCGAATGTAGGTGCCTGACTTGACACGGCTGCCAGGATAGTGACGTTCAAGGCATTGTCGTCAACTCGGAAAGTAGAGTCGGAAATTGCCAAGTTCATCAAAGCGTTCGGTTATTGGAAAACCGGAAACTCACGGCATGCAGAAGCTCGCAGGCGGTGTGTTTTCGATGGGATCGGATCGCTTTTATCCCGAAGAGCGGCCTGTCCGCCGAGTTCGCGTGGATCCGTTCTGGATCGACGTGACTTCGGTGACAAATGCCCAGTTCGCTGAATTCGTGGAGGCGACCGGCTATCGCACCGTGGCAGAGATTGCGCCCGATCCGCGGGATTATCCGGGCATGGATCCATCAATGGCACGCCCTGGCTCGCTCCTGTTCGAGAAGACAGACGGCCCGGTCGATCTGAACAATTGGAGCAATTGGTGGGGGTTTTGCTTCGGTGCCGACTGGCGTCATCCCACGGGGCCTGGCAGTGATCTTGATGGGCTTGAAGATCATCCGGTAGTGCACGTCGCCTATGCCGACGCGCTGGCCTACGCGCGCTGGGCGGGCAAGAGCCTGCCGACCGAAGCGGAATGGGAATTCGCTGCATGTGGCGGCCATGATGGGCGCGACTTTGCCTGGGGCGACAGTCTCGCGCCCGAGGGCAAAATGCTGGCGAATTATTGGCAGGGGGCATTTCCTTTTTCGAATACGCTGGAGGACGGCTGGCTGAGAACATCGCCTGTGCGAAGCTATCCTCCGAACGATTTCGGCCTCTTCGACATGATCGGGAACGTGTGGGAGTGGACCTGCGACTGGTACGCAGCGCCCAAGTCAGAAGAGACCAAGAAGCAGGGCGATGCCTGCTGCGCGATCAGCAATCCCAGGGGGGAACGCAAAGGGGAAAGCTATGATCCATGTACACCCGGCCTCAAGATAGGCCGCAGGGTGCTCAAGGGTGGCTCGCACCTTTGTGCGGAAAATTACTGCCAGCGCTATCGACCCGCCGCGCGGCATCCCCAATCCGTCGATACCTCAACCAGCCATATCGGCTTCCGCTGCGTAGTGCGCGAAGTTGCGTAGGTGGGCGGCGAACTATAATGACGCGCACGCCCCTTGGTTAAGCTGCGCAAGCCGCTGATGAGCAATATGCCGAGAGCGGGGACGTGAAAGAGCGTGACTTTGCCGCTGCTGAAGGGCGAAGGCCAGTTTGGACGGGACAATAGCATGAGCAGGAATGACGACACCGTCGTTGAGATCGACCCGGGACATTTCCGCACGGTCCTTGGCCATTATCCGACCGGCGTTTGTGTGGTCACCGGATGCAATGTCGATGGCAAGGCGTCGGGCCTTGTCGTGGGAAGCTTTACCTCCGTCTCGCTCGATCCGCCTTTGGTGGCCTTTTTCCCGGACAAGTCCTCCAGCAGCTGGCCGCAGGTGCGCGATTGTGGACATTTCTGCGTCAACGTGATCGGCGATGATCAGCTCGAATTGTGCAAGCAATTTTCCAGCAAGGGCGGGGACAAGTTTACGGGCGTCGCTCATCGCCTATCGCCGCGCGCGATGCCCGTGCTCGACGGGGTCGTAGCGTACATCGAATGCCTGCTGCATGACGAGATTGATGCCGGAGATCACACGATCGTGCTCGGCAAGGTGCAGCATTTGCAGGTTGAGCGTGGCGGGGAGCCGCTGCTGTTTTTCAACGGACGCTACGGCCGCTTTGTCGAGCTCGGCTGAAGAGCATGCTATAGGGACGCCATGGCCGGTCCCATCGTATCCCAGCTAGTTGTATCCTGACTCGCAGAGCGATCGTCCCATCGGCTGACGCGGGCATTGCGGCACCGGACACTTTGACACTACAATCTAACCGTATTAGGTAACGTGCGATACAGCGCGCCAGGCGGCTAATGGATCTGTGGGAGGCTCAATTGTCTGAACAAAAAAGTGATGAATCGCATGCTAGGACCCCCACGGCCGGACAGCTTGGACTGGTAAAGGCCTTACCCGACAACGATCAGCTTGACTGGGGGCAGGGCACCTGGACGGTTCCGGTCGAGTCATGCTTCAGCACGGCATATCACGAAGCCGAGAAGGAGCAGGTTTTCGATCGGCGACCCTTGCCTGTGGCCCCTGCCGGGCTTTTGCCCGAGAATGGCTCTTTCGCCTGTCGGCAGGTTTACGGGAAGGATGTTATCTTTACCCGCGACCGCGAGGGCATTGTCCGGGCGTTCCTGAACGTCTGCATGCATCGCGGTTCGCGGATCGTCACCGATGATCAAGTGCAAAATAAGCGTCTGCTTTCGTGTCCCTTCCATGCATGGTCTTATGATCTGGAGGGGCGGCTCGTGGCCGTGCCGCGGCAGGAGACCTTCGACAATCTGAACAAGAGTGAGCACGGTCTGACGCCGCTGCCTTGCCGTGAACTTGGCGGCGTCATCTGGATGAAGGTCGATCCGAAGGCGGACGACGATTTTTCGTCAATTCCCGACGAATTGATCGGTGACTTCGAGGCACTCGGCGTACCGACAATGCACCTGTTCGCAACCGGCGTGCACGAGGTCGCTTCGAACTGGAAGCTCGTGATGGACACGTTCCAGGAAGGATATCACGTAACGCGGCTCCATTCGGAGACGCTGAAAGGCCGCTTCGAGGATACAATCGAACTGGTGGATCTGGTCGGGCTGCACATGCGACGCGCCGCCGGGCGTATTGGCTATCGCAGGGACGACCTAGTCGGCCGCGAACATTCCCTGGCCGACCTTCGACGGCTGGTGACGTTCCATTATACGCTGTTTCCAAATGCCGTGATGATCTGCAGCCAGATTTACGTGAGCTTCATGGTCTTTATCCCGACCGGCGAAAACACGTGCCAGGTCATCAACTACATGCTCACCGATCATCCGCCCCGCACAGAAAAGGATCTGGACCGCTTCACCCGGTCACACCAGATGACCGACGAATCGACCTTCCTGGAAGACTTCGCGGCAGCTGAGTACAGCCAGGCTGGGATCTCGGCAGGCGTCCTCAAGGAATTTACCTTGTGTCCGCTCGAACGCCACGTCTGGACATTCCACCAGATACTCGATTCCGTGATTGAAGGCCGCGATATACCGGTAGACCTCGTCCCCGCGATAGCATGAGCTGCTTCCGCTCAGGTTGCTGCTACCAGTTGCACTCCCAGAACCGGGCGGAATAGCCGGGCATACGGTCGTCGGACAATCCGCCCACGCCCGCTATCAGCACGGTGTCATCTGACGTATCTGAGAAGGGGATATCCGCAGGGCCGAGATTGAAAAGGCACCTTACCCTCTGCGCTTCGTAGACCCTGTCGAGGACGAGAATATCGCCTTCGACCTGGCAGTTCTCGATGGCCCCCAACCGCAGCGCGGGGTAGCGTTTGCGTAGGGAAAATACCGCGCGGGCATAATTGAGCGTGGAGGCAGGATCGCCTTCCTGCAAGGAGACGGCTCGCGCCGCATTTTCCGGGCCGAGGGGTAGCCAGGGCAGCGCATCGGAAAACCCGCCGTGTGCCGTCTCGTCCCAGGGAATAGGTGTGCGCGCTCCATCGCGAGAGAGCGTGCGCGGCCAGTTGTTGATCGCTTCAGGATCCTTCAGCAGATGGAAGGGGATATCGTCCTGCTCCAGCCCGAGTTCCTCCCCCTGATAGACGATCACCGTGCCGCGCAGGGCGATCAGCAGCGCGTTCTTGACCCTGGCAAAGGCGTCGCGATGTTCCGGTGCACACCAGCGCGAGACGGCGCGTGGAGCATCGTGGTTTTCGAAGGCCCAGCTCGGCCAGCCCATCCCGGGTTCGTCGGGCCAGTGTGACATGACCTCGGCCACCAGATGCGGGGTCAGTTCGGGTGAATAGAGGAAGTCAAAGCCATAGGCGCTGTTCATCCGGGCTGTGCCCTTGATGAAGCGCTTGATAGCGACATTGCCGTCGTCCGCGCAAACCTCGGCGAGCGTGAAGATGCCGTCATACTGGTCGGTCAGAGTGCGCAGCTTCTCGAGGAATTTCGGCGTGTCACGGTGAAACTGGCTGTAGGTCTGATGCTGGTAATCAAAGGGGCGCACCATGTTCTTGTCGAACAGGGCGGCGGGCGGATTGTTGCGCAGTTTCGGATCGTGCATCGCAAAATTGAGCGCATCCATACGGAAGCCGTCGACCCCGCGATCGAGCCAGAACTTCGCCACGCCCAGCAGCGCCTCCTGAACCTCGGGGTTGTGGAGGTTTAGCTGCGGCTGGCAGACGAGGAAGTTGTGCATGTAATATTGCATGCGCACCGGGTCCCACTTCCATGCGGGGCCACCGAACATGGACTGCCAGTTATTCGGCGGCGTTCCGTCTGCAGAGGGATCGGCCCAGACATACCAGTCGGCCTTGGAATTGTCCCGGCTTGCGCGGCTTTCCTCGAACCATTCATGCTGATCAGAAGTGTGTGAATACACCTGATCGACCAGCACCTTCAGACCGAGTGAATGGGCCTTGGCCAGTAGGTTGTCGAAGTCTTCCATCGTGCCGAACAGCGGATCGACATCGCAATAGTCTGCCACGTCATAGCCGAAATCCTTCATCGGCGATCGGTAGAAGGGCGAGAGCCAGATCGCATCGACATTGAGCGAGGCGATATATTCGAGGCGGCGGGTGATGCCCTTCAGGTCACCTACGCCATTGCCACTGCTATCCTGGAAACTGCGCGGATAGATCTGATAGATCGTGGCTCCGCGCCACCAGGGAAAATTCTCCGCTCCCGGTGTGCGGGTCAGGCCGGGTAATTCGAAGCTATGTTCGCGCGGCGCGATAATCTTGGGCGGGTTTTCGCTGGATTGTGACCTCATGGAATTCCTCGGTACAAAGTGGTGCGCGCTTGCCGCCAATTGCAGCGTGCAAACACAGATATTCAGACCTTCCAATCCCCGGAGCGAACACGATAACATGGCGGTAGGACCATGCGTAGCTTGCTATGTGTGGCTTGATGCTTTAAATAAGCCTGGTTCTGTTTCGAGGATGTTTGAAATAAAAAGATAGAAAGTAAATAGATTAAAATACAAATATAGATTACATAAAAAGAATTAGTATTTTGTATTTGTTATCGATTTTACTTCTATAGATAACATTCTGGAAGAAACGGTGACAATTTGAAGAATTCTTTTTTAAAGATATACTTTTTAAGTTCTTACATTTCATATAAAGTGCTCCTCCTCAAAGGGGGTTTGACGGCTCCTTGCCGCCATCATGCGTTTCCCGGCAATATTGTTAACGCCGCCGCCAAGGCATTGGCAGCATGAAGGAGCCTGGCGCGATGGGGAGCGGAATTCCGGCGTTACCGGACGTTGGCACGGAATATGGCCTGATACTGGCGACCGATCTGGATGGCACGTTTCTGGGTGGCAGCGCCGAAGAACAGATCGATCTCTACCGCAGGCTTGATGAACGCGACGATGTCCTGCTGATCTTTGTCACCGGGCGCGACGTCGATTTCATCCGCGAACTGGTGGCCCAGCCGCATATGCCGGTGCCGCGCTACATCGTCGGCGATGTCGGCACCTCGGTCTATGACGTGGCAGCAGACTTTGCACCGGTTCATGCGCTCGAAGCCGAGGTAAAGTCGCGCTGGAACGACGCGAATGAGGCGGTCATGGCCATGCTCGAAGGCGAGCCGGGCCTCGAACTGCAGGTCAAGGCCAACCCCTTCCGCCACCGGGTCAGCTATTTCTACAAGCCCGACGAGTTGCGTGAGGATACCATCCGCAAGATCGAGGAGGCGGGTTTCGACTGTCTGACGTCTGACAATCTCTATCTCGACGTCTTGCCGAAAGGCGTCGCCAAGGGGCCGACCCTGCGCCGTATGGTCGACACATTCGCGCTGCCGCAGGACAAGGTGCTCGCCGCGGGCGACACCATGAACGACCTAACGATGCTCGATTGCGGGTTGAAGGCGGTCGCTGTCGGCAATTCGGAGGAACGCCTGCTCGCCGCGCTACCGCGCGCGCCGCATATCTACCGCAGCCGCGGCCATGGCTGTGCCGGCATCCTTGAGGCCATCCACCATTTCGAACTAACGGGGGCATAGACCTGTGCAGAAATCGTCGCTCGTCATCGTCTATCACCGCCAGCCCTATGAGGAGGCCGAAGAGGACGGCAAGACCGTCTACCGCGCCAACAAGAGCCCTAACGGTATCGTCCCGACGCTGAAGGCTTTCTTCAAGCGGCTCGAACCGGGCCGTGGCGCATGGGTCGCGTGGAAGGAGCATGAGCTGGGCGATCCCGATTTCGAGCGGGTCATCCATATCGACGACGACAGCGCCGGAGGCGGCTTCCACGTCCGCCGCCTGCCGCTTACCAAGCGACAATCATCGAGCTTCTATCACGTCACCTCGAAAGAGGCGTTCTGGCCCGTGCTCCACAGCTTTCCGTGGCTGTTCAGCTACGACAATGTTGACTGGCGCACCTTCCACGAAGTCAATCGCCTGTTCGCAGAGGCTGCTGCCGAGCAGGCGGACGAAGGCGCGCTGGTGTGGATTCACGATTACAATTTGTGGCTGGTTCCGCATTATCTGCGGCAGCTTCGGCCCGACGTGAAGATCGCGTTCTATCACCATACGCCGTTCCCCTCGCAGGACGTGTTCAACATCCTACCCTGGCGTTCGGAAATCCTCGGCAGCCTGCTCGACTGCGATCTCGTCGGCTTTCACATTCCGCGTTATGCCAAGAACTTCACTGATGTCGCGCGCGGGCTGACCGGTGCGACCATCAGTGAAGTCGCGGACACGCCGATCCATATGAACGTGCCGGGGCAGGCCTTGTCCGAACCACAAATGCCTTTGACCTTGACGCTGGGAGGCCGCGAGATTGCCATCGATGCCTCGCCGGTGGGGGCAGACGTGCATTTGATCGACGATATTCTCGACAAGCAGGATACGACCGATCTGGAGGATCGCATCCTCGGCAGGCTCGACGGGCGCAGACTGATAGTCACCGTCGGCCGAACCGATTACACAAAGGGCACGATCGAGGCGCTCAAGGGTTTCGAACGCCTGATCGACCGCAGGCCCGATCTGCGCGGCACGATCAAGATGCTGTGCGTATCGGTACGCGCTGCCAGCGGCATGGCGATCTATGACGAAACCCAGAAGGAAATAGAGCAGCTCGTGGGCCGGGTGAACGGCCTTTATTCAAACCTCGGATGGACACCGATCGTGCTCTATTCCAACGCGATCCCGTTCGACCGGCTCATGAGCTATTACCGTGCCGCCGACATCTGCATCACTACCCCATTACGCGACGGGCTGAACCTGGTTGCAAAGGAATTCGTCGCCGCCAAGAACGGGGCACCGGGCAAGCTGATCCTGTCCGAATTTGCAGGATGCGCGGTCGAATTGCCTGAGGCGATCTACACCAATCCATATGGGCACCGCGATCTGGACCGCGCAATCGACGAGGCGCTGGCCATGGATGACGAGGTGGCCGAAGGCCGAATGCGGCGGATGCGCGCCGATGTCGAGAATTACGATATCGGCCACTGGATCGACAGCCTCTACGCCTCGTTCGCGCGGGTCGGCTTCGAGGCGAAGAAGGAGAGCGGGTCACCGGCACAGGCCGCCGCGTGATGCTGGCGCGATTTTGCCGGAGCGAGCAGGTGGCCGAACTGATTATTCGCGAAAAGGCCGCGATTGAGCAGCCGCAGAGCGGGATTTGCTATGCGCCGACCGCCAGCCTGGGCAAGGGCATGCTCTCAAGGTTGAACCTGTCAGCCAGCTCGCGCGCCTCGATTATGTTGTCTTCGATCGAGCAATAGGTCCACGAGCCATAGCGACCGAGCGAATGCACGCCATGTTTGGCAAGCATGGCCCGCTTGGCGGCGACGTCGACGATGCTGGTGCTGGTGATATGCACATAGGCAGGGTCGAGCACGATATTGTGCTCTGCGACCAGGTTCTGCGTCATTACCACACCGACGCGTCGCAGGTCTTCGAGCACGCGCGCGCGCGCCGCCGCAATTTCCGCCTCGCCAATGATCGCATCGGCGGGATAGCCCAGCTCGACATAGATGCTCATCCGGTCGGTATCGAAGATGTTGTCGTAGAAACCGACCCGGTAGAAAGACAGGCTGCGATCCGCGTAGTAGATCCAGTGCACGTCACGCGGCCCCTTGGCGTCGAAGCCGAAATTGAACACAAGCACCTTGTTGTAGCTATAGATGCTGGGGTCGTAATCTACGCCTGCAATGTCTAGCAGCTTGGGGAAGGGCATTGAGCTGACTAGCTGCTCGTAGCGGATCTCGCGGTTGGGCGTGCGGGCAATTCGCCGGTCCAGGTCGATCTCGATCACCGGCTCGTTCAGCGCGATGCGATCATCCGGAACGTTTTTCTGCAAGGCGCGGACATATTCGATCGCGCCGCCCCGCGGATAGGTGAAGGTCGAATTGTAAGTCTGGCTGTTGCGCCCCCGAAATCCTCTGATGATGTCATTGGCATCTGCATGGGGGAAGAACCGGCCCATGGCATCCACATCGAGCCGCGACAGGTCGGTGGCATAGAGCTTCTCGTTATAAGGCACGAGGAAATGCTCGGAAATGCCGCGGCCGAACTTGGCATAGAGCATTTCACGAAAGTTGGTCGGTTCGATCTCGTCACGTTCGACGAGGTCCACGAGGCACTCGACGAAGTGTTCGTGCGGTAGTTGGTGGATGTTGCGCTGGAACGGAAAGTCGATGAGTTCGCCCGCGTGATGGACCTTCGAAACACGATCGACCACGCGAACTTCGCCTTCGGGCATGTGACGGATGAGATCGTGCTCGATCTCGGGAACGCGGAAGTGGAAGAAGTGGCCCGAATAATCCCAGACGAAGCCGTCTTTTTTCACCGTCTGGCAATAGCCGCCCACGTCATCCAGAGCCTCGCACAGCAAATAGTCTTGCGAGCCAATGTGCTGCGCAAAGGCGAGACCGGTCATGCCGCCCCCGACGATCAGATATTCCGTCTTTTCCATGCCCCGATTGCCCCCTTGATTGCCCCCGATTGACTAAAGACAGGTTGCGCGCACCAGGCGGAAAGCCTCGGCCGCATCAGCGTAAATCAGCCGCCCGCGATAGCGCATGGACAGCTCCATCGTTTCCAGGCTGAACAGGTGGTTGGCCGTGCCCAGCTGGCTCTGGTAGGCCTTGCAGGCCTCCAGCTTGGTGGCGACTTCCTTCTCGGTCAGCCTTACCAGCACATTGGGCTCGAACTCGCGCTCCATCGTGGTTTCGTAAGCAAGCACCATGCCGCGGTAGAAATGCGGGCGCATTACCGCCTGAAAGGCTTCGAACACGGCGACGTGGTCCTGGTTGAACGATCGTTCCGGCACCAGCACCAGGTCGGGCTGCTGTTCCTTAACGCATTTTTCCATCGCGCTGATAAGGTCGCTGCGCGGTAGGGCGTCGAGCTTGTGGTGCCATTCGTGACCGAAAGCGGTTGAACGTCCGGAGACCCCCAAGATATCGGCTGCCTTCTCGGCTTCGACCATGCGGCTGGCGCCGTCATACTCGCTGTAGGCACCGCTCTCGTCATATATCTTGCGATAATGGGGGGGAACTTCCGACATGAGCAGGCAATGTACATTCGCGCCTTGTGAGACGAGCTTCTGCACAAGCCCGCCACATCCGATCACCAGATCGTCCGGATGCGGCTCGAGTACGAGTACATTTTTCAATCCACTCAGCATTACATTCCCCAAAGGCGAATAACACAATCGCCTTTATTTATTTCGCACTCGCACAAAACTGGTCTGTACGCAGTGTTCCGTTCCGGGGCAGCGCCGAGCTAATCAGGCGACCTGCGCCTTGATAGGGACTAGGTAAAAAATCTATGTTTTTGAAGGGTCGCGAAGGGGCGTATTCGTAGAACAGCCTGTAATATAAGCCCCTTCTTTTCGGGCTTATGCTAAATAGTCAGCATATGGACTTGCCGGGACCAGCCCGAATTCCGCAAGATCGCTTTGAAAGGGATGATGTGTCGAATCGGACATTGGCCGTTGTCAGATGCGGCGACTCATCGCTGCACGGTACGTGGTCCACGCCGGACCGCGATTTCGACGTTGCCGTCAGCTATTTCGGGAAGGACGAGCGGAAGCAATTTCCCGAGGCCAGCCACGTCCATCGTTACAAGGGTGGCAAATGGGACGGCCTGTACGATTTCTTTGCGCAGAACCCGCAGGTCATCGACCAGTACGATTATTTCTGGCTTCCTGACGACGATGTCAGCTCATCTGCTGTCGATGTTAACCGCTTCATCCAGATCGCTATCGACCATGATCTGCAGGTCAGCCAGCCAACCTTGACGCTGCAATCCGACTATTCTCACCTGATAACGGTCCATCACCCCCGGTTCCTGCTTCGCTACACCAATTTCGTCGAAATCATGGTGCCGCTGCTGACCCGCGACCTCATGAAGCGCACGCTGGAGCGCATGGAAGATTCCATGAGCGGATTCGGCTTCGATTTCATCTGGCCGAGCTGGACCAAAAATCCCTTGCGACAGGTGGCCATCGTCGATGTGGTCCAGGTCCATCATGCCCGCAAGCGCGCCGACGGCGAATTGATCAAGACGATTGCCATGGCCGGCACTTCGAATACTGCCGAGCTGCGCCGGGAGATGGCTTCTTATGGGCTTGGTGGCGAGGCGCGGATTGACGGCGTGCCGGTTCCATACATCAGGGTGCACGGCGCAATCGATCTTTCGGGCCGACACGTGAAATCGCGTGCGCGGCTGGCTACCATGCAACTTCTCGGACGTCTTGGCTCGCGCAGGGACATGCTGGTCAAGCCAAGTAACGGCGAGATTGCGCGCCATGTCGGCAAGACGATCCATGCGTCCAAGAGGGGTTGGAAGCTGGCTATCGCGGCAGTGGCCATGCAAATTGCCGCGATACTGGGGATCCTGGCCTCGGATTAGGCTACCATGCCTCGCACCTCGACTAAGGGGCGCGGCGCGGACTAGGGCTGCAATGAAATGGCGGGCAGAGTAATTCACAATCGGCAGGAGCGTACGGCGGCAGGCGCCATGGTGCTCGGCGGGAGCCGGGTAGTCACTCGCCTGCTCGATCTTGTCACCCTGCTGATCCTCGCCCGCTTCCTGTTGCAGGAGGATTTCGGCCTCGTCGCCACCGCGCTGATCTTCGTGCAGATTGCCGAGGCAGTATTCGACGTTCCGGTGGTGAACCTGCTGTTGCGGCTCAAATCCGTTTCGCGTCGCCATCTCGACAATTATTTCACCCTTGCCCTGCTGCGCGGCGCACTGATCGCCGCGATCATGGGGGCGCTGGCCTGGCCGATCTCACTGTTCTACGGCGATGACCGGCTCGTCGCTCTAGTTTGCGTTCTGTCGATCGCGCCGGGCATTCGCGGGCTGCGTTCGCCCCGGCAAGTGCTGACGGCAAGGCGGCTCAACTACCTGCCAGACGCCGTGGCCGAGGCGATCGGGAAGCTGGTTGCTCTCATCGTGGCGGCCAGTATTGCGATTTCCACCGGCAGTTACTGGGCAATTGCGGCGGGGACGATCTCGACACCTGTGGTCAGCGCGATGGTGTCTTTCGCGATCCTGCCGTTCTTCCCGCGCCTCGACCTCTCGCACTGGCCGCTATTTCGTAATTTTTTGGGCTGGAGCATGGGCTCGCAAACGCTGAGCGCGCTTAATTGGCAGACCGACCGGATGGTGCTGGCCAAGGTGGTGACGCTCTCGCAGCTGGGGCTGTTCACGGTGGCACGCGACCTGGCGACAAACACTATAAGTTCCGTCGTTACGGTCATGCTGGCGCCTGTGACATCAGCCCTCTCCGGCGTTAGCGGCGACAAGCCGCGCATGGCCGATGCCTATATGCGCGCCATTGCGGCGGTCATCTCGATTTGTGCACCCCTGGTGGTGGGTCAGGCGCTACTGGCCGACGCCTTTGTGCCGCTGCTGCTTGGCGCGCAATGGACAGACGCGGTGCCGGTGTTCCAGCTTATCTCTCTATCCTTGCTCCTCACCCTCTATGCCTATCCGGCCAATGCTCTTTTCTACGCAGCAGGGCGCCCAAACCTCGTTTTCACCCGGCAATTGCTCGACCTGCTGTTTCGCGTCCCCGTCACCATCGCCCTGTCGCTGCTCTACGGCATAATGGGGGCAGCCGTCGCGCTACTGGCGGCGGAGGCGCTGCTCGTGGTCATCTGCACGGTTTCAGTGCAGCGGCTCACCGGGATCACGGTATGGCGGCAATTGGGCTCGGGCGTGAGGCCATTGGTAAGCTGTGCGATCATGGCCGCAGGCGTGCTTCTTGTGCGCCAATATGCGCCCCCGCCGGTTGACCCTGCCGGCCAGGCGTTGGTGTTGCTCATGACCGTGCCCCTGGGCGCAATTCTGTATGTCGGTGCGCATTACCTGCTCTGGCGGTGGGCAGGGCGGCCGCGCGGAATCGAGGAAATGGCCAGCGCGATGGTGGAGCGGCGTTTCGCGGTGCTGAGGGGCGGCAGGATCCGGACGGGCTAGGCAAACGAGCCGGGATTGACGCTTCACGGTTCCTTCCCGGCCCGGCTGCCGCTATCGGCCCGTTGCGAATGGACCGGAGGGTGGCCCGGCCAGGGTCAGAGGGGACGAGGGAAATGCAGACCTACACGCTTAGCCTGCAAAGTGACGACCGGCTGGGTCTCGTCGCCAGAGTTGCGGGCTTCCTGGCAGGCGCGGGTTGCAACATTGTCGATGCGCAGCAGTTCAACGACAAGCTCAACGACCGGTTCTTCATGCGCGTGGTGTTCACCAGCGAAGCGGGGCGCATGGTCGGATCGCTACGCGATGATTTCGCCGCGATTGCCGTTGAATACGCGATGGAGTGGGCGATTCACGATAACAGCGCGCCCAAGAAGGTCGTGCTGATGGTGTCGAAGTTCGATCATTGCCTTGCCGATCTGCTTTATCGCTACCGGATTGGCGAGATGAACATGGATGTCGTGGCGATCGTCTCCAACCACCCGCGCGAGGCGCATATGACCTCGCTGATGGACGGGATCCCGTTTCACCATTTTCCGGTCACCCGTGACACCAAGGCAGTACAGGAAACGCAGGTCAAACAAGTGATAGAGGAAAGCGGTGCCAATCTGGTGGTGCTTGCCCGCTACATGCAGATCCTGTCGGACGACCTTGCCGCTTTCCTGTCAGGGCGGTGCATCAACATCCACCACTCCTTCCTGCCCGGGTTCAAGGGCGCCAAGCCCTATACCCAGGCGCACGAACGCGGGGTCAAGATGATCGGTGCGACCGCGCATTACGTGACCGCCGACCTCGATGAAGGGCCGATCATTCATCAGGATGTCGAGGCGATCAGCCATGCCGATACGCCCGAGGACCTCGTCCACAAGGGACGTGATATCGAGCGGCGCGTACTGGCCAACGCGGTGCGCGCTCATCTCGAGGACCGGGTGCTGCTAAATGGCAGACGGACGGTCGTGTTCAGAGGCTGAACACGTCACCCGGAATTCTTCACTTTTGGTATTGCAAATCATTCGCAGTTGCATATTAGGCGGCCTCACACGATCAGGTGTATGGGGTGACAGCGCTCATGAGCGGAAGTATTACCAGGGTTTCGGGCGGCATTTTTGTTGCGGCGACGATGTTTGCGTCCTCCGGCGCGCGCGCCGCAGCCATGATCCCCGAGCAGCTTTCGGTCGGTTCCATGTTCGCTCAGGCCGACTGGGTGGTGAAGCTGGTCATTCTGGGCCTGCTCTTCGCCTCGGTCGTGACCTGGACTGTCTTCGTCGCCAAATGGTTCGAACTGCAAAAGGTGGCCAAGGCGCAACGCGCGCTCAATGATGCAATCCTCCCCGCTCAGACGCTTTCCGATGCGCGCGCCAAGGCACCCGGGGCTGCCGATCTGCTCGATGCGGCGGAGCTGGAGCTGAAGCTATCTGCCGATGCGCTGGACGACCCTGACGGCATTGCCGAGCGCATTTCCACCCGCTTTGCCCGCATTGAGGCGGCGACCGGCAGGCGGTTGGCACGCGGAATTCCGGTGCTGGCGACGATCGGGGCGACCGCGCCTTTTGTGGGCCTGTTCGGTACCGTCTGGGGCATCATGAATGCCTTTATCGGCATTGCCGAGAACCAGACAACGAACCTCGCCGTGGTTGCCCCGGGCATTGCCGAGGCCTTGCTGGCAACCGGCGTCGGCCTTTTCGCGGCTATCCCCGCGGTGGTGATCTACAACCATTTCTCCCGCCTCGTGGCCGAGCAGCGTGCCCTGTCCGCCGACCGCGCCGCCGCGGTGCTCAATATCGCCAGCCGTGACCTTTCGCGCGGCGTCGCGGGCCGGGAGGCCTGAGGCGCATGGCTTTCAAGCTCGGCACGGTCGATGACGGTGAACTGCCGCTCAATGGCGAGATCAACGTCACGCCTTTCATCGACGTGATGTTGGTGTTGCTGATCATTTTTATGGTCGCTGCGCCGCTCGCGACGGTTGATGTGCGCGTAGATCTGCCGGTGGCCAATGCGGAAAGCGCCCCGCGCCCGGACGAGCCGGTTTTCGTTTCGATCGAGGCGGATGGCCGCCTGACCGTGAATGACCGCGAAACGCCGCTCGCAGGCCTGGGCCGCGAAGTGCTGCGCGTTTCGGGAGAGGATCGCGAACAGCGCATCTTCCTGCGCGCGGACAAGACCATCTCCTACGATACGCTTATGCAGGCCATGAACGCCCTGCGCGCCTCTGGCTATCTGCGGGTTGCCTTGGTGGGGGCCGAAGGGACGGGCGAACAGTGAGCAAAGGCACGATCCTTCCGGGCATTGCGCCAAACTGGCGACTGGCCATTGCCTGCGCGGCAATCGGCCATCTGGCGCTGGGTGCGGCGCTGGTAGGACAGCGCGCCGGGACGCCGCCGCGCCATCTCGATCCCGTTATGGTCATCGAACTGCCTGCCGGTATCGCGCCCCCATCCGCCGAGCCGTTGGAGCAGCAGCTGGCGACGGCCGAGCCGCTGCCTAATGCCGTCACGCCCGATCTCGACATTCTCGAAGTGAATGCGCCTCTGCCTTCCGACCCGGTCACATTGCCGACGCCGCGCCCGATCCAGCCCACCGTGCAGCAACCCGCGCCGCAGAGACTGGTCGAGGTTCCGCGCCCTGCTGCACCGGTCGCTTCCGCTGCGCCTGCGACCGCCAGCGCGGTCGTCGGGACGGGGCCGGGTGCCGACCCCAACGCCAAGCGCGAGGCGAATGACTGGTATGCGCTCGTCGCCGCTCATCTGGAGCGAAACAAGCGCTATCCGCGCGAGGCCCGGCGCGATGGCATAACGGGCACGCCGACCGTGCGCTTTGCCGTCAATCGCCGCGGAAGGGTGAGTGACGTTTCCATCCGCAATAGCAGCGGTAATGCCGCGCTCGACGAGGCGACAATCGAACTTCTTCAGCGCGTTTCGCCGCTTCCGGCCATGCCGCGATCGATGGGGCGCGACAGCGTCATCATCACCCTTCCGATCGAATACTCGCTCAGCCGCAAGTAGCGGCTGAAAACCAATCCTGGAAACAGTCACAAGGGGAACATGAGAATGAGACGCACTACTATTATCAAGAAGCCCGCCAGCCTGCGGCGTAGCGGTTCCGCATTGGCGCTTGGTATCGGTGCGGCGATGGTGGCAACGCCGGCGCTGGCACAGGATGCGAATGAGGAGGAAGAGGCAGAGGAGGTGCAGCTCGATACGCTGCAGATCCGCGACTACACCGCCGA
>Ga0207880_1000406_pt1 | contig 16968 bp, 15 predicted proteins | sample MalvirmetagMSP91_FD_184226 | JGI IMG/M metagenome (GOLD analysis project Ga0207880, IMG submission 184226) | Marine viral communities from the Deep Pacific Ocean - MSP-91 (SPAdes) | ecosystem: Environmental > Aquatic > Marine > Oceanic | place: Pacific Ocean | collected 2011-04-27
GCGGTGGCACCGGCTGCGCCAGTGGTGGCATCGGTGCCGCATTCGGTCGATTCAGCATCCGTTCCGTCATTGCAATCGGGGGTCGGATCGGCTGCCGCCGGCATGGCAAAGGTGAGCATCGCTGTGCCTGCCAGAAGCGCGGCCGTAAGTTGCCTGGTAGAAATGTTCATTGGACTTCCTTCCTTCTTGGACCAGAAGCCGCGACGCAGTGCAGGCGCGAAAGAAGGGGCGTTGCCAAGTTCATTTCCCAATCCTTCCCCTTTTTTGCGGACCTGACAGGTCGCGGCGCGCCGCCCGTCTTGGACGGCAACAGGAGCTACGGAAGGATCGGGGCGGCGGATGCACCGCCCCCGAAATAAATTTCAGAAGTTTTCGGTTTTGATCGGATCAAGGCGGATCGAGGCCTGAACGAAGCGCGTCAGACCTCGCTCAAAGCGCCCACCACCAGGATGTCTGTCGTGGGTGCCGTGTTTGGAATGGTGCCGCTTTCCTCGTAAGTGACCGCCAGAGCCGATCCGGGAACCAACAGCGCGCGTTCCTCGCCCGAAAGGCCACGGCTGAAAGTGCCGCTATCGGGGATTTCGCCCAGTGAGCGCGGTACGCCGTCCGCAGGGACCACCCACAATTCGGGCGCCGAGCCGGATTGCGGCGCGAGCCCGGCAATATTGAGCGAAAGCGTTCCGGCCTGCGGCTCGACGATACCGGCAAGGCTGATGCTACCATCCTCGCTCTGCAATTGTGCAATCAGGCGAGTTTCGGATGTAGCGATCGGTACCTCGGTCGGCAATTGCTCCACCCGTTGCGGTGAAATCACTATGAAGGTGATTGCCGCGGCAGCAGCCGCGACTGCGCCCAGAGCTGCGGCGAGCCTTCCGCCGGAAAGCCCGGGAACTGCGCGCGCAGGAAGCGCGGGCGAGACGATGGGTTGGGCTTCAGGATTGACAATGCGCCGCTCGATCGCTGGCCATACCTGAGGGTCGACCTCTACGCTGCGGGCGATCTCTGCCATGCAGGCGAGACGATGTTCCCACCAGCGCACCAGTTCGCCAAAGTCGCGGTCGGACAGCACAAGGCGTTGCGCCGCCGACCGTTCTGCGCCTTCCAGCACACCAAGCGCATATTCGCCCGCCAGAACCTCTCGTTCGTTCTCATATTCAGGGGTTTCAGCCATCGCCCAAGCACCCCTTGAGGCTGGCGAGACCGCGGCGGATCCAGCTTTTCATCGTTCCCAGTGGCACGTCCAACTTACCTGCCAGTTCGGAATAGGTCAGGCCGCCGAAGAAAGCCATTCGGATGGAGCGCCGATGGTCCTGTTGCAGCCCTTCCATGCAGCGTTGCAGACGCTCCTTGTCCTCAAGACTGCAAAGCGTCTCTTCCGCGTCGGGAGCATCGTCTTCGAATTGCGCGAGGCCATCGTCCGTTTCCTCTGCGCGGCGACCGCTTTTGCGAACGGAATCGATAGCGGAATTGCGCGCGATGGCGCACAGCCAGGTTATCGGGCTGGCCTTGCTGCGATCGAACCGGCCCGCGCGGTTCCAGACCTTAAGATAGACGTCCTGAAGAACGTCCTCCGATTGATCGCGGTCGCGCGCTATGGGCAGAATGACACCGAGAAGCTTGGCGGAAGTGAGTTCGTAAACGTCACGCAAGGCCGATTTTTCGCCATCAGCTACCCGGCCCAAGGCCTGCTCCAGTGCGGCACGGCGCGCCTCTATATTCACACATCTCTCTCCAACGTCTCCGAACATATGCAGATTTTTCGTCCGTTAACCAGTTATTTGCGTCCCTGCGCTGGATTCTATTTTTTCCCGTGATGTCTTGCTGTTGTCGAATTGTAATTTCGAATCGCGAGCCTGTGTCCGGTGGCTGAGTGCACGGATGTCTGTTTCTTCGCAGTCCTGCCGCCTTAGCGCAATTTCGCGCAACCTCACCCGTGGGGGACGACATGAACAAGAAACCGATAGCAGCTATTGCCGCCGGCCTGACGTTGGCATTGGGCGGCGCTGCCCTTTTGCCCGGTCTCGGGCTATTTGCGGCGGATCACCTCGATCCGCCCAGCCGAACCGACCCGGCTCAGGACGACACGCCAGATCGTGCCGCAGACATTGCCGATATTTACGCTTGGCATACCGATGACAGGGTCAACCTTATCATGACCTTTGCCGGGCCGCAGGCTCCGACCGCGCCTGCAACCTACGACCCAGATGTCCTTTATACAATCAACGTGTCCAACGCGACCGAGCGTACGACGCCCGACATCCCCATCATGATCCGCTTTGGAACCCGCACTGCGGGCAACCAGTTCGGCGTACAGGTCTCAGGGATTCCGGGCACAAGCGGACCGATCGAAGGGCCTGTCGAAACCAATTTGAACGAGGATGGCGTGATGGTTCGCGCCGGACTGTTCGACGATCCGTTTTTCTTCGACCTCCAGGGTTTCAAGGACACGGCAGCGACCGGAACGCTCAGCTTCGATTCCGAGCGCGATTTTTTCGCCGGTCAAAACCTCACCGCTGTCGTCATTAGCATTCCCCGCGATCGCATCGCCAATGGAAGCAACCCCATCGATGTCTGGGGAACGACGGCACGTTTCGGAGGGCAGTTGTGATGAATAATTCTGCATTTCGCCGTCGCCTGATGGTTGCGAACCCGCTTTTCGTTGCGCTCGGCACCTTGTCCGGTTGCTTCGACGGAGATGACGACGACAAGGCAATGATGCCGCCTACTCCGACGCCCACGGCATCGCCCACGCCGGCCGGCTTCGATGTCCCCGCCTGCCTGCAGCAGGAAGTTGCGCCCGGCGTTGCTGTGGCCGACCTTGTCGTGCCCGATACCTTGACCCTGAACCTGTCGGCACCTGCCGGTTTCCCTAACGGGCGATTGCTGACCGATCCGGTGATCGACGTCACGCTGGCGGTTATATTCCTCGATCTCTCTGTCCATTCGCCGACGACGCTGGCGGGCCTCCCGCTCAATCCACCGGCGAACGACGTAAGCTTCCAGGCCGGTTTCCCGTTCCTCGCCCCGCCGCAAGGATCGCCGCCGATCACCACGCCTTCGGGCACCGGATTCACTTTCCGGACTGACGCCGCTTCGATGTATGAGCGGGTCGACCGCATGGGGATGCCCGCCGTGGCGACTGCGCTCATCGGATCGGACATGAAGGAGGCGTATAACGATGCCGATCCGGCTGACGATGCGGATGGCACCTTCGTGCCTGAACTGGCTGCGCAGCTTACAGGCCTGACCAATGCCCTGGCTGACGACCTGACTGACGCAGGACTGACGCCCTGCGCCACGGCCGCGGATAGCTGATGTGGACTGGTGGGTCCGGTCTCTAACCTGAGACCGGACCCGCCTCGTTCCTGCCGGTGTCTTAGTTGTGCCTGCCCTTCGGATCGCCATCCTCGCCCTGTTCCTGCCGGCAACCGCCGTCGCAGCTTTGCTTTTCGCAGAGCCGCTGTTGACGCCAGCGGCCAAGGCCGAGCCGCCGATAAAGGTGGGCCTGCCTTCTCCCGGCTTTGGTCCGGCCACACAGGCACAGGCCAGCAAAGATTCAATGGATCGGAGTGCTATCGGCGAGGCTCTCGTGGAGCGGCAGCCCGAAGCGTGGCTGTCGCGGCAGGTGTTCGCTAGTGCCCTCATGCATTCATGGTCCGTCGATGGTGACTTCTCGGCGCTCGAAGCTGCCGGGAGGCAACTGGCAACAGCAGCAGACATCGCCATCGACGGCTCAGGACCATTCCTCTCCACCGCACAATGGGCGATGTCCGTTCACGACATGGCCACGGCCCGTCGTAGCCTGGCTGGATATGAGAGCACTGCCGTCAAGCTGTCTGCGGGCGAGAGGTCCGCAGCCATCGCCCTGCGCGGTGATCTTTCCTTTTATCAGGGCGACATGGCCGCGGCCGAACAAAACTATCGCTCGGCCAGTTTGATCGAAAATGGTCCGGGCGTCCTTGTTCGACAGGCCGTGCTGCAAAAGGCGCGCGGAAAATTCGATGCGGCCATCAGATTGCTGATCGATGCGGCGAGGAGCAGCACGCAGCGCACACCGCAAAGCATGGCCAATCTGGCGCTTCAGGCCGGATCGATCGAGTTTGCGAGAGGCAATTACCAAATTGCCGGAGACTGGTATCGTCAGGCAGAAACGCTGTTTCCCGGATATTGGAAGACTCAGCTTTACCTCGGAGAGGCTGCCCTCGTGGCGGGCGATCCCGTGACTGCGGCCAATCACTTTGAGAAGGTGGCAGCCTACAATTCCGCGCCAGAGGCGATGGATGCGCTGGCCATGCTGAATCGCCGGACCGGTGACAGGGAGCGTAGCCTGCATTGGGCCGAAATGGCCTCGCGCGAATGGGACAGGCGGGTGCGGGCGCTGCCCACGGCCTCTGTCGCCCATGCCGCAGAGCACGAACTTGCGTTCGGGGAGCCTTCCCACGCACTGGACATGGCGCGTCGCAACTTGGCGCTTCGCCCCTATGGCGAGGCGAGGATCCTGCTGGCCCGCGCACTTCTCGCCAATGGCAGGGCAAACGATGCCGACGCGCAGCTGGACCTCGCAATCAAAAGCGGCTGGCGAAGCGCAATATTGTTCGCCGAACAGGCACGCGTGAAACAGGCCATGAGGGACGAGAAAGCAGCGGTGCAGGCGCGTGAAAGGGCGCTGGAGCTCAATCCGCGGGTTTTCTCGCCCGAAGCGGCCCTCATCTGGTTCGCGCACGGATGAGCCGCCTACTTCAAGCTATCCTGTTTCTTGGTGCCTTGTTGATCAGCGGGCAGGCGCACGCGCACCTGACCCCCGATAGCCAGGTGGTGCTGACGGTAGGACAGGACCAGGTACGTGCGGACATCATGATCCCGGCCAGCGAATACGCCTATGCGACAGGCAATCCCGCGCAGAACTCGCCTGCTGCGATCCGTCAGGCAAAGGCCTATCTCCTCGCAAATGCGGGTCTTGCAGGGGCAGATGGCCGGGACTGGGCCGAGACTATCGAAACGCTAAATTTCGCCAAGGTCGAGGGACCGGAAGATCTGTTCGCCACGATGACGTTCCGACCGCCAGCGGGTGTCCCAACCGACCGATTTACGCTGCTCTGGTCGCCGGTCCTTGCCGAAACGGGCGATCACTTTGCCACCATTCTCGTGGCCGGAGAGGGTGCCGCCAACGAACCGCGACTGGTCGGGCTGCTGAGGCAATCCAATACCGAACTGGATATCGAGGCAGGCCGTTCGAGCGCGCTGGCGAGGTTTGCAGGCGCTGTCCGGCTAGGGATCGAGCACATTCTCGCAGGGCTCGATCATCTCGCCTTCTTGCTGGCGCTGCTGCTTGCAAGCCCCATGGTCGCCGACCGCGGCAGATGGGTGAGCATACGCCGCCCGCGCCATGCAATCAGATCGCTGGCGTTGGTGGCGACCGGCTTCACCATTGGCCACAGCCTCACCTTGCTGGGTGTTGCAGCCGCCGGGATCAGCCTGCCATCATCTGTCGTGGAGCCGCTGATCGCCGTCACTGTATTGCTGGCGGCCATTCATGCAATCCGGCCCCTTCTGGCCCGCCGGGAAATACTGGTCGCCACGGTGTTCGGGCTGATTCATGGTCTGGGCTTTGCTGGCTTCGTGCAGGAGGCCGACGCGAACGTGGCCCGCAGCTTCCCAACGCTCATCGGCTTCAACGTGGGGATAGAGATCGTACAGATCGCCATCGTCGCGTTGTTTGTCCCGGTCCTGTTCTGGCTTGTCAGAAAAGGGGCATATGCAATCGTGCGGCCCGTACTTGCCACGGTTATCGCGGTTGCTTCGCTTTACTGGATAGTCTCTCGGATCGGCCTGACTTCCTTGTGAATGCATCGTCCTTCGCCGCTAGTTCATACGTGCGCGGGCCATGGAATCCGTGGGTGATCTGTAAGTCCAGCGGTAGGCGCCGAAGCCCCGAATACACTCGATCTGGTCGAATTCGGGTTGGATCTGCCGAAATGTCGACCGCGCCCGACCGACATAGACCGTGATGGACTGATCGTAGATTTCGCCGCCCAGGCAACCTGCGAGATGCGAAACGGTCAATGCCCGCCCCTGAGCAAGGATCAGCGCCTCGACAATTTCGTGCTGACAGCGTGGCAATTGCAGCTTCTTACCGTTGAACATCAGGTTTCCCCGATCGAGCAACGCCACATTACCAAAGGCAACGGGCTTGAACTCTTCCAGCGCTACACCGCAATTTGGACATTTGTGAATCGGCATCCCTTCCTCCTTTTCTTCGAGGCCAGAGACGAGAGCGGGGCTTCAGGAGAGTATCCCCGAATGGAGAGTCAAAGCATGCGCGCCGGTTCTGGCCAAAGAAGCTACGTGCCCCTCCGGCAATCGGATGCAGGACTGTTTGAGAAATCTCGAAGGACTATAGGTTCGCGCCGCTCACTTCGGCCAGATATGAACCGCCCGATTGCAGCGTTGACGCCGCTTGAGCAGGTCCTCGAACTGTCAGAACATGGGGTACACCTTCCCCGTCACTCGACATAGTGTCGGGCAGGGTAAGGGGGACGTTGCGAACCCTTTTTGTGACGATGGTTTAGCGCAGATTTGGGCCAGGTGTCCGTGGCGACCCGGGCATATCCATGAAAAGCTATAGGTCTGCGACCAGTGCCAAGACTTTCTGGGCCAGTTCCGGCCGACAGATCAACAAGTCGGGCAGAAAGGTGTCGGGCTGGTTGTAAAGCATCGGCGAACCATCGATGCGCGAACAATGCAGGCCATGCGCCATGGCAACGGCCACAGGCGCGCAGCTGTCCCATTCATATTGACCGCCGGAATGGAGATAGATCTCCGCTTCGCCGCGAACGATAGCCATGGCCTTTGCCCCGGCACTGCCCATGGCGACAAGTTCGCCACCCAGCTTTTCCGCCACGGCTACTGCTTCCGAAGCAGGACGGGTGCGACTGACCAGCAGGCGCGGGATCGCGGCAGGCTCTGGCAGGGTCATCGGCTGGTCGGTGCGCAGGATCACCCCGCCATCAAGTCCCGGCAGCGCGACTGCGCCGGTCTTTGCTACGCCATCAACGGCCAGACCCACATGGACGGCCCAATCGCTGCGTGCCTCGCCATATTCGCGCGTCCCGTCTACGGGATCGATGATCCAGACGCGTGATTTGCCGAGGCGTTCGGGCGTATCCTTGCTCTCTTCGGAGAGCAGGCCGTCATCGGGGCGCTGGGCGGTGAGGGCGTGGACGAGAAACTGGTTGGCCGTCTGGTCGCCCGCCTTGCCGAGCGCCTTGCCGTCGAACATGCCGCTGTCGCGCACTTGCAGCAGGATCTTGCCCGCCTGATCGGCCAGATGCGCTGCCAGTTCGCCGTCATTCATTCGCTGCTGTCTCCGCTGCTGCTGCGTGCCATTGCCGGTTGCGGCGCGCCACCTGTGTCATTCGTGCCCCAACTGACTGCGCTCCAGGCGCGTTCGTGGAAATAATAGAGCACCATCTTCGTCAGCACTTCGGTAGTGGCGATCGCACCCGCTGCCCCGACACTGCTGGTAAAGAACCAACTGAGCAGGAAGGTGTCTATGCTGCCCAGAATCCGCCAGCTGAGTGCTTTTACAAGCGAGCGGCTGTGCGCTTCGCGGCCGCTGAAAAGGAACATGGCTCAGGCGTCGCCCAGAAGCTGGTCGACGATCAGTTCGGCCGCCTCTTGAGGAGTCATGCCGGTGGTGTCGATGCGGATTTCGGGCCGCTCCGGCGCTTCGTAGGGGCTGTCGATCCCGGTGAAGTTCTTCAATTCGCCCGCTCGCGCCTTCTTGTAGAGCCCCTTCACGTCACGGGCCTCGGCAACTTCCAGTGGCGTGTCGATATGCACTTCGATGAATTCGCCTTCGGGCAGCATGGCGCGCACCATTTCGCGTTCGGCGCGGAACGGGCTGATAAAGGCGGTGATGACGATCAGGCCGCTATCGGCCATCAGTTTCGCGACTTCGCCCACGCGGCGGATATTCTCGATCCGGTCGCTCTCGGTAAAGCCGAGGTCCTTGTTCAGCCCGTGGCGAACATTGTCGCCATCAAGCAGGAAGGTGTGCCGGTTCATCCGGTGCAGCCGCTTTTCGACGAGATTGGCGATGGTCGACTTGCCTGAACCGGAAAGCCCGGTGAACCATAGCACGGCAGGCTTCTGGTTCTTCATCGCGGCATGCTGCTCGCGTGTGATGTCGACCGATTGCCAGTGCACATTCTGCGCCCGGCGCAGGGAGAAATTGATCATCCCGGCACCAACGGTGGCGTTGGTGATCTTGTCGATCAGGATGAAACCGCCCAGCTGGCGGCTGGTTTCGTAGGGTTCGAAGGTGATCGGCTTGTCGGTCGTAACCTCGACCACGCCAATGGCGTTCAGCGACAGCGTCTTGGCAGCAAGATGCTCCATCGAATTGACGTCGATCTCGAACTTGGGTTGCTGCACCGTGGCGGTGACGGTCTGGGTGGCGAGTTTAAGCCAGTAGCCGCGACCGGGGATCAGGTCTTCCTCGCTCATCCACACGAGATTGGCCTCGAACTGGTCAGCATTTTCGGGCGGATTGTCGGCGGCGGCGATGACCGAACCGCGTGATACGTCGACTTCGTCGGCTAGCGTGAGCGTGACAGACAGGCCCGCTACGGCCTCATCGAGATCTCCTCTCATCGTGACCACGCGCGAAATCGTGCTGGTCTTGCCCGAGGGCACGATGCGTATCGCGTCACCCGGCTTGATCGTTCCCGACGTGACAAGACCGGAAAAGCCGCGGAAGTCGAGATTGGGGCGGTTCACCCATTGCACCGGCATGCGGAACCCGCGCCCTTGCGCTGCCGTGCCTGCCAGTTCGACCGTTTCGAGATGTTCGATCAGCGCGGGGCCATCGTACCAGGGCGTGTTTTCAGAAGGCACCGCCGTAATGTTGTCGCCCTTGAACCCGGAAATGGGGATCGCGGTGAAGTCCTTGATACCGATCTCGCTGGCGAAGCTGCGATAATCGGCAACGATATGCTCGAAGGTCGATTGGTCGTAATCGACCAGATCCATCTTGTTCACCGCCAGCACGATGTGACGAATGCCGAGCAGGTGCGCGAGGAAGCTGTGCCGCCGCGTCTGCACCAGTACGCCCTTGCGCGCATCGACGAGGATCACTGCGAGGTCGGCGGTCGAGGCGCCGGTGACCATGTTGCGGGTATATTGCTCGTGGCCGGGCGTGTCAGCGACGATGAACTTGCGTTTCTCGGTGGCGAAAAAGCGATAGGCGACGTCGATCGTGATGCCCTGTTCGCGCTCGGCGGCAAGGCCATCCACCAGCAGCGCGAAGTCGATCTCCTGCCCCTGCGTGCCCACGCGCTTGGAGTCGGCCTCGAGCGCGGCCAGCTGATCCTCGAAGATCATCTTGGAATCGTAGAGCAGCCGCCCGATCAGCGTGGACTTCCCATCGTCGACGCTGCCGCAGGTGATGAAGCGTAGCAGCCCCTTGTTCTGATGGGTGTCGAGATAGGCCTCGATATCCTCGGCAATGAGCGCATCGACCTTGTAGGAAGAATCAGCAGCGGGATTGTCAGCCATCAGAAATACCCCTCCTGCTTTTTCTTCTCCATGCTTGCATCGCCGCCATCCTTGTCGATCACCCGGCCTTCGCGTTCGCTGGTGGTGGTCAGCAGCATTTCCTGCACCACTTCAGCCAGCGTTTCGGCCTCGCTTTCGACCGCGCCGGTCAGCGGGAAGCAGCCCAGCGTGCGGAAGCGCACCTTTTTCATGGTGATGTCGGGCTTCTTGCCCATGGCCTTTTCCAGCCGTTCGATATCATCGGCCATGAACAGCCCGCCATCATGAATGTAGGTCGGGCGCTCGGCCGCGAAATAAAGCGGTACGATCTCGATGTTCTCGGCCATGATGTATTGCCAGATGTCGAGCTCGGTCCAATTGGAGAGCGGGAAGACCCGGATGCTTTCGCCCTTGGCCTTGCGAGTATTATAAAGGTTCCACAGTTCGGGCCGCTGGTTCTTCGGATCCCAGCCGTGGGTAGCGGTACGGAAGGAGAAGATGCGCTCCTTCGCGCGGCTCTTTTCTTCGTCACGGCGTGCGCCGCCGAAGGCAGCATCGAAGCCGTAATGGTCGAGCGCCTGTTTGAGCCCTTCGGTCTTCCACATATCGGTGTGCAGCGGGCCGTGATCGAACGGATTGATGCCGCGCTCCTGCGCCTCCGGGTTGGTCCAGACCAGAAGCTCCATGCCGGCATCGCGCGCGGATTTCTCGCGCAGCGCATACATATCCTTGAACTTCCACGTCGTATCGACATGCATGAGCGGGAAGGGCGGTGGCGAGGGGAAGAACGCTTTCTTCGCCAGATGCAGCATCACTGCACTGTCCTTGCCGATGGAATAGAGCATTACCGGCTTGGACGCCTCTGAGGCGACTTCGCGCATGATATGGATGCTCTCTGCTTCGAGCCGTTCAAGGTGGGTAAGCTTCTTCATCGTCCCCAGCCATTGCCTGTTGCGCTGCACAATCGCAATACTACCTATGGCGAGAATTTCTTTGCGGGCCCTTAGCGCGACGAGTGGGGCGCTTCACGCGACGATTGCTTCGCTTCAGCCTGCTGGGGTCCATTCTTCGGCATCAGGCAAGGGCGCGAACAGCGCGTTGAGCGTTGCCTCGCTCACGGCTTCGGGGCGTGAGGGTTGCCATGTGGGTTTGTTATCACGGTCGACCAACACCGTGCGAACGCCCTCTGCAAAATCGGACAGTTCTATGATCCGCGTGGCGATGGCATATTCCTTTGCCATTTCGGCCGCGAAATCCTCAACGCCTGCAGATTGGGCAAATAGGCGCATGGCGACCTTGGCACTGGTCGGGCTATTGGCAGTGACTGCCTTCAGTTCTTTGACAGCCCAGTCCGAAGGATCGGCGGAAAGATCGGTGAGGATGCCTTCGAACGTGTCGGAGGCGAACAGGCGATCGATCTTGTCGGCGTTGCTGGCGAGCCGGGCATTGGGAGGTTTCGTGCCGAGATCGCGCAGGATCTCGTCCGCGGCGGAAGGTTCGCGGGCAATCATCTCCTTCGCCTCGTCAAGATCCTCGCTGTCGAGATAGTGGGTGGCGATGCCGGCCCATGCGCATTCGGCTCCGTCGAGCCGCGCACCGGTCAGGGCCAGAAACTTGCCCAGTTGGCCGGGCAGGCGCGGCAGATAATGGCCGGCGCCGATATCGGGGAACAGTCCGATCGCGCCCTCCGGCATGGCAAACTGCGTGTTCTCGGTCGCTACGCGCAGGCTTGCAGGCAATGCGAGGCCGGCACCCCCGCCCATCGTGATCCCGTCCATGAAGGCGATCACGGGCTTGCCCAAGGTATGGAGCAAGTGGTCGAGCTGGTACTCGGCATAAAAGAAAGCCCGTGCGGCAGCGAGATCTCCGTCGAGCACCTGCTGTCGTACCGCCACCACGTCGCCGCCCGCGCAAAAGCCGCGCGTGCCGGGCTTGTGTTCGAGTACGACCGCCTCGATCCCCGGATCGTTGCGCCATGTCTGCAGGGCAAGGATCATCGCCTTGCACATATCGGTGTCGAGCGTGTGCAGCGCTGCCGGACGATTGAGCGTGATCCGACCGACGCGGCCTTCTACGCCGGTAAGCAGCCTATCGGGCATTGTCTTCACGACGAGCCGTCAGGCCGGTCAGCCGCAGCTGATCCGCTCGATCAGCATGTTATCGTCATATGAAACGGTGAGACGCTCGATCCTATAGTCCATGGTCATCGCTGTGCGTGGCGGCATCCAGCGCAGAACCGTGGCCCCGGTAGCGTCCAACAGCATGGCGCCAAGCTGCGCTGTCGCGACTTTGCCGATTTGGTCCTGCACATTACTGGCATCGCATTGGGCCGGGGGCGGGGCAATTGGTGGCTCGCCGTTCTGGGGCGCAGGAGTGGTCGCACAGGCTGCAGCGGCAACCGATAGCGTGATGGCCAGCATTAGTTTCATCGCCTCGTCTCCCAGTTCGCCCTTACGGAACCGCGAAGCAGCCCGAATGCGCAAAATCCTGCACCAACCTATGCGCGAAGAGGCATGGTCGGGGCAAGGCCGATCGCCCACGCCTTAATGCAATTGCGCTCAGCAAAGCTCCTCGACGTCCACCTCGGTCTGCATATCCTGCACATTTGTGCCAATGAAGATGCCGTCGATCGGGGCCACGTCGGCATAGTCGCGGCCCATGCCGATCTGGATATGGTCCTGTCTGGCAAGGCAATTGTTGGTCGGGTCCAAGCCGATCCATCCCAATTCCCTGCCGCACCAGACATTCACCCATGCGTGCATGGCATCCGCGCCCACTAGCCGGGGCTGTCCCGGCGGCGGCAGGGTGCGCAGATAGCCGCTGGCGTAGGCCGCCGCGATGCCATGGCTGCGCAGCGCCATGATCATCACGTGAGCAAAGTCCTGGCACACGCCCTCGCGGCTGGCGAAAGCCTGTTCAGGAGGAGTCCCGGCATCGGTCGCGCCGGTCCGGTAACTGAATTGCGAATGCACCGCGCCCATTAGCGCGCTGGCAGCGGGGACGACATACTCGCTCTCGGCAAGGATGGGCGCGGCCCATGCGCCAATCTCGGTGCTCATCCCGGCAATGCGTGAGGTAAAGAGATATGGCGCGGGCGCGTGGGGGGACAGATCGCGCTCGGCCAGTGTCTCCTGCCGCAGATCGACGAGGCGCGGTCCGTTGCCGGGTTCGGGCGCTGTATCCAGCGTGGCGGTAAAGGTGCTGAGCACTTCGAGTGCACTTAGTGGCGTAGTGAAAGCGATGTGGCTGGCATTCACGCAATAGGGACCCGGTTGGTCGCGTCGAAAGGCGGGCATTGGCGTCAGGAGCAGTTGCTGGTTGTCGATCCATTGTCCCGGCCAGCCATAGGGTGCCAGCCGCAGATTGAACTCGGCATGGTTGACCGGATTGCGGTAATTGAGCCTGGTCAGGTGGCGAACCGAATAGGTCTTGCTGCTGGTCAGCATGTTGTCAGCAAGCCGGGTCATGCGAGCAGGCTCGCACTGCTTCTCTCGTCAGGCGCTTCGGCCTGAAGGAAATAGCGTTCGCTAACCGCATCGGACAGGGCGGCAAGGTCGTTGCCGATGCTCGTCAGCGTGGCAGGGTCAATGTGCTCGGCATCGAGCCCTTCGAGGCGCGAGAACAGTGTACGTGCCAAACGAAGCGGCAGCTCCACCATGCCGTCTTCGCGAAGGACCGGCAGGGCGGCCAGATGCGTTTCGATCTGCGCTATCTGATAAGCGAGCCCACGCGGCTGGGAAGGGTCTAGCAGCACCATGTCGAAAACGGGGGCTATGAAGGGCATGGCAAGATAGCGGCTGCGATAGAGCGATTGCCCGTCGATCAGGTCGAGCAGTGCGGACAGGTCTTCCGAGCTGGCGCTTCCGGGCACAATCGCCTGCGCGGCGCGCACAACCATCGATCCGCGTTCCAGGCACATGCCCATGTCGAGAAAGTGCCATGCCGGACCGCGGCTGATACCGTCCGCCATCAGCCGCGCCAACCCTGCGAACCGCTCGACCATGGCGTCGCAGCTATTGGCAAGGCTTTCCAGATCGCCCGGGATATAACTGGGCAGAGTGCGCTGGATGGCCCGCCACGTATCGCGGGTCAGCCGGTCTCGCAGCAGCAGTGCGATCTGGCGAGTTGAGAGCGTCAGCGCGCGCACAGAACCGGGGTTTTTCCTCTCCGACAGCGCAATACCGGTCAGCCGCGATGGTGCCCATTTCACGCTTTCCTTCGGCACCGCGCCCAGTTCGCGCAGCAGGTCTGCAAGCCGCTGCACGGTGGTGCCAGGTTCGGCGCGCGCTCCCGCAAGCGAGGCCTGCTCGATCAGGGCACGCACGATCCGCACGGTCTGGTGCGCGCGCTCGCTATAGCGGCCCAGCCAGAAGAGATTGTCTGCCGCCTGGCTTGGCAAGAGTCCCTGCTCGCGACGAACTGCGGGGGCCACCAGGCTGGGTAGTCCTGCCACAGGGGCGGCCACCGATGGATCGACGATGCAAAGGTCGGCCGAGATATCGCCCATGCCCATGAGCGAATTTCGCAAATCCCCGCGCTCCGAGACCCGGGCGAATCCGCCCTGGAGGGCGCGCCAATCGCCCTTCTCGTCGCGGGCGAGGAATGCGCGCAGGGTAAAGCCGCGCGGCTCGAAACGGTTGTTCGCAAGGACCGGGCTGGTCGAGATGCTCACTATTTCCTGCCCGGTGTAGTCCATCGGCCTGAGCGCCATGGCTCGTTCGATCCTTTCGCGTGCCTCGGCAGAGAGGCTGGCACCGGCCACGGTGCGCCCGTTTTCCAGCCCCGGAACGGCCCCGCGGAATGATGAGCTGATGACCAGATCACCGAGATTGGCGAGAACGTGCGCGCGCTCTTCCTCCCCACCGCACCACCAGGTCGCGGCATTGGGCAGTTTCAGACCTTCGCCCAGCACCACCGGGGCGAGACGTGGCAGAAAGGCAGGCATGGCGCGGCTCTCGATCACACCTGCTCCGGGCCAGTTGGCAAGCATCAATCCCTGCGCCGCCGCGTCGATCAGGCCGGGCACGCCGATGCGCGAGCGCGCGTCGAAATTGAGCGGGTCGATGTCACGCGTATTGATCCACCGCCACAGCGCATCGATGCGTTTCAGCCCGCCGATCGTGCGGACATAGAGCTTGCCCTCGCGCACGGTGAGATCGCGCCCTTCCACCAGCGAGAAGCCCAGATGGCGTGCAAGGTGCGCCTGTTCGGGGTAGGATTGATTGAATCGACCCGGTGTCAGCAGGCCGATGCGCGGGTCGGCGCGGGCGCAATTGGCGGCTATGCCCCGGCGCAGCGCGTCGAAGAACCCGCTCTGTCGTCTTGTGCCGACGGCCGACAGCAGTCCCCCGGTCGCGCGCTGCATGGCGAGCCGGTTTTCCAGCGCGTAGCCAACACCCGTGGCCAGCCGTACACGATCGGCTAGTACCCGCCATTCGCCGGTCGGCCCGCGGGCGAGGTCAACCGCATAGACATTCAGGAAGCGGCCACCCGGCGGCTTCGATCCGACCATGCGGCGGGCGAAATGGCCACTTCCCGAAACTACGCTGGCAGGCAAGTGGCCGCCTGTGACCAGCCGCTGTTCGCCGTAAATGTCGGCAATCACCGCCTCCAGCAACTCGGCGCGCTGCACCAGCCCGGCTTCGATAGTGTCCCATTCGCGCGATCCGATCAGGACGGGCATGGGGTTCAGCGGCCAACTGCGTTCCTGCTCGTCGCCGGTCAGGCGAAAGGCGAGGCCCAGATCCTCTACGTGCCGGTCGAAGTAAGCCTGCAAAGAGGCCATGTCGCCATGTGCCTGCGACGCCAGCCCCGAGGCGAAGCTGCGCCATTGGCGCACCACGCCCGGATCAGCAGAGGCGTAGATGTCGGCCTGCGGGTCGGGCGGGGAATAATAGGCGAGCGGGTCCAGACCCGGATCGGGGCCGAACAGATCGCCATTGCCAGCAGAGCCGGTCGCGGCCATCGGCTCCGTGCTCATCCGTGAGATGCGGGGCGGCGCAGATCCAGCGTCATCGGAAATTCACCCCCCTGTTCGGCCGGTGGCATCTCTACCTCACCAGGCGTGTGCCCGTGGCTCTGGAAACGTGCCATGCGCCGTGCCTCGGCCTCGTAATTGTTGATCGGAACGTCATCATAATTGCGTCCGCCCGGATGCGCCACATGGTAAACGCAACCGCCAAGCGAACGTCCGTTCCAGCTATCGAGCACGTCGAAGGTCAGCGGCGCATCGGCCTCCAGCAGCGGATGCAGGCAGATCGCCGGTGCCCAGGCCTTGTAGCGCACGCCGCCTACTGCCTCGCCCGGATTGCCCGTGGGGTGCATCGGCACGCGCCGCCCGTTGCAGGCGATGATGTGGCGGCCCGGCGTCAGGCCGGAAACGCGCACCTGCAGCCGCTCGGTCGAGCTGTCGACATAGCGAACTGTACCGCCGATCGCGCCGGTTTCGCCAAGCACGTTCCACGGTTCGAGTGCGTGGGCGATTTCCAGCTCCACCCCGCCTGCATGGATCGTGCCGTGGACCGGGAAGCGGAACTGATGCTGCGCCTCGAACCAGTCGGGGTCGAAATCGTAGCCCGCGCGGCGCAGGTCCGAGAGCACTTCGAGGAAGTCGCTCCAGCAGAAGTGCGGCAGCAGGAACTTGTCGTGCAAGCTCGTGCCCCAGCGCACCAGCGGCCCATCCTGCGGCTCCTTCCAGAACCACGCCGTCATCGCGCGCAGCAGTAATTGCGCGGCCACGCTCATGCGCGCATCGGGCGGCATCTCGAACCCGCGAAACTCGACCAGCCCCAGCCGCCCCGTCGGCCCGTCGGGCGAATAGAGCTTGTCGATGCAGATCTCGGTACGGTGGGTATTGCCTGTCACGTCGACCAGCATGTTGCGGAACAGCAGGTCCACCACCCACGGGAAGCGGGGCGGGGTTCCGGGTGGCGGCACCTGCCCCAGTGCAACCTCCAGCTCGTAGAGGCTGTCGTGCCGCGCTTCGTCGATGCGCGGGGCCTGACTGGTCGGGCCGATGAACAGACCAGAAAACAGATAGCTGAGCGAGGGATGGCGCTGCCAGTACAGCACGAAGCTCTTGAGCAAATCGGGGCGGCGGATGAAGGCGCTGTCGGTGAAGCTTGCGCCGCCCAGCACCATGTGGTTACCGCCGCCGGTGCCGACCGAGCGCCCGTCGACCATGAACTTGTCCGCCGTCAGTCCGCATTCGCGAGCCGCGTCATAAAGGCGGGTGGTCACGTCGACCAGTTCGTCAAACGTCGCGGTCGGATGGATATTGACCTCGACCACGCCGGGGTCGGGCGTGACCTTGAGCACGTTGATGCGCGGGTCGGGCGGCGGAGGATAGCCCTCGATCCGCACCGGCATTTGCATTTTCGCGGCAATTCTCTCGATCTCGGCCACCAGGTCGAGGAAATCCTCCATCTCCTC